>OFRD01000675.1_pt1 | contig 12773 bp, 9 predicted proteins | sample 1543041 | NCBI WGS metagenome assembly OFRD01 (sample SAMN07774234, study PRJEB24372) | wastewater metagenome | isolation source: Exp Tend CN 100WW | collected 2016-02
TGACCCAGGCCCAGGGCGTGATGTCCGCGCGCTGCAAGTCGGCCTGCAGGTGGGCGGCTTCCAGCACTGGCGTGGTTTCGGCCAGCGTCACCAGCAGCACCTTGGTTTGCTTGGGGTCTTGCAGCTGCATCATGGGGGTGCTGAAGTGCATGTGGCTGCCTGCCATCTGGCGTGCCATGTCGCGGTGGTAGGCGCCGGTGGCGTCCAGCAGCAACAGGGTGTGGCCGGTGGGCGCGGTGTCCATCACCACAAACTGCTGGCCCGCCTCGCGGATCACGCGCGAGAAGGCCTGGAACACCGCAATCTCTTCGGTGCAGGGCGAGCGCAAATCTTCTTCCAGCAGGGCGCGACCGGCGGTATCCAGCGTGGCGCCTTTGGCGGCCAGCACCTGTGCCCGGTAGCGCTCGGTCACTTCATGCGGGTCGATGCGGCTCACGGTCAAATGGGGCAGCGAGCCGTGCAGGGTTTCCTGCAGGTGGGCGGCGGGGTCGGAAGTGCTCAGGTGCACCGGCAGGCCGCGCTGTGCCAGCGCCACCGCCACGGCGGCGGCCAGGGTGGTTTTGCCGACGCCGCCTTTGCCCATCAGCATCACCAGCCCGTGGCCGTCAGCGGCGATGTCGTCCACCAACTGCGACAGGCTGGGGGGCGCCAGCTCCGTCATGGCGAGCGCAGCGCGGCCATCCATATCGCTGGCACGCCACTCTGGATCGCCACGGCCTGCGGCCTCGCGATGACGGGTATCAGCCGTGCTCGGGAGCGAACTTGTCAGCAATTGGCGCAGGGCAGGCAGGCCCACCAGGTCAAACGCCTTGAGCGCAATCCGGTCGGTCGGCAAGGCCAGCAGTGCGGCGGGCAGGGCGGCCAGTGCCGCCTGTTCGCGCTGACAGATGGCACCGGCCAGCGGGTCGTGCGCGGCCTCGTCCGCCGGGAACACGCCGTTGATGACCAGAAACTGGTTCGACAGGCCCATGCCCGCCAGCTCGTCATGCGTGCGTGCCGCTTCGCGCAGGGTGGACGCCTGTGCGCGCGCCACCAGCACCAGCCGGGTGCGTGCCGGGTCGGCCAGCGCATCGACGGCGGCTTGGTACTGGGTGCGCTGCTTTTCCAGCCCGGCCAGTGGCCCCAGGCACGAGGCATCGCCTTTGCCCGCTTCCAGAAAGCCGCTCCACGCGCCCGGCAACTGCAGCAGGCGGATGGTGTGGCCGGTGGGGGCGGTGTCGAAAATGATGTGGTCAAAGTCGTGCGTCAGCGCGGCGTCCACCAGCAGCGCGGTGAACTCGTCAAACGCGGCAATTTCGGTGGTGCAGGCGCCGGAGAGCTGTTCCTCGATCCCTTTGACGATGCTCGCGGGCAGCTTGCCGCGCACCGGGCCGACGATGCGGTCGCGGTAGGCCTGGGCGGCGGCTTGCGGGTCAATCTCCAGCGCGCTCAGGTTCTCCACGCTGGGAATGGCGGTGATGTGGTTGCCAATCGTGACGCCAAACACCTGGCCCACGTTGGAGGCCGGGTCGGTGCTGACCAAGAGCACCCGCTTGTTCAAAGCCGCCAGGGTGATCGCCGTGGCGCAGGCGATCGAGGTCTTGCCGACGCCGCCCTTGCCGGTGAAGAACAGAAAACGCGGGGGCTGGCTGAGGAATTGCATGGGCTGTTAGCTCCGCTGACTCAGCAGCAACGCCCGCCAGAGCAGCAGCTGCCTGCGGCTGCCGGGGTGGCTGCAGGTGCGATGGCGGCCCAGCGTGCCAGCTCGTCGCGGCTGGGGTAGCGTCCGGCCAGGGCCACCTCGCCGTCCACCAGCGTCAGGGGCAGGGCGCCCTCGCCGGAGCGCTCCAGCATGCTTTTGACGGCGGCGGTCTCGGCAAACACCATCGGCTGCTGCGCGAGGTTGAAGCGCTCAATCTGGGCGCCGTTTTGCTGCGCCCACGCCACATCGGCGGCCAGGCTGACCAGCGCCTGATCGACCTCCACACCGCACACGCCGCTGCTGCAGCACAGGGCGGGGTCAAATATCTGGATCTTTTTCATGGGGAAACTCCTTCAAGGGTTGAACGAAGAAACGTGGAGAAACGGGCGGCTCAGACGGGCGTGGTGCAGCTCAGTGGCGTGCACAGTTCGCTGCACTGCTCGGGGTGGCCGGCGCAGCATTCGGCGGTCAAATAGGCAATCAGCTCCTGCATCAAGGCCAGGTTGGCGCGGTAGCGCTGAAAGCGCCCCTCCTGCACCACCGACACCAGCCGCGCCTGGCTCAGCGCCTTCAGGTGAAACGACAGATTGGTCGGCGGCAGTTCCAGCGTGCTGGCAATCTCGCCTGCAACCAGCCCTTGCGGCCCGGTTTTGACCAGCAGGCGGTAAATGTCCAGGCGCACGCCCGAGGCGAGCGATTCAAAAACGGAAGTGGCGGTTGATTTGTCCATGCTTCAATCATACAAGTTTTGTTGAAGTATTGAAGTGTTTCTGGTGTTTTTAGATGAAATAAGCCGCCAGCCCCCGTATATGTTGCGTGAGTAGCTATGAATTAGATAGCGTCTGACGGACGTCTCAGGGCGAGTCGCTGCGGCCGCAGACCGGGCAGACGCAGGCTTTGCCGCGTGCGTGCTCGGGAATGCGCGACAGCAGCGCGGCCTCAAACTTGGCGCTGGCGCACCAGCACGCCGGTTGTTTCACCCCGGTGGCGTGTTCCACCTGCATGGCGCATTCGTTGGGCTCCTGGCACAGCGGGCACAGGTTGGGGTCAATCGGCAGGGCAACTTGCATGGCAACTCCTGGGTCGGAATGTGAGGGTTCAGAAAGTGTAGCCAGCCCGTCCATCGGTGCAAGCGCCCGGCGCAAAAGCCCTGGCGGTAAACCCGCTGGCGCCACCGGCGGCCTTGCCGGAAAATCCAGCCCAAGGAGATTCCCCATGACCATTCCCCAACCCACGCACCACCCCGCCCATGACTAGCCGCGTGCCCTTGCCGCCCGGCATCAGCGTGCTGGAGCGCGGCTGGCTCTCGTCCAACAACATCCTGCTGCTGGGGCCCACGCACGGCGCGCTGGTGGACAGCGGCTACGGCGCGCACGCGGCGCAAACCTGCGCGCTGGTCGCCTCGGCGCTGCAAGGGCGCACGCTCGATGCGCTGCTCAACACCCATTTGCACAGCGACCACTGCGGCGGCAACGCCGCGCTGCAACAGGCCTACCCGGCGCTGCAAACGCTGATTCCGCCCGGCCTGGCCGCACAGGTGCGCCAGTGGGACCCGCACGCGCTCAGCTACGCGCCCACCGGCCAGCACTGCCCGCCGTTTCGCTGCGACGCGCTGCTGCAGCCCGGCACCGAGTTGCGCTTGGGCGACCGGACGTGGCAGATCCACGCTGCGCCGGGGCACGACCCCCATTCCGTCATCCTGTTCCAGCCCGACACGCGTGTGCTGCTGTCGGCCGATGCGCTGTGGGAGCGCGGCTTTGGCGTGGTGTTTCCCGAGCTCGAAGGCGAGGACGCCTTTGCCGCCGTGGGCGACACCCTGGACCTGATCGAGTCGCTCGCGCCCGTGACCGTGATCCCCGGCCACGGCCCGGCCTTTTGTGATGTCGCCGCCGCCCTGGCCAACGCCCGTGCCCGCCTCGACAGCTTTGTCACGCAGCCCGAAAAACACCTCAACTACGCCGTCAAAGTGCTGCTCAAGTTCAAGCTGCTCGAAGCGCAGCAGCTGCCGCTGGCCGACTTCGTCGCCTGGGCGCACGCCACGCCGTACTTTCACCTGATTCAGCGCTCCCACTTCCCCACGCTCGATTTCGCGCCGTGGGTGGATGGCCTGATTGCCGATCTGGTTCGCAGCGGCGCCGCCGTGCGCGAGGGGGAGATGATTGGCAATGCGTGAGGGTTGATGAGGGGACAATGCGCCCATCAAGGAAAAAGGGTTGCTTCAATGATTCACAAACTCACGCTGCGTAACTTCAAGGGCATTACCGAGCAGTCGTATGACTTTACGGACTTTGATTTACTGGTGGGACGCAATAACAGCGGCAAAAGCACCGTCTTGCAGGCGTTGGCTATTTGGCAGTTTTGTGTGGATGAGTTTCACCGGGCCAAACGCAGCGGCAGCACGGGTATTCAAATTGTCCTGCCCAACTTCACCGCCTTGCCGGTGCCGGAGTTCAATCTGCTTTGGAAAAATCGCACCGAGCGTCATTGGCCGACAGACGCTGCCGGGGTCAAGAAGCAGAAGTTCATCCTGATCGAAATAGCCGTGGAATGGCGCGACCCCGCGAATGTGTCGCGGGTGTTGGGTGTGGAACTGCGCTACCACTCGCCACAAACCATTTACGCCACGCCGGTGGATGGCTGGGCGGCGTTCCGTGAGTGCGAGAAATCCAATCATCTGCCGCGCATTGCGTTTGTGCCGCCGTTTTCGGGGCTGGAACCCAGTGAGAAATGGCTGGACGCCGCCCCCACTCGCCAGCAGGTGGGCAAAGGGCAGCCGGGCAGTGTGCTGCGCAATTTGCTGCTGCGCGTGTGCCCCCCGCCACCCAAGGATGCGAATGGCAAAGTTGCCAAAGGCTACCAAGTTCCACCTGACTGGGCGGAGCTTGTCCGTGTCGTTGCGCGTTGGTTTTCAGTGGAGCTGCTGGCGCCGCAGTACGACTCGGCTAAAGATGTTCATATCAGTGTGGAGTACCGACAGAATGGGAAAACCTACGACCTGATTTCTGGCGGCAGTGGCTTTCATCAGACCATGACGCTGCTGGCTTTTTTGTATGGCTACCCGTCCAGCACCATCTTGCTTGACGAGCCCGACGCACATTTGCATGTCAACTTGCAGCGTGAAATTCTGGAGTATTTCAAGAGAAAATCTGCCGAAAAAGGCATCCAGTTTCTGATCGCCACCCACGCAGAGGAGTTTGTCAAGGGGGTGGACGCGCACCAGATACTGTCCTTGCTCAAGCAGGTTCCAACGCGCATTGAATTCACGCCGGAAGTGGTGCGGGCCCTGGCCGAGGTGTCGAATGAAGAGATCACCCGGCTGTTGGGCGCGCCCTACATTCTTTACGTGGAGGGGGAGAGTGACGAGCGCATTCTTCGTGCCTGGGCCGAGCCGTGCGGGGCCTTGTCGGTGATGGACAAGCTGTGCTTCAAGGTCATGAATGGGGGCAGCAAGAATGAGATGTTGCGGCTCGCCAATGAACACTTTGACGCCCTGAAACACGTCATTCCTGGTGTGCAGCGTTTGATGCTGTTTGACTTTGACGGCAGCGATAAAGCATTTCATCCAGCGGCAGACAACCCGTCGCTGGCGGAGTGGCGGAGAAAAAATATTGAAAACTATCTGTTGGTGCCGCCCGCGTGGACGCGTGCGGTGCTGCAGGTGTTGCAAGTTGCGGACGATGATTTGTTTGTGCCGCCTGTGTTGCAGACCATTGAAGAATTTTTTGCGAATGAGAATCTGACCTTGCCCGCCCGTAAAACCTGGCGCAATCTCACGGCCAATATCTTCAGTGTGGTCGATGGCAAGCGGATGCTTTTTGAAAATGATGGCTCACTTTTTCATACGCTGCGAAACGGCGCACCTTCCGTTGAACTGTTGCGTGAGCGCGTGGCGGCCGTGATGAGCGCGGACGAAATTCATGAGGATGTGCATCAGTTTTTTGGAAAACTGGTGGCCATGGTGACATAACGCAGGTTTTTCCTGTCGCCATAAAAACGGCCGCCGCAGGTGCCGTTTTCACGAGGCTGTGTATCAAATTGGCCATCAGCCCTCGTGTTGATTGCGCAGGCTGCTATTTATTTTGTAGCATTCAGCGGGCTTCTCACCCATCGATAATGGCCCATTCCCTGCCCAAGCCGAAAGCTGCGTGATCCCATGACCTCCTTGTTTTTCGAAGCAGAGCGACAAAAATTCTTCCGTCCGCTCAATGGCTCCCGTCGTGAGCTGTTTGTGGCCTGCCTGCGTGCGCTGTTTGAGCGGCTGCACGGCCCCGCTGCGGACTATGCGCACAACCTGACCCGTGACGTCCTCAAGGATCTCCTGCTGCCCGTGGTGCGCGCTTTTCAAGACCAGCTGGCCCCGGACGCCGGGCAGGATGAATTCAACACGCCGGAGTCTGACGATCCGCAGCATTTGACCGGGGTGGTGATCCGGGCGCTGCTGGCCGACGGCTGGCTGGACCAGTTCGCTGACCGGCATGGCCTCGTGACGGCGTTCCGGTTTTCCCGTCCCGGCAAGCTGTTCGCCGAGGCGCTGTGGTCGCTCGATCGCCCGAGCCGCAGCCGCCAGCGCAATATGCGGGGCTGCCGCAACGCCCTGGAGGCGGCGCTGTCGGAACGCGGCGATGCGCACGACCTGGTGGATGCCTATGAATATGCCGAAAAAGTCATCGAAGACCTGACCGATGGCATCGACTATTTTCAGGAGCTGGTGCGCCATCTGATGCAAGCCGCGTCGGCGCACAGCCAGTGGAGCGAGTTCGTGGAGTTTCTCGACCGCTTCCAGCGCGATTATTCCAAGCAGCTCACGGCCGATAACGCCACCTTGAACCGCCAGGCCATCCGGCAGAAGCTGGAAAAACTGCGCCTCGTGCCAGAGTCTAAATTCCAGCGTGTCGATGCCCAGTTGCGCGACATTGCCCATTGGGCGGTGAAGGAGTATTCGGGCCTGTCGGTGTATGACTGGTGGCTTAACCGCATTGAAGACATCGTGGATGCGGCCTGCGAATCCAAGCAGCCGGGCTTTCTCAAGGCCATGGAAACGTACCTGAAGCGGGTCAACGGGCTGGCCTTTCAGTCGATGATGCTGCGTGCCGGGCAGACCCGCCATGCCTACCTGGGCGCCATCCAGAAAATAGCGCAGTCCCCCCCAGCCGCCCAGAACCAGCTGCTGGCCCGCATTGGCGAACACCTGGCGTCCACCGAAATACGGCTGCTCGACCCGGCCAGCTTCAAACTGCGCACCGCGACGCAGCGCCGCAAAGCGGTCACGGTGTCGATCCAGCCCCGACCGAGCCGCGACGCCCGTTTGGCCGGGGCGATGCAGCGGGCGGAGTCCGAGGTGTTTTCGCTCTCCAATGAAGCGCTGGCCGAGCAGCTGCGGGGGGATCTGCGCCTGGCGCGGCAGCCCATCCGCCTGTCTGTGCTGCCGTCTGCCAGCGCCCGTGACGTGATCCGGGCCATGCAGGCCGTGGAGGCCGTGCGCAACGCCCGTGGCAACGACCTGGTTGCCCGCAAATTACCCACCCGCCTGGAGAACGACTTCTACAGCGGTTCTGACTATGAAATTGACGTGAAAAAATGACTATCTCTACCGTTGTCCGCGAGCAGCTGGCTGTGGCAAACCTCAAGAGCGATCGGTTTCGTGAAATCATCACCCGCTTGCTGGCCTACGGCGTCATCCTGCGCGAGGAAGACCGCATCGAGCAACTGCTGTATGACGATGCGCGGCGTGTGCAGACGCTGCTGGAGGAGTACTTCGATGTGGCCGGTCTGCTGCTGCTGCACGACGTCACGAACCAGTTTTATCGCCTCTACGCCCCGGGGGCGGTGGTGGACGGGGCGCCGGAAGATATCCACGAGCCCGTCCCGTCGTTGCGGGCGCGCGTCTCGCCCGACTTTGTGGCGGCCACCCTGGCACTGCGCTTCATCTACCAAAACAAGCTCAACAACGGCGACATTCAGCCGCAAGGCGAGGCCTTGATCGGCCTGGAAGAGCTGGCCATTACCTTGCAGACGCAACTCAAGCGCGCCTTGCCCGCCACCCTCAGTGACAAGAAGGCGCTGCTGGCCGAGTTGCGCCGCCACCGCCTGCTGAGCTTTGCGCCGGGCTTTTCGGTGGAGGATGAAGACGCGTTGCTGGCGATTCGGCCCACCATTCTCGGCATCGTCAGCCATGACGCGCTGACGGCCGCGCTGGATGCGGATGGCGTCATGGAGCCCATCACCCAGGTTGAGGAGAGCGACGAATGAAGCTGGACCGTTTGGTATTGGTGAACTGGGGCCAGATTCGCCCCGGTGACTACGACATGGGCGACATGACCTTGCTGACCGGTCAAACCGGCTCGGGCAAGTCAACCCTGCTCGATGCGCTGCAGACCATCATGACCGCTGCCTACCAGGGCATCTTCAACTACAACCCGGGCCAGGACGAGGTGTCCCAGGGGCAGCGCCGGGGCAAGGCCAAGCGGACGCTGGAGTCTTACGTGGTGGGGGCCGAGTACAGCCGCTTTTCCCGCCCGGATGGCGCACAGGGTTACATGGCGGCCGTTTTCCGCCCCAGTCCGGGGGAGGACGATGCCAAAACGTTCACGGCCCTGGTCGCGGCGGCGGCGCGGGTCGATGGCAACGGAGAGCGGCGCGATGCCAAGCTGGAAAAGTTCGAGTTTGTCATCGTCGACGGTGTGGCGCTGACGCTGGATGATTTCGTGCGGAACGCGCACACCCACGAGTGGGTGGCGGTTGATGAAATCGTCAAACGCCTCAGGGCGCGCTATGCGCGTGTCACCCACTACGACGGGCATAAAAAAGACTACCTCTGCGCCTTGTATGGTCACTTTCGCGGGCGTGCCTCGGTCACGTGGGACGAGGCGCAAAACGCGGCCCGGGCCTGGTGCCAGTCGATTGCCTACAAACCCATAGGCTCGGTGCATGACCTGGTGCGTGACGAGATTCTCGAATTCGACGGCAGGCAATTGCAGGAGAGCATCAGCCGCATCAGCGATCTGATGCAGCAGGTGACCCAGCTCAAGCACGAGGGGCAGCGCATTGAAGTGACCCTGAAGCGGCTGAAGGCGCTCCAGGGCGTCCTCGGGCAAGCCGCCAGCGCCTTTGAGCGACAGGTGCAGTACGACTTGTTGCTGGCGCGCCAGCAGCTGCGTGCAGACGAGGAGCGCACGGCGCAAGAGCAGCAAAAAGTCGTAGACGAGACCGCGCTGGCCGAGCGCCAGCGGGCGCTGGAAAGCATTGAAAAAGGTCTGCGCAAAGACAAAGACGACAGCCGGATCGCGCTGGCCGCCCAACTGAAAGGCATTCCCGCCCACGGGGAGAAGTCGCGCCTGCAGGATGTGTTGTCGCGCGCCAGTGCCACGGCCCGCAGCACCCTCGCTGCGTTGAACCGCTCCCTGCTGGACGCCGGGCAGCTGGAGAACGTGGCACGCCAGCTGATCGGCAAGGCGATTTCAGAGCAGCTCCCCAAGCTGGCGGCGGCGCTGCAGACGGTCGCCAACGCGCTGGCCCAGACCGCGCTTGACCAACTGGCCGAGCTGCACAGTGCCGTCCAGCGCGCCACGCTGGAGCCGCTGGATGTGGCTGCGCTGCAAGCGCTGGTGGCCGCTTTCGAGGGCGCCAATACGGGCATTGCGGCCGTGCATGGCGCGCTGGTGGGGCCGACGGACAGTGTTTCTGTGGCCATTGCCGGGGAGTTGTCGACGCTGGAGAGTCGCGTGGCGGCGGCCAGGAGCACGGTGAACGAGTGGGCCGACAAGAAGGCGCGCCTGGCCTCGGGCGGGGGCAATTACAACCGCGACACCGTGCTGGCGCTGGAGCGCATCCGGGAGCAGCTGCCGCAGGCCCATGTGCAAGTCCTCTGCGATGTGGTGGAGCCCGCCAGCGCGGCGTGGCAAAGCGCCATTGAGGGCTACCTGGACAACGCCCGCTTCAACCTGATCGTCAAGCCCGAGTGGGAGGCGCGCACCACCGATTTTCTGCAAACATGCGGCCTGCGTTCCAAAGTGATCCAGGGGCAGTACTGTCTGGATCGCGCCGATCCGGCCCGCGTGCCGCAGGACTCCATCACCCACGAGCTGCGCACCGACAACCCCATCGCCCGTGCCTACCTGATGGAACAGTACGGCGCGGTGGTCAAAGTCCAGAATACAGAGCAATTGCGCAAGACCCCTCGCGGCTTGACGCAGGACGGCAAAGCCAGTGGCTCGCGCACCCTGTTCATCTGCGAGCAGAAAGGCCTGGTGCTGGGCCGCGCCGCGCGTGAGAAGGCGCTGGCGGAAACGGGTGAACGCCTGAAGGTGGCCGAGCTGGAGCTGGCGCATCTGGACGCCCTGCAGGCCACCCTGCTGGCCATGCGCCAGCCGCTGGCCAAATTGAAAGAGCCTGCCTTCGATGCGCAGCCGCTGGGCCCCTGTGCCAGTGAGATTGAACATGCCCGCCACGCCCTGGATCAGCTCGATTTCACGGAAGTGAACGAGCTTGAACAACGGTTGCAGGCGCTGCAAGACCAGATTGCGGCGCACGACCGCGCCATCCAGAGCGCCCAACAAGAGACGGTGCTCGCCGATGATCGTGGCAAAAAAGCAGCCGGCGTGGTGCGTGAAACAGAGGCCCGGCGCGGCGACCGGCTCATCGCGTGTGAGCAGCAAATCCAGCGGCTCAAGTGCCTGTGTGAGGCCAACCCCGAAAAAACCTACAGCGTCATGGCCGAGGAGGTCGAAGCCTGGCTGGCGGCGCGCAGCCTGGATCTCGCGGCGCTGCAGCACAAACTGCTGACCCTGCGCACCGCCCCCGACAAGTTCCTGGGCGATGCACGGGAGCTGCTGTCGGAGTACAACGCCCACGCGCGCCAGGAAGAACGATTCCAGGGCGCCCTGCCGCACTTTGTACACGCCACCACGTTCGATCCGTATTACGGGCCCTTGGCGACGCTGGGGCGGGCGGTGGGCCAGCTGCAGCAAGACCTGGAAAGCATCGGCCTGTACAGCAACCGCGATCAGGTGGAAAAGGCCGAGCGCTCCTTTCACGATGTCTTTACCAAGCAGTTCTGCGTGGAAATCAAGACCAAGGTGGACGACGGGATTCGCACCCTGCGGCATTTGAACGCGGAGTTGCAGAACCTGAAGTTTGGCTCGGACCGTTTCAGCATTGACTGGTCGTGGGAGCGCGAGCTGGAGGATTACTACGGCTTTTTCAAAGCCGTGACCGAACTGGCGGACTCGCCCGACACGATTGACCTGTTTGGGGTGACCGAGCTGTCCGTCAAACAGCTGGCAGTGCGTGACAAGCTGGTCAAGCTGCTGCTGGATCCGGATCAGGAGCGCGCCAGCCGTGACCTGCTGCGCATCGCCGACTACCGCAACTACCGGCGCTACGAAATCTGGAACGATTCGGACAGTGGCGGGCGAACCCCGCTGTCCACCTGGGGCACGGGCTCGGGCGGCCAGCTGGAAACCCCGGCTTACATTGTGCGTGCCGCCGTCGTGACCAACCGGCTCAAGTTTTTTGAGAAGGGCCCGAGTCTGAAACTGCTGGTCAACGACGAGTCGTTCTCCAAAATGGACGAGCAGCGTGCCCGCGCCGTGCTGCGCTTTTTGCGCGACAAGCTGGGCTTGCAGGTCATCAGCGCCATGCCGACCAAGGCGGCGGGCGGCCTGCGCGATGAGTTCTGCCGGGAGTACAGCTTCACCCGCGCGCCGGTGGCGGCCAACGGCGAGCTGGACTTCATTTCGGACTGTGACGAGCGGGTTCTCAAGATCGACCGCATGCGCGAGCTGTGGGCGCTGCAGCGCACCCAGGCACAGGATCAGGCCCGGCTGAGTTTTGAGGCGGCCGAGAAGGCCGACGTGGCCGAGGCCAGCACGTGACCCCGCCGCCGCTCTGGCTCGACACGCAGGGGGTTCGTGAGTTGCTCAACTTGCTGCTTGACCGGCTGGAGTCGGCCGAGCAGCGTGGCAGCGCCAAATCACAGTCTGTGGCGCTGACAGAGCGCAGTTGGCCAACGCTGCATAACGCCCCCTTTGAGTCGCACAAGGAAGAACTCTGGGCGCATGTCATGGCGCTGTGCCGCTGGGGCTGGCTTCAGGTCAAACCGGCAGACGCCTTGCGCTCAGCCTGCGGCTACGCGCTGGCGCCGCGTGTCACCGTGCTCAACGAGGAGGCACTGCGGCACGCGGTGAATCGCCCGCAACGCCTCCAATCCAAGGAGGAACGCTGGCGCCATGCGGTGCAGGCCGGCCTGGAGGCCCCGGCGGCGGTCAAGCGCGCTGTGGCCGAGTTTTGTATCGACCTGCCGGATCACGCCATGGCGCAGGTGGTGCAGCAGCTCAACAAACTGCCCTCGTTGGCCGATCAGCCGATGCTGCTGCGCGAGGTGTCGGCGCAGCTCTTTTGGGGCATGTCCAAGGTGCTCGATAAACGTCAGGCCTTGGTGGCGGCGCTGCTGGGCGTGGACGAGTGCCCGTTTCCGGAGTCACCGATTCAACTCCAGGTCTACCTGCCCGTTGGGGGCTATACGGCGGTGCTGTTCATTGAGAACGTGACGAGCTTCGAGCAAGCGTGCCAAAGCGCCGGTACCGCGTTGGCGGGGCTGGCGCTGGTCTATGCGTCTGGGTTCAAAGGCAGTGCCAAACGTCTGCGGCTGCCCGGCGGCTGCTCGCTGTATTACGCCGGGATCGGGGCGCTGGGCGGGGACGTCCAGCGCACCTTTGAAACATGGCTGTTTGGCCGGGACGATTCCGCGAGCCCCGTCTATTTCTGGGGGGATCTGGACTTTTCAGGCATGAGAATCCTGGCCGCGATGCGTTGCACGTTCACGCAGCTGCGCGCCTGGGAGCCCGGCTACGCCCCGATGTTGCAGACGCTGTTGGCTGGCGAAGGGCATTCGCCGGACGCGGCCGACAAGAGCGGACAGCGCCCGCTGGACACCTGCGGCTGCCGGTACGCCGATCAGCAGTTAATCCCCGCCATGAAGGAGCAGGGGCGCTTCGTGGATCAGGAAGCTTTCCGCGTCAAATAAGCCGCCAGCCCTCGCCAATCATGCGTAGGCAGCTACTTATTTGATAGCAACTCATCAAGCCGCCGCAGC
>OFRD01000676.1_pt1 | contig 12757 bp, 8 predicted proteins | sample 1543041 | NCBI WGS metagenome assembly OFRD01 (sample SAMN07774234, study PRJEB24372) | wastewater metagenome | isolation source: Exp Tend CN 100WW | collected 2016-02
CAAGAGATGGAGACTTGGCCGTGAAGCACATTCGTTCGGGACGGAAACTACATTTTGCAGCGATGCTGCTCGGTGCGGCCGTCCTGCTGCCGTCGATGGCGTCGGCGCAGACCGGCCCGGCACCATCAGGCGCAAAGCCCTTCCTGACCGTCGACGGAAAGCTGCCGCTCGTCATCGGACATCGCGGCGTGCCGGGCCTGGTGCCGGAGGAGACCGAGGCCTCGTATGAGCTGGCCGCCGACCTCGGCACGGACTCGCTCGAAGAGGACCTGCACCTGACCAAGGATTGCGTGCTGGTGGCACGCCACAATCCATGGCTCGGCGACAACACCAACGTTGCCGAAGTGGCAAAGACCAACGCGGAGGTCGCCAAGCGCAAGCGCACGACGCCGGGCGTGCCCGTCAAGGTGAAATGGGCGCAAACGCCGACCAGCGGGCCGGCTGAGTATCCGAGCGACCTCGTCGATCCGGCCGATCCGAAGTCGGTGCTGAAGGCGCTGATCGTCGACGGCGACGATCACACCAACGATTGGTCGATCACCGATTTCACCATGGCCGAGCTGAGGCAGTGGATCGCCGGCACCACCTATGATGCGGCCAACGAACGGCCGAAGCTGTTCAACGGCAAATTCCCGATCATCAGCTTCCAGGACATCATCGACATCGCCAGGGCCAAGAGCAAGGCGACGGGGCGCACGATCTCGGTCTATCCGGAAACCAAGAATCCGACCTGGAACAACGCGCAGGCGATCGCCAACGGCTGCGGCGCGCCCGGCAGCCATCCGCTCGAGGATGCCCTGATCAAGATCATCAAGGAGAACGGCCTCAATGCGAAGGACGCGCCGATCATCGTGCAGAGCTTCGAGCCCGGCAGCCTGAAATACATGCGCAGCCACGGACTGGAAACGCGGCAGGTCCAGCTGATCGACGGCAACGGCGTCGACTTCAAGACCGGCAAGGTGCTGCTCAACAACATCGCCAATTCCCGTCCCTATGACTGGACGGTTGCCGGGGACAGCCGCACCTTCGATGCGATGCTGACGCCGGAAGGCCTCGCCGAGATCAAGACCTATGCCGACGGCATCGGCCCGTGGAAGGCCTATATCGTGCCGTACAAGATCTCGCCGTGGAAGGACAGCAATGCCGACGGCACGCCCTACAAGGGCTCGACGGCAGACGCATCGACGCAGGACGCCACCAGCGTCATCGCCGACGCGCACAAGCTCGGCCTGTTCGTCCACGTCTTCACGTTCCGGAACGAGAAGAAGTACCTGGCGGCCGACTATCGCAACGATCCGAGCCTCGAGTACCTGAAGTTCTTCCGTCTCGGCGTGGATGGCGTCTTCACGGACTTCACCCACACCGGTATCGCCGCCCGCGCGGCCTACTTGCGTGAACTGGGCTGGTGAGACCGGCACCAGACGCGGATTTCATGCAACTGGCGACAAAATGCGCCCGGCATCGCCGGGCGGATTCGGCGCCGGCTTGCCAGCATCGACGATGGCAGTCGGCAGATGGTCGACATCCTCAACGCGGTGCTGACCGACGGTCTGCCGGCGGTGGAAGCCGCCTGTGCCGAAGCACTCGGCCACGGCGTCCACTCTGACGACGTCGTGCTCAACATCCTGGCCAGGCAACGCGAACCCGCTCCACCGGCAAACATCATGACGCCGGCTGCGCTAACGCTCCGCCATGCGCCGATCGCCGATTGTGCCCGTTACGACAACCTCCGGAAGACCAACTGATGGAACGAACTCAAATCTTCGACCTCATGGGCGAGCTCAAGCTCTACGGCATGAAGGCCGCCTTCGACGAGATCATGGCAACCGCCATCAAGCGACAGCATGAACCTCAGCGCATCGTCGGTGACCTGCTCAACGCCGAGATCAACGAGAAGCAGGCCCGGTCGATCAAGTACCAGCTCACCATTGCAAAGTTGCCGCTCGCCAAGGATATCGCCGACTTCCAGTTCGACTGGCACACCGATCAACCAGACGCTCGTCAACGACCTTGCTAGCGGCGGCTTCATCGCTCAGCAGCGCAACGTCGTGCTCGTTGGCGGTACTGGCACGGGCAAGACCCATCTGGCCATCGCAATCGCCAGAAGTTGCATCCGATCCGGCGCCCGTGGCCGCTTCTACAATGTGGTCGACCTCATCAACCGCCTCGAGACCGAGACCCGCAACGGACGGCAGGGCCGGCTTGCTGAGCATCTCACCCGGATGGACTTTATCGTCCTGGACGAACCTGGATATCTTCCCTTTGCCCAGTCGGGTGGCCAGCTTCTCTTCCATCTCATCAGCCGGCTATATGAGCGCGCCTCCGTCATCGTCACCACCAATCTCGCCTTCGGCGAATGGCCGAGCGTGTTCGGCGATGCCAAGATGACCACCGCGCTGCTCGACCGGCTGACCCACCACTGCGACATCGTCGAGACCGGAAACGACAGTTGGCGATTCAACAGCCGAGACGACGATCACATCACCCGCGCTCGTCTCGCCTCCGCTCTCCCGGCCAGCTCCGACGAGACGAGCGCTACCAGCAAACCACGCCGTGCAAAGGGGGCAAAATTGGACGCCGATGAGGGGGCAGATTTGGACGCCGGTTGACAAGGCGTTCGCTGCGGAGTGAGCGACAAACGCATTAAAACACTCGGATTTGCAGCGCCACTCGATCGGCGCCACTCTTGCGAGGCGTCAGTTCTCGGGTAGCCCGGCGGCGACCATAAGGCTTATCAGTCGATCGGTGGCCTTGAGATAAACCGGGCTGGTATTCTTGGTGGGAGGCGGCGCGGTACGCGCCGTCGAGCCCGGCCTCAGTTCCAGCGCCTTTGCCATGGCTGCACGCGCCTCGGCGGTCTGACCCAATTGCTGATAAGCCGCGGCCAGCAGCATATGAGTGCGTCCGCTCGCCGGGGTGATCGCGATCGACCGTTGCAGCCAGGGCAATGCATCCGCAGGACGGTCCAAGAGCAGACAGGTCCAACCCACCCCGATCGCCCAGGTCCAGCGCGCGACCTGAGGCGTATCGAACCGGTCCGCCTGCTCAAACGTCGCGAGCGCGTCATTGAAACGGCCGAGAAAGACCTGGGCGAGCCCCATCAGATAGAGTGCGATCCCGTCCCATGGATCGAGAGCGAGCACTCTGTCGCACACCACCAGGCTTTCGACGAAGCTATTGGTTGCCGACAAAAACCGGCACTGGGTCTGGAGCACCGGAATATAGTCGGGCCGCGTGCGCAACGCGTGCTCCATGATCGCGCCGATCCGAACCTCCGTCGGTTCGCGCTCTGCGGCAGGAAACCAGGCCATCTGAATTCCGCGCAGTTGGAATGCCGCGAGCGCAACTTGCAGATCGACATTGCCGGCATCGGCGGCAAGAGCATTTTCAAGCATCGCCAGCGCTGCGTGATAGCGCTCCAGCGTGGTGCGGTTGATCGCGGCCGTCGCCTGGTCGATAGCGGCCTTGGCGCTGCCAGAGGGCAAGCCATCGGCCGAGCGATTGCCTGACCTCAAAAGCGCGTTGATGCTCAGTGCGAGCGGGTAGCCCGTGCCGGCTACGAGGCGGGTCTGCTGGAGTTGCATGTCGTCGCCGGCGAGAGCGACCGAAAGCGCCGTCGTCCATCTCACCGTGCCGGTGGACGATTCGGTCAGGCGCGCGCGCAAATTCCAAGCCGATTCGGTTTTTTCGAGATCGCCGTTGACGACGAAATCGGCGCCTTGAACAACGCCCGGCGCCGTCATCACGCGGATCGTCTCGATTTTCGCCAGACCGTCCGCCAGTTCACGGATTACACCGCTCGCCATCCGGGCGGTTTCCGGGTCGTTGCTCACGGTTGTCATGGGGATCACGGCCATGGTTGCCGGAGAGCCAGCGAAGAAACGCGGGAGCAGGGTCGTGGCCGCCGCCAAAGCCGACACGCCGCCCCCCATGGCCACGAGGGCGGCGCGGCGGCTCATCCTGAACCCAGGCCGGCTTTCGGCTGGTTCGCTTATGGTTTCCGGGGCGACGGCGTCGGCGTCCGGGAGCGGCTTTGCAGGAATGTCGGCGGCGTCCGGCGGACCGGACACATCGGCCTCCAGCAGATAGCCTCGGCCGGAAACGGCTCGGATCAACTGACGCTTGTCATCGCCCAGGGCGGCGCGAAGCTCCCGGATGGTCTGGAACAGGCTATCGTCGCTGACGTGGACGCCCGGCCACACCGCCTCCATCAGTTCTTGTTTGCCGATGATTCGTCTCGGGTTGGCCGCGAGCAGCGATAGCAGGGCGAACGCCTTCAGCCGCAGCTTGATCGTCTGGCCGCCGGGACCGCGCAGTTCGGAACGCTGCCGATCGATTTCGAACCCGGCGAATCTGAGCACTCATCCCCCCTCTTCCCAGCGAAGCCGCAGAATCGCGGCATCATGCCAAAAGCACACAGAATCCTCAAAAATCATGTGAATTCCCTCGAAATCAGAAATTATCAGCGAAATCTCAGAACTCCACCGGCCCTGCTTCAGGACTGTGCCGAGACGCGCTGACATAAGACGAAGAGACAACGAATATGATGCGGGGAATACGGTCGCAAAATGCGCGGGCGAAGGCAGGGGCCTGAACACGCACGGAGCCGCACCCCTCGCGTTTAGGCCGGGGGACTGGTTATAATGGCTTCACGAACGATTTCGGCTTCGCCGCGTGGCGTCATGGACGGCCTGTTCCGCGCGGCCTTGTTGGCCTCGACCGCGCTGACGGTCACCGGATACGCAGCGCGGGCGCAGACGGCGGCGTGGAGCACCACTCCGACCGGTGGCAACTACGCCAACGCCGCCAACTGGAACGGCGGGGTGGTGCCGAACGGAGAGACCGCCACGGCCGTTTTCGGCGCCTCGACGCAATCCAACCTGGTGATCACGCCAGGCACCCCGACAACTTACGCCATCGCCGGCTGGACCTTCAGCGCAGGCGCGCCGAACTACACCTTCAACCTCAACAACAACGCAACCCTCGGCTTCTGGGGCACGGGCATCACGAACAACGGCACCGGCACGATCGCCGTTACCAACAACGGCAACGTGAACTTCTTCGGGAGCAGCACTGCCGGCCCCGCCACGACCACCATCACCAACGGCAGCAGCGGCTACCTGCGGTTCTACGACACCAGCACGGCTGGCGGCGCGAATATCACTAACAACAACTACATGTGGCTCTACGGCAACAGCACGGCCGGCAGCGCCACCATCACGAACAATTTCGGCCTGACGTTTTTCAACAGCAGCACGGCCGGCAACGCCAATATCACCAACAACAGTTATCTGTATTTCCAAAACAGTAGCACCGCTGGCAGCGCCAACGTCACCAACACCGGCACCCTGAGGTTCTACAACAACAGCACGGGCGGCAGCGCCGCTATCATCACCGGCGCGGGCGCCACCACCGATTTTTCGACCAGCACCGGCCCCAACGGCGACGGCAAGCTGAGCGCCGGATCGATCGCGGGCGGCGGCAGCTATATGCTCGGCAGCAACCAATTGACTGTCGGCTCGAACGGGCTCTCGACCGAGGTGACCGGCGTCATTTCGGGCACCGGCTCGCTGGTCAAGACCGGTTCGGGCACGCTGACGCTGTCGGGCATTAATGTGTACAGCGGCGGCACCACGATCAACGGCGGCACATTGCAGATCGGCACCGCCGCCAACACCGGCGCGGTCTCGGGCGCGGTGACCGTGAACGCAGGCAGCACGCTCAACGTCACCAATGCCATCACCTCCTGGATCACCGGCATCACGAACATCGGCACGACGAACTTCCAGACCGGAACCAGCGCAAGCAGCATCGCTTTCGGCAACAGCGGCTACCTGAACTTCTACGGCACGAGCGGCGCGGGCAGTGCTGTCATCACCAATAGCGGCTACCTGTATTTCTACGGCACCAGCGCGGCTGGCAGCGCGACAATCACCAACAACAACGGCCTGGCTTTCGTCGACGCCAGCACGGCCAGCGGCGCCAATATCACTAACAACTTCGGCCTAGTTTTCAAAAACGCCAGCACGGCCGGCAGCGCCACCATCACAAACAACGGATACGTGCAATTCTTCGGCACCAGCACGGCGGGCAGCGCTGCTATCAACAATAGCAATGTGAATGCCACCGTCGATTTTTCGAACAGCATAGGACCGAACGGCGACGGGAAGCTGAGCGCGGGGTCGATCGCGGGTGGCGGCAGCTATGCTCTTGGGGCCAACCAACTGACAGTCGGCTCGAACAATTCCACGACCGAGGTGAGCGGCATCATTTCGGGCAGCGGCGGCTCGCTGGTCAAGGTCGGCACCGGCACGCTGACGCTTTCGGGCGCCAACACCTATAGCGGCGGCACCACGATCAACGGCGGCACGCTGCAACTCGGCACCGCCGTCAGCGCTGGCGCCATCCAGGGCGCGGCGACCGTGAATGCGGGCGGCACGTTCAACGTCGTCAACGCCGACACCAGCGGCATCGCCACCATCACGAACAGCGGCATCACCTTTTTTAGAAACGGCACGAGCGCAGGTAGCGCCACCGTCACCAACAATCACTACCTGTATTTTCTGAACAGCAGCACGGCCGGTAGCGCCAACATCACGAATAATTTCGGCCTGTTTTTCAACGACAGCAGCACGGCCGGTGGCAGCGCCATCACAAACAACGGCGGTCTGAATTTCAACAACACCAGTACGGCCGGTAACGCCACCATCACCAACAACGGCGGTTTGAATTTCAACAACAGCAGTACGGCCGGCAACGCCACTATCACCAACAACGGCAATCTGAATTTTAATAACACCAGCACGGCTGGCAACGCCGCCGTCGCCAACAGTGCGGTGGCCGTCACCGACTTTTCGAGCAGCTTCGGCCCGAACGGCCATGGCAAGCTGAGCGCGGGATCAATCGCGGGCGGCGGCACCTTTAATCTCGGGGCCAACGAACTAACGGTCGGCTCGAACAATCTATCGACCGTGGTGAGCGGAGTCATTTCGGGTAGCGGCGGTTCGCTGGTCAAGATCGGCACCGGTACCCTGACGTTGTCGGGCGCGAACACCTACACCGGCGGCACGACGATTTCGTCGGGCACGCTGCAAGTGGGCAACGGCGGTGCCAGCGGTTCGATCGTTGGCGATGTACTCAACAACGGGGTGCTCGCCTTCAATCGCAGCAATACAGCGACCTTCTCCGGCGCTATTTCCGGCAGCGGTGCTGTGCAGCAGATCGGTTCGGGCACGACGATCCTGACCGGCGCGAACGGCTACACCGGCAACACCCTCGTCTCCGGCGGCCGGTTGCAGTTCGGCGATGGCAGCGCGGGCGGAAGTAACACGCTCGGCGGCAACCTGACCGTGACCGGCGGCACGCTGGCGATCCAAACGCCCGCGACCGTGAATATCGCGCGGGCTGTGACCTTCGCCGACAACACCGCGCTCTCGATCGTCGCGGGCACCAACAGTCCGGCGCTATCGGCGGGCAGCGTTTCGATCGGCAGCGGCGTCACCTTCAACATCGGCGGCATCGACAGTGCGAGCCAGCTCGACAAAGTGCTGATCGACACCCGTTCCGGCATCAGCGGCGACTTCGCCAACGTCACCGTGGGCGGCTTTAGCGGCACGGTGGACTATCTCACCGTCTCGACTCACAAGTCAGCCGACAATTTGCAATATCTCGCCAGCTACGGCCTGAGCTGGTTCGCCGGCAACAATCTCGCCCGCGGCACCTTCACGCTGACCAACGCGACCGACACATTCACGGTCGGAACAGCGCTCACCGACCAGGCCGCCAATCCCGCGACCGGCTGGAACGGCTCGTCGCTGATCAAGGCCGGCGTGGGCACGCTCACCCTAACCGCTGACAACACCTATACCGGAGGCACCACCATCGCCGGCGGTGTGCTGTCGGTGTCGCGCGACGCGAATCTCGGCGCGGCGCCGGGCGGCCTGACCTTCACCGGCGGCACGCTCGCGACTACCGCGAGCTTCGATACCGCCCGTTTGATCGCGCTGACGCAGGCCGGCAACTTCGACGTCGCTAATGGAACCGAACTCGGTCTGACCGGCGTGGTTTCCGGAGGCGGCAATCTCGTCAAGCAGGGCGGTGGCACGCTGCGGCTCGATAACGGAGCCAACGCCTACGGCAACACCCTTGTCGCAGCCGGCACGCTGATCGGACATGCCGGCTCGATCTCAGGCAACATCGGCAATGCCGGCACGGTGATATTCAATCAGGCAACGGACGCCAGTTTCGCCGGCGACGTTGGCGCACTCAATGGCACGCGCGGTACGATGGTCAAGCGGGGCGCTGGCACGTTGACCTTGACCGGCATGTCCTCGCTCGACTGGACGATTTCGGCAGGAAGCCTTGTCTCTTCGGCCGGACGCTTCGGCGGCAACGCCGCCATCGCTTCAGGCGCGTCCTTCACCTTCAACCAGACTGCCAACGCCGCCTATGCCGGCGTGCTGTCGGGCAATGGCGGCTTCAACAAGACCGGCACCGGCCTGTTGAACCTTACCGGCGACTCCTCCGCATTTTCGGGCACGACCTTGGTTCAGGTCGGCACGCTCGCGGTGAACGGTCTGCTCGGCGGCATGCTCGATGTGCTTGCCGGAGGCCGCCTTCAGGGCATCGGCACGGTCGGCAGCACCACCGTCAATGGCACGGTCGCACCGGGCAACTCGATCGGGACGCTCACCATTGCCGGTAGCATCACCTTCAATCCTGGCTCGATCTACGAAGTAGAGATTAACGCACAGGGGCAATCCGACAAGATCGTCGCTTCGGGCACGGCAACGATCAACGGCGGCACGGTGCAGGTGCTGGCCGGCGCAGGCAACTACGCGCCGCAAACGAGGTACAATATCCTCACAGCGACCGGCGGGCTCACGGCCAACAGCACCTTCTCCGGCGTGACTACCAATCTGGCCTTCCTCACGCCCTCGCTCAGCTATGACGCCAGCAATGTCTGGCTGACGATGACCCGTAACAATATAGACTTCAAAGCCATCGGCGTCACGCCCAACCAGATCGCCGCAGGCGGCGGGGTCGAAAGCCTCGGCTTCGGCAATTCGATCTACAATGCCGTGTCGAACCTTTCCGCCCCGCAGGCGCGGTCGGCTTTCGGCCAGCTCTCGGGCGAGATCAACGCCTCGGCGAAGACGACGATGATCGACGACAGCCGCTTCGTTCGCGGCGCCGTCAACGACCGCATCCGGGCCGCCTTCGACCGTGTCGGCGCCGCGAACGGCGCGGTCACGACCTATATCGACGGCAAACCGGTCACCGTCGCTGCGACCACGGACCACCTTGCGGTCTGGGGCCAGGGTTTCGGCTCCTGGGGCAACACCAATGGCGACGGCAACGCCACGCGCCTCAACCGTTCGATCGACGGTTTCTTCATCGGGGCGGATGCGCCCGCTTTCGACAACTGGCGCTTTGGCGCGGTGGCCGGCTATAGCGCCACCCACTTCGACGTGAAGGATTACCGTTCATCCGGCTGGAGCGACAATTATCATGTCGGCCTCTATGGCGGCACGACCTGGGGCGCTCTCGCTTTCCGCACTGGCACGGCCTTCACCGTTCACGACATCACCGCGACCCGCAGCGTGATCCTCCCCGGCCTCAGTGACACGCTGACGGGCCACTACAACGCCGGTACGGCCCAGGTCTTCGGTGAGCTCGGCTACGGCATCAATGCCGGCGCTGCCCGGTTCGAGCCCTTCGCCAACCTCGCTTATGTGAGCCTGCATACCGACGCCTTCACCGAGAAGGGCGGCGCGGCGGCGCTGACGAGCGCAGCCACCGCAACGGATACGACCTTCTCCACGCTCGGCCTGCGCACATCGACCACTTTCGACATTGGCGGAACCGTTCTGACGGCGAGAAGCGTGGTCGGCTGGCGTCACGCTTTCGGGGACGCCACGCCGTTCTCGACGATGCGTTTCGCAAGCGGCGGTGACTTCACCATCGGCGGCGTTCCAATCGCCCGCAATGCCTCGGTGGTCGAGGCCGGCATCGACTACGCGCTGTCGCCCAAGGCCACCCTCAGCGTCACCTATGGTGGCCAGTTCGGCTCCGGAGTTTCCGATCAGTCCGGCCGCTCCAATTTCAACGTCAAATTCTGAGCTGCAATCCAAGGTTGACGATGACCAAAAATACGCACGCAGCAACAGGGGCGCCAACGCTTCCTCTCTTTTATAAAGACCCGGTGCTCCTGCGCTTCGAGGACCACGGCGATGTGGGGCTCGCTCCGCCCGCCGATTTCGGGTTCGCGAGCGAGGCCGTCGTCATTCCGCTTTGCGTTGGCGAGTTCGTTCCCGCCATGCGCCACTATCCGATCGTCTTCGCGGCGGACGGTTCGGCTTCGCCACTTGTTGTCGTCGGCATTCGGCAAGGTCACAACCTCTTCGTCGAACGCGACGGAGGATGGCGCGCGGGCACCTACATTCCGGCCTATGTGCGCCGCTATCCTTTCATCGGTGTCGAGACGCCCGACAAGGCGCAGCAACTCCTGACTATCGACCGGAAGTCGAACCGTTTCGTCGCCTCGGCATCGGCGCGGACGGACGCGGAACGCCTGTTCGGCGCGGACGGCAAGCCGACTTCGACGGCGCAGTCGGCCATGGCCTTCTGCCAAGCCTACCATGCCGATATCGTCAATACGCTCGCCTTCGCAAAGGCGCTTGGCGAGGCGAAGCTTCTTACTCCGAACCACGTTCAGATGCAGTTTCCCGACGGCGGTCAACAGACGCTCGACGGCTTCTGCGTGGTGGATGAGAAGGCATTCCGGGCATTGCCTGCAAAAACAGTCGCCGACTGGCACGCTAGAGGCTGGCTTGATCTCGCCACGCTGCATCTAGCTTCGCTTCAGAATTTTCAAAGCCTGCTCGGCCTCAATGCGCAGCGCGCAGACGAACGAAAGGCGCTCGCATGATGAGCCGCAAAGTCTGCCTTATTGGAATCTCGTCCGCCGCCGCGATCGCGGCAGGCGTGACGCTGTACCTCGTGCCCGAACTTGCGTCTTCGACGCCTTCCCAGGCCGCATCCATCACTGACAATCGCGACGAGCCGGCGCCCCAACGCTTCCAACTGGCTCAGGCGCAATCCGGAAGCCAACCCGCCGGCGCAACGGCATCGTCCCTGCCGGGCGGCGCGTCCTCCCTCAACGAGACCTACAAGGACTGGGGCGTGGTCTGCGCACAAGACGGCAGCACAAAGCGCTGTGCGCTGTCGCAGCTCCAGTCCCAGCAAAACGGACAGCGGGTGCTGGCGATCGAACTGAATGCACCGTCGGGTAATACCGTGTCGGGCACTCTCGTTCTGCCATTCGGCCTCGCGCTCGACTCCGGCGTCACTTTCCAGATCGACGACAAGCCAGCCCTGTCGCCAATCCGCTTCCGGACCTGCCTGCCGGCCGGTTGCCTCGTCAATGTCACCTTCGACGCGGCCACGCTGGTGGCCGTTCGGGCGGGCACGGCACTCAAGGTCAAGGCCGTCGCCGATGGCGGGGCTCTGGCAAATTTCTCGATCTCGCTTCAGGGCTTCAGCACCGCGCTTGATCGCGTGGCGGCGCTGGCCCGCTGATGACGATCATTATGCGCCTGGCCGGGTAAACCTCGATCGCCGCCTATCCGGGTGACCGGAACGACCAGGCCGCCCTTCAGCGGCCATGGCTTTATGTCAGATTTGGTCCTTATAATCGTGCTGGAGGCGCCGCAGCTGGAGCGTTAACCGTCAACCGTCAACAAATGTCGGTCTCGGTCTAAACCTGTCCTCCTCTGAAGCAGAAAAAGCCCCGCCGGCGACGGCGGGGCTTTTCATTTCCGATGTCCGCCAGGGAGACCGATCCTCGGCCGCCCACTCCGCGATCATCTGAGGACGCCTCCGCGAACGGCGTCGCGAGGCGTCCCTTGGGTTGACTCGGCTTTTACGCTTTTGACTCACGTTCTACGCAGTTGGACATTCGGGCGCACAATCCGCGTTAGTCGGTCGAGTACTTGAACTCCGGCATCGCCTTCAGCTCATCCTTGGTCGCGCTGAACACCGCGTGATCCGGGTACCAGGGATTCGGCTTCGACGCCGTCGCAGCAGGCGCCGCGCCGGTGGTGGTCTGCTTGGTCGTGCTGCCGGTGTTGGCGGCACTGGTCAAAGAGACCGGCTCGTTGACGAACTTCACCTTGTCGATCGGCACGGCGACCAGATGCTCGCCGACGCCAAGGAAGCCGCCGACGCCGATCACGACCGCCTTGATGGTACCGCCCTTGTCCATCAAGAGGTCGTTGATCGAGCCGACGCTCTCGTTGCCGTCATTGTACACGCTGAGGCCGACGACCTTGGACGCGCGCCATTCGCCCGTGTACGCGGTGGGCGTCGTGGTCGACGTTGTCGTCGACGCCGCAGGAGCCATCTTGTCGGCCCTCTCGGCGGGTGTCTGCGCAACCGCGACGGTTGCGAGCAGGGCGGAACCGGCGACGCCGGCAACGATGGATTTGATCAACATTATGCGCTCTCCTCAGTTCGCAAAATCGATGCCGGGAGAACCCGTGATGTAGGCGTCCGTTCCTATTTCGCGTGCGCTCAAAAGCCGCCCCGATGCCTGCGAACGCGATCCTGGAACGCCATGAATACGACGCGGCAAGCAGCGCGTGCGTTTCCAACGCATGGAACGTCGCGCTCCTTGACGAACGCGACCGTCACCTCTCAATTGGGTTTGCGGTTGAGCCTCACGACTGCGCCGGACCCGCAGTCCCGGATGTGACGA
>OFRD01000678.1_pt1 | contig 12748 bp, 14 predicted proteins | sample 1543041 | NCBI WGS metagenome assembly OFRD01 (sample SAMN07774234, study PRJEB24372) | wastewater metagenome | isolation source: Exp Tend CN 100WW | collected 2016-02
CTTATTTCCTACGGCTTTGAAAGCGATGATGAAGGCGTACCCCACGCCGCGCAGCCAATTCAAACTCCAACTCCAAGCCATGATGAGTGCCGGAGAAGCAGTGGGCGATGCCGTATTTGCTTATTGCCAAAAGCAGTTGGGCGTGACGGTCAACGAGATGTTTGGCCAGACCGAAATCAACTATGTGGTGGGCAACTGCACCCGCTTGTGGCCCGCCAAACCTGGCAGCATGGGCAAGGGCTATCCCGGCCACCGGGTGGCGGTGATCGACGATGCGGGCCGCGTGTGTCCTGCAGGCACGCCCGGTGAGGTGGCTGTCCACCGTTGCGATGTGCACGGCCACCCGGACCCGGTGTTCTTTTTGGGCTACTGGAAAAACGACAAAGCCACCCAGGCCAAATACACAGGCGACTGGTGCCGCACCGGCGACATGGCGGTGGCCGACGCAGAGGGTTACCTTTGGTACCAAGGGCGCACCGACGACATGTTCAAGGCCGCGGGCTACCGCATTGGCCCAGGCGAGATCGAAAACTGCTTGGTCAAACACGCTGCGGTGGCCAACGCCGCCGTGGTACCCAAGCCCGACCCCGATCGCGGCGCACTGGTCAAGGCTTATGTGGTCCTTTCACCCGACTGGCAAAGCCGCAGGCCTGCAGGCGCAGGACGAGCCGCGTTTGAAGAGCAGGTCAGGCGTGAACTGCAAGCCCATGTGAAGGGCTTGTTGGCCCCCTACGAATACCCCAAAGAGATCGAGTTCATCGAGCAGCTGCCCATGACCACCACGGGCAAAGTGCAGCGCCGCGTGCTGCGCTTGCAAGAAGAAGCCAGGGCAGCCGGCAAAGGTGCTTTGGCATGACAAAATAAGCGCTCGACAGGGTGGTGCGCTGCCAATCTGCGCTCCGTCCGAGCAAGGCGCTCACCGCAGGCCTAGGCCACCCCCGATTCAGCACAACACAGGAAACACCATGAAACTCGTTCAACTCGGCCAATCCGACTTGCATGTCACGCCCATTTGCCTGGGCACCATGACTTTTGGCGAACAAGTCAACGAGGCCGATTCGCATGCCATCTTGGACCGATCGCTCGAAGCCGGCATCAACTTCATTGACACCGCTGAGATGTACGCCGTGCCCGCCACCGCCGCCACCTGCGGTTTCACCGAAACCTACATCGGCAACTGGTTTGCCAAAAACCCCGGTGCCCGCCAGAAGCTGGTGCTGGCCACCAAGGTGGCAGGCCCATCGCGTGGCATGCCCTGGATTCGAGAGGGCTCGGGCATGAGCGGGCAGGACATTTTGAATTCGTGTGATGCCAGCTTGCGCCGCCTGCAAACCGAGGTGATCGACCTGTATCAAATTCATTGGCCCGAGCGCCATGTGCCTGCGTTTGGCATGGCGTATTTTGACCCGAGCAAAGACAAGCCACTGACCTCGATTCATGAGCAACTCGAAGCCTTGTCCAAATTGGTCAAAGCCGGCAAGGTGCGTTATGTCGGCCTGTCGAACGAAACACCTTACGGCGTTCACGAATTCGTGCGCCTGGCCGAGCAGCATGGCCTGCCCCGTGTGGCCACGGTGCAAAACCCTTACTGCCTGGTCAACCGCACCTACGACAACGCACTGGATGAAACTTGCCACCGCCTGAACGTGTCGATGCTGGCTTATTCACCGCTGGGCTTTGGCTTGTTGACGGGCAAATACGACAACACGGATTTGACGGGCCCGTTGCTGCCCGAAGGTGGCCGCATTGCCCGCTACGATTCGATGCGCAAACAGCGCTGGGGCCGCCCCGAGGCGCTGGTGGCTGCACGTCGCTACAACCAGCTGGCCCGCGACAACGGCATGACCCCCACCCAAATGGCCCTGGCGTTTTGCTACCACCGCTGGAGCGTGGCCAGCACCATCATTGGCGTGACATCGGTCGCGCAATTGAACGAAGACTTGGCCGCGTGGTCGACCGAGTTGTCGCCTGAAGTGCTCAAGGCCATTGATGCGATTCGGTGGGACATGCGCGACCCGGCTTTGTGATCCTGGCCCATGGCCAAAAAAGACAAAGTCAGCGAAACCCCGGCCACGGCGCTCTTGCGCCAGCACGGGGTCAGCTTCACCGAACATCCCTACGAATACCTGGAGCACGGCGGCGCACAACACAGCGCACAGGTCTTGGGCATGGACCCATTTGCCGTGGTCAAGACCCTGATCATGCAAGACCAAGATGCCAAACCGCTGGTGGTGCTGATGCATGGCAACCGCAAGGTATCGACCAAAAACCTCGCGCGGCAGGTGGGGCTCAAAGCCATCGAGCCCTGCGCGCCCGAAGTGGCCAACCGGCACAGCGGTTATCTGGTGGGCGGTACATCGCCCTTTGCCACGCGTCGGCAGATGCCGGTCTACATCGAGCAAACCATTTTGGCTTTGCCTCGCATTTGCATCAATGGGGGCAGGCGCGGTTATCTGGTGGGCATCGACCCGCAAGTGTGCGTGCAGTTGTTGGGCGCGCAGCCCGTCCAATGCGCACTGGCAGAATGACGCCCGTACAAGAACAAGGGAGCTTTCGATGGATGTGTTGATTCCGGTGGCCGTGGTGTTGGCCAGTTATTTGGTGGGCTCGCTCAGCTTTGCCGTCATTGTGAGCCGCTTGATGGGGTTGAACGACCCGCGCAGCTATGGCAGCAAAAACCCAGGTGCTACCAACGTGCTGCGCTCGGGCAGCAAAAAAGCCGCCATCCTGACCTTGCTGCTTGATGCAGTCAAGGGCTGGCTGCCAGTGGCGCTGGTGCTGGCCTATGGCCCTCAGCATGGGTTGGGTGCGGGCGTGGCCGCGCTGGCTGGTCTGGCCGCATTTTTGGGGCACCTGTACCCGGTGTTCTTTGGCTTTGTGGGCGGCAAAGGCGTGGCCACGGCGGTGGGTGTGCTGGTGGGCGTCAATGGCTTGCTGGCGCTGACGACCGTGCTCACATTTGCCATCGTGGTGTATTTCAGCCGCTATGTATCGCTGGCGTCCATGGTGGCTGCGGTGTTTGCGCCTGTGTTTTATGTGTTTGGCAGCGGCGTGGCCTGGGATGTGAATGCGACGGAGGTTTTCAGCTTGGCGGTGATGGCTTTGCTGCTGGTCTGGCGTCACCGTGAAAACATCAACCGCCTGCTGGCAGGTACCGAATCCAAACTGGGACAAAAAAAAGCATGAACCAAGACTTGCAAAGATTGCATGTGGCAGCCCGCTACAGCGAGGCGGCCATCTTCAATGGGGTGGTCTATTTGGCGGGCATGGTGCCCGAATGCGAAGCCACCGACATCCGCAGCCAAACCGCCGATGTGCTGCGCCAAATCGAGCAACGCTTGGCCGAAGCGGGCAGCGACAAGACGCGCATCCTGCGCACCCAGATCTACCTGAAAGACATCACCGACATCGCTGCCATGAACGAGGTATGGGACGCCTGGGTGGTGGCGGGCAGCGCACCACCAAGGGCCACCGTGCAAGCCGCGCTGGCCGTCCCGGCCTATCGGATTGAGGTGGTGGTGACTGCGGCGGTTAAGGCCGTGGTCATGGCAGCGGTCCCGGCAGCGGTCACCGCATTGTGAGATCGCACGCGGAAATTTCCACGATTTAGCCTGGCCGGGGGTGACAAACAAGGGAATTTGTCATGCCCGCGAATGCGGGTATCCATGGCAGCCGAAGGCATGGACACCCGATCAAGTCGGGTGTGACAAAGTTAAAGAGGCATGGACCCCCGGTCAGGCCGGGGGTGACAAAAAACCAGGATCACATGCGCTCGAAAATCGCTGCAATGCCTTGGCCGCCACCGATGCACATGGTCACCAGCGCATAGCGGCCATTCACGCGTTGCAGTTCGTACAGCGCTTTGACGGTGATCAGTGCGCCAGTCGCGCCAATGGGGTGGCCCAGCGAGATGCCCGAGCCGTTGGGGTTGACCTTGGCTGGGTCCAGACCCAGTTCGCGGGTCACGGCGCAGGCTTGCGCAGCAAAGGCTTCGTTGGCTTCGATGACGTCCAGATCGTTCACGCTCAGACCGGTTTTCTTGAGCACTGCTTGTGTGGCCGAGATCGGGCCAGCGCCCATGATTTTGGGGTCCAAACCCGTATGGGCATAACCCACCAGGCGGGCCAGCGGCTTGGCGCCACGGGCTTTGGCGGCACCGGCTTCCATCAGCACCACGGCAGCGGCAGCATCGTTGATGCCCGAGGCGTTGCCCGCCGTCACGGTGCCGTTTTCTTTGACGAACACGGGCTTGAGCTTGGCCATGTCTTCGAGCTTGCAGCCGGGGCGGAAATGTTCGTCGGTGGCGTAGGCCACTTCGCCTTTTTTGCTTTTCAGCATGACCGGCATGATCTGGTCTTTGAAGTAACCGGCCAGTGTGGCGCGTTCGGCGCGGTTGTGGCTTTCAACCGCCAGCGCGTCTTGCATTTCGCGGGTGATGCCGTATTTGGCCGCCACGTTTTCGGCGGTCACGCCCATGTGGATGGTGTGGAAGGGGTCGTGCAGCGCACCGACCACCATGTCGACCATTTTGGTGTCACCCATGCGGGCACCCCAACGGGCGCTCAGGCTGGCGTAGGGGCCACGGCTCATGTTTTCGGCACCGCCGCCAATCGCAATGTCGGCATCGCCCAGCAGAATGGACTGGCTGGCCGAAATGATGGCCTGCAAGCCCGAGCCGCACAGGCGGTTGACGTTGAAAGCCGGTGTGCCCTCGGCGCAACCACCGTTGATGGCGGCCACGCGTGACAAATACATGTCTTTGGGCTCGGTATTGACCACATGGCCGAACACCACATGGCCGACATCCTTGCCGTCGGTGCCTGCGCGGGCCAGTGCTTCGCGCACCACTTGCGCGGCCAGCTCGGTGGGCGCAATGTCCTTCAGGCTGCCGCCATAGGTACCAATGGCGGTGCGCACACCGCTGACAACAACAACTTCACGGCTCATGGGATGTCTCCAGAATTTAAAAATAGGAATGGGATAACCCACACAGTGTCAAGGTCAATCACTACATTGACCTGACAGCATTCGCCCGAAAAATGGGGTGGAATCAGCCCCGCACGTCTGCGACCGCTTGCTCGCCAAAGTCGGGCCTGGCCAGAAAGGCAAGCACCTGGCTGGCTGCTTGTGTCGCAGAGCTGAGCAGGCCTTTTTCCTTGAGCTGTGCAAATCGGGCTTGGTCCGGGAAGGCCGCGGTGGCGGCACCGCGCAGTTGCACTTGCATGTCGGTGTCGATGACGCCGGGGGCCAAAGCGCAGACTTTGGCGCCATGGGGTTTGAGTGCTTCGTCCAAAGCCATGCAGCGGGTGAAATGGTCCATGCCCGCCTTGGCCGCGCAGTAGCCCGCTTGCGAAGCCATGGCATTGCGCCCCAAGCCAGAAGAAATGTTGAGCACCTTGCGCGGAATGCCCCAGTGTTCGGTGGCCTCCAAAAAAGCGGCGCACAGCTGCATGGGCGCTTCCAGGCCCACGCGCAGGGCTTGCGCCAAGTCGGCGGCATCGGCTTGGCTCAGGGGGCCAATGCGTGGGATGACGCCCGCGTTGTTGATCAGGCTGACGCTGGCATAAGCCGATGCGTGCAGGCCCTCAAGCCAATCGCGCAGGCGCTGGCTGGCACCTTGCCCATCGCTCAGGTCATGCGTCCATTGCGTCAGCGGGACATGGTTTTGTTGGGCGGCTGTGGCCAGTCCATCGTGGCTGTGGCGCGAGATGCACAGCAGCTTGTTGCCGGGTGTGAGCAGTTGCTGCGCCATGGCCAAGCCCATGCCCCGCGAGGCCCCCGTCAGGATGTAGAGGTGTTGTGTCATGCCCGAAATGGTATCGGCCTGAACCTGTCCGAGGGGTGCCGCACATGACAGCTGCGGAGGACTGATCAGCAGGGCAGATGAGCCCTGCTGATCAGTGGCCTTGCGCGGCGCGGATGCGGTTGACTTGCAAGGGCGTGACGTCGCTGGCCTGGTTGCCCCATTGGGTGCGCAGGTGGGTGAGCACGGCGGCGATGTCACGGTCGTCCAGTTCGAGCACCGCTGGCGGCATACCAAAGGGCCGTGGGTGCAAGGCGGTGGACGGGCCATAGCCGCCATACAAGACCATTTGCACCAGATTGGTTGGGTCGCTGAGCAACACGGCGCGGTTGCCTGCCAGCACCGGGTAGGCCGTTGCACCTGCCGCCGTGTCAATGCCTTGGCCTTGTTCACCGTGGCATTGCGCGCAATGTCGGTCATAGATTTGCAGGCCTTTTGCAGCCACAGCCAGGCTCACTTTGGCCTGCACGGGTGGTTTCGGGGGGGCGGCTGTGGCAGTCGCTTTTTGTGCGCGAGACTTCAGATACACGGCCATGGCCAGCAAATCGGCTTCGCTCATGTATTGGGTGCCGTGTTGCACCACTTCGGCCATCGGGCCGCTGGTCTGGGCTTGCGCTGACTCGCCCGTGCGCAGCAGTTGCACGATACTGGACAAAGCGCTTGTGGCCAGCCCGGTTTCGTGGTCGCTGGTCAGGTCGGGTGCATACCAGTTGACCACGGGCATCAGCCCACCAGACAAATCATCGACAGCGCCGCTGGCCCCCAAAGCGTTGCGTGGGCTGTGGCAAGCGGCGCAATGGCCCAGGCCTTGCACGAGGTAAGCGCCCCGGTTCCAATCGGCGGTTTGGGTGGAGTCGGGTTTGAACGGCGTGGGGCTGAAAAACAGACTGCGCCAAACCGCCAAGGCTGGCTGTGTGCCCAAAGGCCATATGAGGGTGTGGGCTGGGGTGGGCTGGTTCACGGGTGCCAGGCTTTGCAGCCAGGCCAGCAGGTCGTCACTGTCAGCGCGGGTGATCACGCTGGTGTGGTTGTAGGGGAAGGCGGGGGTCAACAGGCGGCCATCTTTGGATCGGCCGTGGTGCAGTGCACGCCAAAAATCCTCGGGGCTCCAGCGGCCAATGCCGGTGTGGGTGTCGGGCGTCAGGTTGCTGCTGTAGACAGCCCCGAAGGGTGTGTCGATGCGTCGGCCCCCAGCCATCGGTGCTGATCCGCGTGCGCTGTGGCAAGCCACACAGTTGCCCGCGCGGGCCAAGTATTGGCCTCGTTCAATTTGCGTGCTCTGGGGTTGCGCGTTGCTTGCGGTGTTGGGGGCTTGACTCGTGGCTGGGGTAGCCGGTGTCGTCCAAGCATCGCCCCAGTTGTCCACCACAACATAGGCGGTCAATGCCAAAAGTGCGCAGGCGATAAGCCAGCCGATGTAGGCAGTGCGTGCGAAGCGTGGGGCTTTCATGGCTGTCCTCCAGCTGTGCGTGACAGCTCGGGGGCGCTGCCGCAGCGCAAGGCCGCAGGCAGGGCTGGGCCTTCGGGCGGGCGTGGGGCGGGGTGCGTGTCGTGAGGTAAAGCTTGGCGTGCCAGCCAGCTGGACACCGCAATCAGTTCGTCGGCCGGGATGCGCTTGACCACTTCGGCCATGCAATCGGGCGCGTGGGCCTTGCGCTGGCCGGTTTGCCAAGCGCCCAGTTGTGCGTTCAGGTAATCCAGTGGCAGGCCCAGCAAGCCGGGCACGTTGGGTTGCACCCCCGTCAAGCGCACACCGTGGCATTGCGTGCAAGCGGGCAAGCCCCGCGACGCATCGCCCTGTGTGACCAGTTGTTGGCCTTTGGCCAAGCGTTCGGCCGAAATCGTGTTGTTGGTGCTGGGTTTCGGGTAAGGCAATTCGAGAGATGAAAAATAGTGCGCCATCTCGCCCAAGTAGGCGTCAGACAGTGGGTCGATCAGGCGGGTCATCAGCTCGTAATGGCGTCGCCCTTGCGAAAAATTACGCAGCTGGTTGTGCAAGTACCCTGCGGGTTTTCCAGCCAGGCGCGGGTAATAACCATCTGGCCCAGCCCGGCCTTGGTCGCCGTGACAGGCGGTGCAGGCCCGGGTGCGTTCGGCCATGTTGTCTTGAAAACGGGCGGTGGCTGCAGGCGAGGGTGCGGGTGCAGACGAAAGTGCCGTTGCGATTGCGGTTGCGGTTGCGGGTGCGGGTGCCGTGGCACCAGGCAGGGCCTGTTTTTGGGCTTGGGCGGCAGCGCAGATGAGCAAGGCGATACCCACAGTCCAGACTTTGTGTAATTTCAATAAGTTCAATGTCATCCTCATGCCTTGAAGATAACCGAAGCGGCGACAATACCGGGTTTGGCGCTGGGCATACCCGCCTGGCCAGCCCTTGTTTTTGAGTCTTTTTTCATTCCCATTCAAGCCATGTCCGATATCCAAGTCCGATTTGCCACCCTCCAAGATGCCTCCGCCGTGGCCGCATTGCATGCGAGCGCCTGCCGCGCTGCCTACGCAGGCCAAGTGCCCGATGCCCATTGGGACGCCACCCCCATGCCCAAACGCGTCTCCTTCTGGAAAGAAGCCATCGAATATGGCGAACCCCAAGTCATGGTGGCCACAGACGGCAAAGAGGTCGTTGGTTTTGTGGGCTTTGACCGTTCACGCGATCCCAAGTCCAAAAACACCACCGGCGAAATCTGGGCCATTTATGCAGCGCCCGACCGTTTGGGCCAAGGCATTGGCTTGGCGCTGTGGGACGCGGCCCGCGAAGGTCTGGAAGACGAAGGCTGCACCGATGTCACGGTCTGGTTGCCCTTGTTGCATGAAAAAACGCTGCGTTTCCACGACTTGGCTGGCTTCAAGCGCGAGATGAACACCGCCCGCACCGTGCCTTTGGGCGGCGTGAAAGTCGAAGAAGTGCGCCTCAAGCGCAAATTGGCCTGACGTTTTGACCGCATACCCATGAGCCATTTGGGGGCGCGTGTCTTGTTGGCCCCGATGGAGGGCCTGCTGGACCACACCTTGCGCGACGTGCTCACCCGCGTGGGCGGGGTTGATTTGTGCGTGTCCGAATTCATCCGCGTCACCAACACCGTGTTGCCGCGCCGCGCCTTCATTCGGGTGGCCCCTGAGTTGCTCAACAACAGCTGCACCGTGGCAGGCGTGCCCGTCAGGGTGCAATTATTGGGGTCTGACCCCGATTATTTGGCGGCCAATGCGGCGGCTTTGGCCGAGCTGCAACCTGCGGGGATTGATTTGAATTTTGGGTGCCCCGCCAAAACCGTGAACCAGCACCGTGGTGGCGCGGTCTTGCTCGATGAACCCGAGCTGGTGGGCCAGATCGTGGCGGCGGTGCGGCGGGCGGTGCCTGCACACATTCCTGTCTCGGCCAAGATGCGCCTGGGCTTCAACGACGACAGCCGTGCCGAAGACTGCGCTTTGGCCATCGAGGCCGCAGGGGCCAGCGATTTGGTGGTGCACGCCCGCACCAAGGCCCATGGTTACAGGCCGCCCGCTTACTGGGACCGCATCGCCGATTTGAGGCAGCATGTGCGCCTGCCTATGGTGGCCAATGGCGAAATCTGGACATTGGCAGACGCTTTGCGTTGTCGCGAAGTGACGGGCTGCGATCGGTTGATGATCGGGCGGGGCATGGTCGCCGATCCTGGCCTGGCTTTGGCCATCACGCAACACGACGCCTTGACCCAAGGCGGCTCCATGCAAAGCGCCGTGGCTTGGACTCAGATATTGGGTTTGATGCGCCTGTTCTGGCAGGGCATTGCCTTGCGGGTGGCACCCCGGCACCGGGCAGGTCGGCTCAAGCAGTGGCTCAATTATTTGCGCCGGGTTTATCCGGAGGCGCAAGAGGCCTTTGACCAACTGCGCTTGCTGCACGACCCCGAAAAGATTGACCAGTGGCTGGCCGCTCAGGCCGCCGGATGAAGCGTCAGGTGAGTGGCCACTTCGGTGCGCAGCGCTTCCAGCTGAGGTGCCAAGCGGTTGTAGGCCGCCCGGACTTGTGAAGACTCACCGTGCTTGCTCAGGTGTTCGACGCTCACCACCAGCTCCACCAGACTGTCCACACAAAACACGGGTGTGAAACCTTTGAGTTGGTGCAGCAAGCGGTTCACGCCATGCATGTCGTCTTGTTGCAGCAGCGCCTCAATGCGCGGCAGGTCTTCGCCGAGGGTCTGGTGCAGTGTTTTGAGCAGCGACAAGACCCCGCCGGCATCACCAATGAACTCCATGGCCCTTGCAATGGACAGGTAAATCGGGGCAGATGGTTGGCTCATAAAGGCAGGGGCGTATCCGTAAAGGTTACAAATTGTAATTGCCCCGATTTTAATCAAGCAAAGCGGCCAATCCCAATTCCGGCTCAAAGCGCTTGTTTTTAAACAACAAGCGGGTTGGGCCAGGAAACGCAGGCTGCTGCACCGAGTGACGAGGGTCGCCCGGGTAGCAAATGGTTCGGATACCGTCTTGGTCAAAGGGCTCGGGCTCGACCACGGGGGGTCTGCGGCTCTGGGCTTCGGTCAGCGCACTCTGGGTGTGTGTGTGCCGGGCCAGCTGAACCAAGCCCATGATTTGCGGCGGTGCCAGCTCAATTTGGTGGTCCCAATAGCGGATCAAGGCCTCGCGCGGGGTGGTCCACAGGGTTTCGGTGGCCTCAAAGTTGTCGTGCTCGGCGGTTTGGCCTTCGGGCACTCGGGTGATGAAAAAACGGGTGTCAAAGCGTTTGCTGGTCACCGATGCTTGTCGAGGCGTGATCCACCGGGTCCACGGCACCAAGTGGTCGGTGGACAGCTGAAGCGACAGATTTTGAAACGCCTCAGACCAGCTTTGTCCGCTGGCCAAGGCGTTTTGCAGTGCTTGCAGCTTGAGGGGGGTCGTTGTGGCTTGCCCCAGCAAGATGCGGCATTCTTCAAACGCCTCGCGAATGGCCGCCACAAACAGGCCCGCTGCCCGTTCGGTGCCCAGTTCGGGCTCTGCCAGACGTTGCTGCAAGGTGGCGGCATCTTGGCTGAGTTTGGCAAGCAAGGCAGGGCTTTGGTCTGCCTGATCGAGCTTGCCGCCCGGAAACACAAAGGCCCCGCCCAGCACATTGGACGCTTGGTGGCGCTTTAGCAGCAGCACTTGCATGCCTTGCGCACTGTCGCGCAGCAAGACCACCGAAGCAGAGTCCAGCGGCGGGGTGGTGATGATGTCGGTGTTCAGTTCCATCGCGGGGTGTCAATCGTGCAACACAGCAAAGTCGCTGGCTGTTTTAAAGTGAGTGAGGGCTTCAATTGCCAGCCAGATTAGCAGATGGTGCTGCAACGCCCTGTCACCCATTCACACGCATTCAAGCAAGGAAACACACATGAGCATCGAATTCAAAGGCCGCGTTGCCATCGTCACGGGCGCTGGCGGCGGTTTGGGCAAACAACACGCCTTGGCCTTGGCCGCGCGGGGCGCGAAAGTGCTGGTCAATGACTTGGGTGGCGATGTGCACGGCGTGGGCGGATCGGTGTCGGCGGCACAGGCCGTGGTCGATGAAATCCGTGCAGCGGGCGGCGAAGCCATGGCCAACGGCGCATCGGTCACCGATGCTGAGGCCGTCAAAGCCATGGTGCAGCAAGCCATGGACGCCTGGGGCCGGGTGGACATTTTGGTGAACAACGCGGGCATCTTGCGTGACAAGAGCTTTGGCAAGATGGCACTGGCTGACTTCAAGCTGGTCATGGACGTTCACGTCATGGGCGCTTTCCATTGCACCCAGGCCGTTTGGCCCATCATGCAGGCGCAAAACTATGGCCGCATCGTCATGACCACATCGTCCAGTGGGCTGTATGGCAACTTTGGCCAGGCCAACTACGGCGCGGCCAAGATGGCGCTGGCGGGCTTGATGCAAACCCTCTCGATCGAAGGCGAAAAACACCACATCCGCGTGAACTGTCTGGCACCCACTGCCGCCACCCGCATGACCGAAGGCCTCATGCCCGAGCAAGTGCTCAAGGCACTGGAGCCCAGCGCCGTGGTGCCTGCCATGCTGGTCATGGCAAGCGAAGACGCGCCCAACCGCACCATCATTTGCGCGGGTGCGGGCAGCTTTGAAGTGGCGCACATCACCCTGACGCAAGGCGTGCACTTGGGCGTGGGCCCCGACACCGCCGAGCGCCTGCTTGCAGCCATGACGCAGGTCGCCGACCGCCAAGGCGAGACCGTGCCGCGTTCGGGTTCAGAGCAAGGGGCGCTGGAAGTGGGCAAGGCGATGAAGGCGCACGGGGCTTGAGGCGCTCAGAGCGGTCACGGTCAGTGCCTGGGACATAGGCCGCTTTGTTTCGAATAAGGGTGCGCAAAAACACATTCACGCATTGAAAAAGACGGTTGGGTCAGCCTGATGTCAATCAAGTGTCCATACACTTGTCAAACACAGGAGATGAAATGGAAAGGCACCAAATTGAGGCCGCTGTTTTGATATTTGTATCAGCGGTTTTGTACTGGTTAGGTTATGAGTTTCAGGGGTGGCTTTTTCAGTTCACCGAGCACGTACCAGGTGTCAATTGGTTCTATTTGCCTGCAGGGTTGCGAGTGGTGTTTGTGTTGGTGGCAGGGTTGAATGGTGCTTTGGGCATCTTTGCGGCTACCGTTGTGATCAACCTGCTGCACATGAAAGATCTCAACGGCACACTCCTGTTGCTGACTGCCGTCGCATCAGGATTCGGTGCGTGGTTTGCTTTGTTGTTCATGCGCTGGCGCGGAAAGATTGACGCAGGGCTGACGGTTTTAACCAGTGCTGTGTTGATCCAATATGCACTGATCTACGCGCTGTTTAATGCCGTTTTTCATCAAGCTGTTTGGTGGATATTCCAGCGAGATGGTGCCATTTTCATTGTGGATGTTTGGCTGTTGACGCCGATCCAATATTGACCACCTGTGCCGATTGAATTTTGACCAGGGGCTTGAGCCAGCTTTTATCTCCGC
>OFRD01000680.1_pt1 | contig 12728 bp, 15 predicted proteins | sample 1543041 | NCBI WGS metagenome assembly OFRD01 (sample SAMN07774234, study PRJEB24372) | wastewater metagenome | isolation source: Exp Tend CN 100WW | collected 2016-02
TCAAAGAAACCAAAGAAATCACTTGGTTTGTTCTCAATTTACATGCCTTTGATTTTTACATTTTATGTGATTGAAGGAATCATTTCAAGCTTTAAATCCGGCGTAGAAAATATGGTTTCAAGTAAAATAAATGATGCTGTGAATTTAGATCCAGGCGCTGACCCCAGCAATGCTTTCAAAGATTCGTTAATGTCATTTAAAATTGCCCATCCAATTGTTTATTTAATTGTCGTTATCATCCGAGTTGCCATCGTATATGGTCCAACGGTCTCGATTGCATCTTTTTTAATTTTTATGTATTTCAACTTTTATTCATTGTTTGGCATATTTTATTATTTAAAAATAAACAAAGACCCCATTGATGACTCAAATATATATCACGAAACACGAGAACGGTCTTTCATAGATATGTTTCGCCACATTCATGCAGTTATGAATGTAAATCACATTTTTACGGAAATCAAAGAAGACCCACAAGGTATGGATTGGCTCTATAACAAGATCGAATATGTTTCGCGATTATTTTTTAATAATTTACCATTTATTATTCTCTTTTACGGATTATTTAATTCAATCCCATCCGTATTAAAAATTTATTCATCTACATACAAATCGTTAGGAATTTCCATCATTGGTATTATAAGCATTCTATTATTTAAATTTATGATTGATGAAAACCCAAAGATTTATGTGATACAACAAGACATTCGAAATAAGATTGAGAATTTGATATCGAGTATGATGACACAATCAGAAAATTGATTTATTATTTAAATAAATATAAAGAACATAAAAATTTTTATATTTACTATTTAATGGAAGAACAATGTCCGATTATAGAACAATGTCCGATTATAGAACAATGTCAAATTATAGAACAGAATGAAAAAAGAATCAAATCAAAAACGAAAAAGAAAAAGAATCAAATGACGAGTATAGAGAAAAACAAAATATGGCAAATCCTCGACGATGAAGCTGAACCAAGTACCGAATGTATTTACGAATCAAACCCCGATAATTGCACAAACTGCAATTCAATATTAATGATCATCGACGAAGGATTCCCCACCTGCATTAATTCCAATTGTGGCAAAATATTCAAAGACATTGTGGATTTAAGCCCAGAGTGGCGGTTTTATGGCGCGGATGACAAAAACACAACGGACCCTACGCGATGCGGTAATCCAGTAAATCCATTGTTGCAGGAATCATCGCTTGGCTGCAAAGTATTATACAATGGCAAATCATCTTATGAAATGCGCAAAATCGGTAAATGGACAGAATGGCAATCGATTCCGCATCGTGAAAAATCGCTTTACAACGAATTCATGTACATAAGCACAATGGCACAAAACGCCGGTATTCCCAAGATATTCGTGGATGATGCCCTTGCCATTCACAAAGACATTTCTGAACAAAAAATGTTTCGCGGGTGCAACCGCGATGGTATCAAAGCCGCATCCATTTATATTTCATGCAGGTTGAATGGTTGCACACGAACCCCGCACGAAATTGCCGAAATATTTAATTTGGACAATGCAAGTGCAACCCACGGATGCAGCTTGGCATTAGAAATATTAAATAATGTTCAGCGCAACAATGGACTTGAAGTCACCAATTTAGGAGTCACATTACCCAGTGCATTTATTGAACGCTATTGCAGTAAATTGAATATCAACAAAGACCAGACAATGCTTTGTAAATTTATTGCATCCAAAGTAGAAAAGGCGAACATCATTCAAGACAATACACCCCATTCGATTGCTGCAGGAATTATTTATTTCGTGTGCCAGTTATCGAATTTGACACAGTCAAAGAATGACATTGCAACGATATGCAAGGTCAGCGAAGTCACCATTAGTAAATGTTATCGCAAATTGGAATCCATAAAAAATGATTTGATTCCGCCGTGCATTATGAAAAAATTCGCTGAAAATAAATAAAATTATATAATAAGTAAATGATCGAAGAAATTTTATCTCCTCCTCCTAAAATTATTTTTATTGTTCCGTATCGAAATCGCGAAACACATTTAGAAATTTTCAAAAATCATATGAAAATGGTGATGGAAGATTATCCAGCGGATTCATACAAGTATATGTTTGTTCATCAACAGGACACGCGCGAATTCAATCGAGGTGCAATGAAAAACATTGGATTTATTGTTGCATCCCGGTTGTATCCGAACGATTACAAAAACATAACATTTGTGTTTAATGACGTGGATAATATGCCTGCCCGCAAAAACATGTTGCCATATGCAACGAGTCCGAGGATAATCAAGCATTTTTACGGATACAATTACACACTTGGCGGAATTGTATCCATCTTGGGGTGCGATTTTGAACGAATCGGCGGGTTTCCTAATTTTTGGGGGTGGGGATACGAGGACAATTTGTTGCAAGAACGCGCAATCAAGAATGGAATTCAAATTGACCGAGACATTTTTTTCAAAATTCACGACAATGAAAACATGGTGCATTTTGAGCACGGATCCGAACGCACAATGAACAAGTTTGATTTTGATAAATTTTCAAAAAAAACGAACGAAGGGCTTTATACGATTTATAAACTGGATTACACCATGGATGATAAAACGGATTTTATCAACGTGACCGATTTTAAAACAGGATACGAAGAAGTCGTACAAGCCAAATTTGTATATGACTTAAAAAAAGGGAACCGACCCTTGCAATTCAATAAACGGAAATCAACCATGCAAATGCATTTTTTATAAAAAATGATAACACCGCGTTATCATTTTTTACTGATAACACCGCGTTATCATTTTTTACTGATAACAACGTGTTATCATTTTTTTTTGCGAAAATGTCCCATTTAATTAAAGCTTGAACCTGAGAAAAACTTGGTACGCAACCAAAGCACCCATGCACTGAGCAATGATATACGGAAACAACTCAGTCGATGGCAATGCACCCGAGGCTGCCATTGCTAAACTGACTGCAGGATTCACATGACCACCTGAGGTGTTTCGTGCCAACAAGATAACGAGAGAAAGAGCCGCACCAATGGCTAAAGGATTCCCGGTAGCCAAAATAACATAAACGAAAAAAATTGTTCCTAAAAACTCAACAATGTAATTGTACATCTTTAATTATATGTTAAACGAAGATTTTTATCGAACAAACATTAGATGAGAATAAGCAGAATTGTTGTATCCACCTTGGGACAAATCATTGTAATTTTGGTTATTGACACGCTGTTTTCTAAATTTGGTATATTCGGAACTGTCGGCAACAAATTTAACATTGCACGAAGAAGCCGGAATACCACTTGCATCCGGCTTTGACCAAATGGATCCAATGAGTCTTGCATACCCGGGTCTGCTCGCATTGGTCGGATTGGGTCCTCCCGATGAATAATTCTTGCGACTCAAGAAATCGCCACTGTTATTTACAGCGCGAAAGGGAGTAGTTACCCGGTCTCTGGTATTGACAGTTCCTGTTGCGTATGCGGTGTTCCATCCCATTCTGAGAACTTTTCGCATACCAACAAGCTCAGATGATTTATAGTTGGTCATTGTTTGCTTACTTGAAAATCCTTGGAAAGGTCCTCCAAGATTTGAACTACTAGTTTGTGCAGGCATAATATATATGTTGTAAAGAGAAATATTGTTGTCTTTACAAAAAAAATAGGTTTTATTTATCTTGTTAGTTATCTTAGTTAAAACATCTTGTAGTTAAAACATCTTGTAAGTTAAAACATCTTGTAGTTAAAACATCTTGTAGTTAAAACATCTTGTAGTTAAAACATCTTGTAAGTTAAAACATCTTGTAAATCGCTTCATACACTTCATACAATTCATCACAGGCAGTTTTCAAATCCATTCGAATGTCATTTGCATTTACATTGTGTAAATATGCGATTTGAATGCGACTGCTGGAATCGTGGGGGTGCAATTTCTTAAATGCACAAAAACTAAGCTTCTTATTGTTTTTTGAATTGTAAAAATGTTCGTATAAGTAAAATTCCAACGCCTTTCCTAAAGTATAATCCTCGTTTTTCAAAATTACGTCCCAACAGTTTTTCATGACGACGACACTCTCTTCAATGGACACGACTTTGTTGTCATCAATATTATTCTTAAAATTCAATAATTTATCCTGCATGACAACGCAAGCCTTTTTGACAATTTCGTCATTTGTAAATACACCCAGGGTCTCAATTGAAAAATCAAAACTGTTTTTTACAAAATATCTTTGTGCATCCAATATGTAAAAGTTGGTCTTGGCATACTCGATTTCTTCGGCAGTTGCGCCATCCGCCTTCATTTTGTTTTCCTTTTCGGTCCATGCTTCTTTGGCAGCTTCATTATCAATTGTATTTCCGTAAGCACACTTGGAAACTACATTAAACATACTGCTTACCCCCGCATTTGCAATCGAAAACTCGCACGACAACTTGATTTGTTCCCCTGGAATATCTCCAATCTTCGACCTCAATCTGCAAAAATCAATGTATTGTTGGGTTTTTACATCTGCTGGGAAAATGCGCTTTACTTCGGACTTATCCATTTCTACGCCGGTTTCCTTATTCCTAATTTTAAAATGTTCGGTTGTGACGAACATAATGTAATCCGTATTGTTGGTTTCGTCAATTTCCAATATGTATTTGCCGGGCAGTTCGTCGGGTTTTGTGCTGTGGATGGGGATGCAACTTAGACGCTGTTTCAAGATTTCATTGTGCAGACGACCCGTATTTACACTGATCGTGCAATGGTTGTCTTCGTATGTCTCGGTTCGAAAAACGACGGTATGAATATCATTCAAGATAATTCGACGCAACGCATTTGCTAAACTTACATTCACTCCGGAAAGCGTGAATTTAAAAATACCGTCGTTGGAAATTTTACTAATATTTGGGTTCATTTTGCTATAACAGTTATATATTATGTTTTTATATTCTTGGAATATAGATTCTTTTTATTTCAATTTTTGGACTTGTCTTGTTCTTTTTCTTCTGATTCTTTTTATTCCTTTTTTTGTGCGTGTTTGTGTGCGTCTTTTTCTTCTGATTCCACCTTTTCCTTCAAACTCTTCTCTTTCTCTTGCCCTTTCAGTTGCTTGACGAAAATCCTCTGTTATTGAAACATTTCTCTCATCTTCAGTAAGTAGATCAAATGCCCTTCGAATATCTTCCACCGTGCTTACATCGCTATTGAATATCTGTCTGGTTCTTTCCAATTTCGCTTTGAGGCGTTCCGTATCTCCTTTTTCTTCTAACACAATTTCTTCTTCTTTTAATTCTGACTCCACAATATTTATCTCTTTTAATTTAAATATTTTCGCTTCTTTACCAGGTTGGCAATGGTTAGCGCTAAACGCATTTGCATTGCTGGTAAGCATTTGGGCTGAAGCAGTCGCTGGAATATCTTCCACTTCAGGACCCACCATGATAATTTCAAAATATTGGTTTTCAGATTGTGTCATTGCAATTACTTGATTCAATAAAACAAAGTCCGATAAAATACCTGCAATGTAACTGGCGGAAAAAAGCGGTTTATCGAGATGCACATCATTTCTACCTACACCAATTGCCGGTGGCGGTATCACTCTTTTACAAGGATAATATGTAAAGTTTGTATTGTATTTTTGTCTTAAATAATGTATTTTAAGATCTTTTGTATTCAATGTGTAAAAAGAATTGGCTACTTTTATTACTTTGTTTTGAGAGGTTTCTGCCAAAAAATCTTGGATATTTACGCTGTCATCCATATTGATAAGATCTTCAGCGGTTGCCGGGATTTCACTTTTATTTACGGACACACTTTCAAGGTGGTAACGATGTGCTGCTTTAAATTCTTCAACGTTGTTCAATAATGCTATGAGATCATTATCTTTATTTTTTTGCGCGTAAAACATTGCATTGTTTCCATTATTACGTAATAGAGTTATATCCGCATCTGCTAATAAAAGCAATCGAATTATAAATTCATGACTTTTATTTTTATTTAATCTACATGCACACATTAATGGAGTATCTTCGATATAGTTTCTTGCATTTACATTTGCGCCTTGAATAATCAAGTATTCAACGATATGCATTTTTCCTTCAAAAGTTGCAATATATAACGCAGTCTCACCATATTTATTATGATGATTTACGTTTGCCCGATTGGCTACCAAAAGTTCAACAATATCTAAGCTTTTACGGGAAGCCACCAGCAAGGGCGTTCTTCCGCCATGGGTTTCAATATTTACATTTGCACCTTGTTCAATCAAATATTCAACAATCTCTGTTTGTTCTTGAAAAACTGCCATATGTAATACAGAGTCACCATTTCGTGTTCGATGATTGATGTTTGCTCCATGGGTTACCAAAATCTTAACCATATCTATGTAACCTAAAACGCAAGCATCATACAAAGACGTTTTTCCTAAACGGTTTTCCCTATGTACAATTCCTGGATTTTCTTGTATCAGGCGTTCAAGTGTTTCTGAATCATCATCTTCAATTGCGGCGTCTAATTCGTCATATTTTTCGTCTTCAATTATTTTGTCTAAATAGGCATATTTGTTTTCTTCACTCATTATATATTATTATCCCGAAATTATTTATATTTGGGTCCATGCATACGTCGACATATTTTCCACACAGTCTGGCACATTCGGGTAATCTTTTCTCAAGAAGGGTCGGCCACAACTTGATCCCATTCTCCCAATGAATTTAAGTTGTTTTGCCAAAGTGGTATCCGTCACTTTTCCATCCACGGTTCCTGCACAATCATAATTCTCTCCAGTTTCACATTCTTTGTGCTTACATATTCCACGCATCCCTTTACGAAACGTCTTCTCTCCACAATCATAATGATCGGCCAAAATTTCTTTGGCGTATTTCAAGTCCAGTTTTTTCTCATTCAATAATTGTTTAAGTCGGGCGTTGCGTGATCCATTGATTGTGGTTGGGTCGTCCATTGTTTTATCATTGGTTTCCTTGGTTGCAAGTTCCCGATTGAAAGCACTGTTCATTCCGTAAAAAAGACCATCCTCGGTTCTCTCAATCCCATGCGTTTTTTTCCCAAGTTCAAATCGCATGATCTCTCCACTGTTTATATCGCCGAACAACCACGAACATGCATAATCGCCGGCATTTTGTTCCATCATAATCGAAACGTAGTCATCCAGGGTTTTCCCGGTTTCCATCGCTTTGCGAATGCGGAAAAAGTAGGGGACACCATTTTCAAAATCTGGGATGTAATTTATGTCGGAAATGGTGGTTTCGCACCCGATAATGCCCGATTCGGAAATAAACCAGTCGGTTGAACTGCACACCAACCCAGGCATTGTCTGCATCACAAATGGTAAAGAATCCGGCGAGGACGGGTGCATATGCATCACTATGTTGGAAATGAATCCAGAAGCATAATCACAATGGGTATTGTGTGCCATCAGGATCTTGCCATCAACCGTCTTTGACCCGGTGGCAATAAAGGCGCTGCATCTTTGTGCCCCGTTTTTTGCCTCATAGATTTCGTTCATTGACAAGTACATATTCCATGCAATCAGTTCGTTTAAAGACAGCGCAGAAGAACATCCGTCGCGGATTCCACGCAGTTCATCGAAAATGTTTTTCCATTCTTCGGTTTCTTTTATTAGAGAAAGACATTTGGAAATGTATTTGGAGAGAGAAGTTTTGAAATTTGTTTTTACCAAATGTTTCATGATGGGTTTTACCTTTTTGAGTTGTTTATGCAACGCTTTGCCGTGTTGATATCCCATTTCATACGGGGTTCCCGCAACCTTTACAATGATCCAACCAAACTTCGTTGCAGAAATTCTCTTTCGGGTTTTTTTATTTTGATGTTGCCGATTTTTTTGGGTCATTATTATAATATATAGAGAGGACAAACCTACGGTTAAGGACAAACCTACGGTTTTTCCTGGCCTTTTCCCTTAATACTATTTTTCTGTTGTTTTCATAAAATAAAATATTTTTATGTTATTTTATGACTCATTTGTTTTCATAAATAAGGGAAAAGGTTAGGAAAAACCGTAGGTTTGTCCTAAGGAGGGATTAAAAGGAAACCTTGGCCCCCTTTATAAAAAGAAAATGGACGCAATCAAGATAAACATAATTACGTATGGAAGAAGGAACAAGAACCATGAAACCGATTCATACCCATTCTTGCAAAGCAAATTCAGAATCCATGTCCAAAACAGAACGTAGAGAATTTTAAATACGAATACTAAAAAGGTGCTTGTGACACCGCACGTATAATCTCCTAAACAATAGATGTTGGTATTTCCGTAATTTTGAAAAGACATTATTAAAATTGCAACTGTAGATACGATAAAGTAAAAATAGGCGGGGGTGCACCATTTGCGAATATTCAAAGACATTTTTATAATTTATCTACAGAAAATATTATACTTTGTATGAATTTTGAATTTGTAATGAAGGATAGGACCCAGTGATTTGATTTGCCATATTTTGTTGTCCAGTAAATGTTCCAAAATTATTAAAAAACCCGCTACCGCCTTTTTTCAAATATTTACGAGAATGATTCCCTCCGTTCTGTCGAGATGGGTCGTGCTCAAACGTGTTTTGCGGATAAAATGACCGAATCGGAACGTTGAATGTTCCGCCTCGCATTGTTCTGCGTCGATAAGTTTGCTTTCGTTTTCGGTCACTTCGTTTTTGGTCACTTCGTTTTTGGTCACTTCGTTTTCGGTCACTTCGTTTTCGGTCACTTCGTTTTCGGTCACTTCGTTTTGTCATAGTATAAATTAATATGGCAAAAAAAATACAAACCAAAAGGGAAAGGTCAAAGGAAAACCGTAGGTTTTCTTTAAAGGGAAAGGTCAAAGGAAAACCGTAGGTTTTCTTTAAAGGTCAAAGGAAAACCGTAGGTTTTCTTTAAAGGGAAAGGTCAAAGGAAAACCGTAGGTTTTCTTTATTCAATATCAACGTGGGTCAACATGTGACGACGACAACACGGGTCCATCAACCCCAAATCATCCAGAACCTCGCCCTCCGCGGTCTTTTTGGTATTTTCTTTTGTCAAATAAACGGTTCGCATCAATATTGCATTGTCTTCAGTCTGCATGATTTCTTGCTTTTTTTGTCGGACCCTTTCCAAATAATATCTATATTTATTGGCTAAAACCTTGCCACAAGTTACGCATTTCACAGGAATAATCATTTTGTTATATAATATATACATTTTGTTTATATTCATTTTTTTATTTCAATTTTAAGGAAAACCGTAGGTTTTCCTTTGACCTTTCCCTTTGAAGAAAACCGTAGGTTTTCCTTTAACCTTTTCCCTTTGAAGAAAACTGCGGTTTTCTTTATTTATCACAAAATAACTTATATGCTGTGTAAAATTCTTCTTCGGTAATGTGTTGTTGTCTTTCTAAAATGTAATTCTTATCAAATATATAAGAATCCTCGCTACCCGAGTCGATGTCCGTTTCTAAAATATGTTTCACACAAAATTCCGCGGTTAAAGTTTGTGTGCAAAGCACTACTTTTTTATTTAATCTATCCATGTTTTTTTCCAAAACATCCATGGAATACTTAGCGTGATATAAATTGGTGGTTGTAATTTGGTCGGTCATTTGTTCTTTGTTATTATTAAATTAAGTTTATTTTCCTTCAATTTTACACAAATAATGTATAATAGAATATTATAATGGAAGCGGACGATAAATTTATCCAATTTGGATGTTGGAACAATTTGAACACAAAAGTGAAAGACGGTAAAGAAAAACAACTCGGTTGTCTAAACAAGGTTTTGGGATTATTAAATGATTATTTATCCAAAGTTGAAGTTAAACCAAAGTTTTTAATTATATCTGGGGATAATTACTATCCCGAAAAACAAAAAGTGGATGATGTAACAACAAATATAGTAATTTACCCAGACAAATTGATAGAAGGTTTTAAAAAAATAGAAATTGATTTACCAATTTATATGATGCTTGGCAATCATGATTTAGAAAAGACCCCAAAAGAAGAAGAACCGACCAAACAAGAATGTAAAATATTGGAATTAGAAATGGCAAATAAACCTGCCAATGTAGAATATAATTTTTTTAAATATGTTATGTTAAAAAATGGAACAATGGTTTTAATGATTGATACGAGTATTTATGAAGATGATAGTGAAGAATATTTGCAATGTTATAATAAGTTTTTTGAATCATCTGGTCAAAGTTTTTCATCTGTAGAAGAAATAAGAGAATATCAACTTGAACAAATTACGGAAGCAATTGCCGGAAAAGAATTAAGAAATATCATCATAGTCGGACATCATCCAATTATTTATTTTAAATATAAAAAAGGAAAAGATGGCAAACAAAAATACATTTCAGAAGTGATATTCGTAATCTTTTTAAACCAGTTCTTGCTCGCATTTATGGACTGCTTAGAAATGAAACAAAATATTATTATTTATGTTCCGACATGCATTTGTACCAAAAAGGCAAGATTGAACTCCAAATGGGTCATGACGCGACGATGAGAATCCAGCAATATATTGTTGGAACAGGTGGAACTGAATTGGATTCTCCATTGCCACCTGACTATGATGAAAAAGTCAAAACAGAGGATGATATAACCTATATATTCGAAGACGAAAAAGCTGAATGTGGATTTTTAGAATGCGACGTTAAAGAAGAGGGTCTTGAATTTACCCCAATATTTGTAGATTTAAAGGGCGGAAATAAAAAGACGAAAAATAAAAGGTCGAAACGGAGTAAACGAAGCAAACGAACTAAATAATCAATCGTAAATCATTCATCTCATCAATCCCTTCCGCGCAAATGCGTCGGCAATATTGTTGTTCAGCGAATGTTCGTCTAATACCCCCGTATGCGCCCTTACAAACTGAAACTTCACGTTGGGACTTTTCATAAATAACGTATGCAAAGGAATCAACAAATCCGAATTTTTCACTGGCTCCCCGTTTGTTTTTTTCCATCCATTCTGTGCCCATGTATAACAATAGTTGGTTAAAGAATTGATTGTATTCTCAGAATCGGTGAAAACCGTGGTCGGTTTCGAATTCAACCACACGTGGTGAATTACGAGCGCATAGGAAACCGCAAGCAACTCACACCGTTGGCTTGTAGGCGGAAGCGCAAGTGATTGAGGATATGCCATGCTTATATTTGAGTGTTCGTTGTTGGGGAAATAAATGCCGATTCCTCCGCGAACATGACGATAAAGACCTTCGCGAAGACCCTTGATGCAAGAGCCGTCTGTGTATATGCGAATCGATGAAAAGAAACGACGGTTCATTGTTATATATATTTGTATTTTTATAAGTAAAAATATAAATAAAAATATCAATTTTATAAATTTGATTATAATATATCAAAAATGAACGAACAAACAATATTTATTAGTTGCACAATTGTATTTGCCATATTTGGATGGTATTCTGCGAATCAAGTGAATAAAACCCAGATTGTGAGATTGGTTGACATTTTTATTTACGGACCATTTTTGGTTTTTTTAGTGTTCAAAAACGACTATACTTTGGGCTTTTATGAGAAACTGTTTATACTGTTTTTAGGAATTACCACAATAACCTACAATGGTAGAAATTATTTACATAATTGAAGATACCGATTACTATTAACCAAGGTTCCATCATCATTTTATGAAAGGAGGGATAAGCGAAGCGTAACCATCATCATTTTATGAAAGGAGGGATAAGCGAAGCGTAACCATCATCATTTTATGAAAGGAGGGATCTAAAGGGAACCTTGGTTCCCTTTGCAATTGCCATAGCATTTCCCCTGGTAATAGTAAAAATCCTTGTTCTTTAAAGCAAGATCGGTATAACTCGCCGAATTTGTCGGGCCATTCTCGTTACCCGCAACGCATTTTTGCCCCCCGATCAAAGTGCAACAACTGGTAGAAGCGCATGTATTCAAGTCTAAAGCCCCGCACTTCTCTTCAATCGCAAACTTATCGTTCTTATTTTGGGTGCAAAACCCGCCCAACATTGACGCAGTATTATGCACGGGGCTACTCTGGGGCAGACGCGTGGTTCTGCTTAAATAAACACTGTCTTCATAATTTGGAACATAGTTGGATGATCCATATTTGTATGCGCCTGGCACATAGTAGAGAACCGGCGAAAAATTGGTGTCTGTGTTTTCTTCGCGCACAAGTTTTCCATTTTCATCAAAAGAGTAATATTTGCCGAGTTCATCGTTGTTTATCTGCTCGGTTTTTACTTCCGGTGTTTTATTGTATTCGGTATCCAGATTGCTTGCATCATAAGCGGAATCAAACGTAGAAAATGCGTATTCGGTGATGTCGGGGTTGAAAATCAGGTAGTTTTTGCCATCCATGATGTACCCTTTTGGCAAAGGGGTCGGGGCCTTCTTCATCATATATTTGGAAAGAACAGCGACCCCTTTTGCGTCGTTGAATGGCGCGATGCGATAGTATTTGGTGGATATTTTTGTTATTGGGTCGCTTTCCGGCAACAACGTGGATTCGCTTAATGTTTGGCCTGCGGGAACCGGGATTTCTTCATAAGGCCCTTGTTTCATCTGCATATCTGTGGCATTTTTATAGTATGTAACTGCGTTAAGCATTTTTTCGTTTTTTGGGTCAACAATAAGTTTTGTTTTATCATTTGTATCAATGACGTAGCCGGTGGGTATGCTCGGTTTCATTTTCCAAACACCGCCTTCCTCCACTTTGTAATATCCTTGGGGGGGATCGATTCCATAACCGTTTATACC
>OFRD01000681.1_pt1 | contig 12723 bp, 17 predicted proteins | sample 1543041 | NCBI WGS metagenome assembly OFRD01 (sample SAMN07774234, study PRJEB24372) | wastewater metagenome | isolation source: Exp Tend CN 100WW | collected 2016-02
GGTGCGGCTGGCGGGGATCGAACCCACGACCCTTGGCTTCGGAGGCCAATACTCTATCCACTGAGCTACAGCCGCGCCTGATTCATTGCTGGGAGTGGACGCCGATTATGGCATGCGCCCCTTATTTCATGAATTGCAAAGGCCAGCCCAAAAGTCGCGGAGGCTATAATCGAAAGTTGATTCCGATCATCCGGACACCACATTTCACTAGAGATTCATTGAGGACGCTATGAGCGACAACAGCCACGATCAAGCCCACGAAGACCACACTGGCCCGGTCAAAACCCCCAAGCAAATGTTGATGTTGAGCTTTGCCTCTTTCGTCATTCCGGTTTTCATCATCATTGGCCTGGTGTACTACGTCACTTTGGCCAACAAAACGGCTCCTGGTGGTGACACCGAACGGACTGTTGCTGAACGCATTCAAAAAGTAGGCACCGTTGAAATTCGCGATGCCAACCGCCCCATGAAGGCTGGCCAAGAAGTTTACAAAGCGCAATGTGCTGCTTGCCACGACGCTGGTCTGGCTGGTGCTCCTAAGTTTGCAGATGCAGGTGCATGGGCACCTCGCATCAAAACGGGTTACGACGCCTTGCTTAATTCTGCCCTCAAAGGCAAAAACGCCATGGGCGCACAAGGTGGCGGCGATTACAGCGACCTTGAAATTGGCCGTGCTGTTGCCTACTTAACCAACTCTGCGGGCGGCAAGTTCAAAGAGCCAGAAGCGCCTGCTGAGAAAAAGTAATTCAAGCAGACCAGCCCCTTGAATACGGGCCCGCTACTGAAACCGCTCGATGCAAATCAGAGCGGTTTTTTATGGGCCGCTTGAGGGCTGCTGATGTACCCAAACTTCGTTGGCATTTGGAAGGCTTCCAGAGTCTCTAGTGGCCACAAGCCCAACTCCAATCCCTCTGCTGCTTTGGCAACATCAAGGGTATGCAGCAAGCCAAAACCCATGGTCGTTTGAAAATACACGCGTCCTGCTTCATCGGTGTAACAAATTTGAGCTTGAGTTTCTGCGCCCGTTTGCGCCGTCAATTTGAAGTCCGAAGACAGACGCCAAACAAAGGGCGTGGCGGCCAACTCCACGTAAACACGCTGCGGTCCATTTTGAAAAAACCAGGCACCCGTTGAATCTGCCGCGTAGTTGCGGTGAATGAACTCAATCAATTTTTCATGGTGGAGCAAGGATCCTTTGGCGCCAGGCGCACCGCTTTGAAAGCTGCCAAAAGCCTGCGCGGGGTCATCTCTGAGGTACCAATGTCCACGCTCATCCAAGCCCAACCAACCATAACAGTTGGGCACGTTGGGCCACTTGGCCATGGCTTGTCTGACAATATCGTCCATGCTTTGGATCTTAGTGGATGTGCTGCAACAACCATTGGCCAACGGCCTGCGGCATCGCTTTCAAATGCCCTGGTATCAAACCACTTGCAAACCCAGCATGACCACCACCGTCTGGTTGCCATAGCTTGACGTGAGCACTGACTTTGTCTGAAGTTGGCAAGCTGTCAGAAGGGATGAAAGGGTCGTTCTTGGCATTCAGTGCCAATGCTGGCAATGCAATTTGTCCCATGTGCTGCAGCGCCGAAGCACGCAGCCAATAGTCATCGGTGTTTTTAAAACCATGCAAAGGCGCTGTGAACACATCGTCAAACTCATAGAGGTCTTGGGCAGCCATGAGTTTGTTGGCGTCAAACAGGCCAGGAAACTGCTTGAGTTTGGCCATGGCTTTGGGCTTCATGCTGCGCAAAAACATGCGCGTGTAAACCTGCCGGTTAAAACCTTTACCGATGGCGTGGCCGCTGGCAGTCAGGTCTAAAGGTGAGCAAATTGAAGCCACTGCATTGACAACTTTTTGCGCTGAATGGCCGTGCTCTCCAGCCCAGCGCATCAGCGCATTGCCGCCCAAAGACACACCGGCTGCCAAGAGCCCAGGTCGACTTTGGGCATCGGCCATTTGCTTGAATTGACGCAGCAATTGGTCCACCTCTTCATGGTCGCCTGAGTGATACGCCCGCGGCGCCAAGTTCAAAGTACCACTGCACCCTCTGAAGTGCGGCACGGCAATGTCGCACCCATTTTGCAAACCCCAATCGGCAAAGGCTTGCGAATAGTGGCTACCAGAAGAGCCTTCCAATCCATGAAAGAGCACCAACAACGGCCGCTTCGAATGAGATGGCGTGGCTTCGCAAAAGTCCACATCCACAAAGTCATCGTCTGGCGTAGTCCAACGCTCACGTCGCCATTGAGGCGCAGTTGCCTCAAACCTGCGTGACCACCGTGCTGACCAAATGGTTTGCAAATGGCCGCCTGGCAGCCATGAGGGTGCTGAGTAGTCGATCAATGAAGTACTGAAGGGGTAGAGGAAACTTCTGCGGGGGCATTGGGTGTGCCCGGACTTGCATGGTGCGCCACCATGCGCCAGCCTTGTGGTGTCTTGTGATACACATTGGTAGTAAGCACATAGGCCGTTTGTGGGCCGTCAGAGCCCAACACTTCAACACGCTCCACCAAATGATGCATGGCGCTGGCCAATGAATCGACTTTGTGAACATTTGTAGGGTGCGCTTGCACGGTACCGTTTGAAAACATGGCCTCAAAGGTAGCCCGGATGGCGCCAGAGCCAATTAAGCGCGGCCCACCTGGATGCACACACACAATTTCTTCTTCATCGGCCCAACACGCCATGAGGCGTTCAATGTCGCCTTGCCTGAGTGCGTCGTAAAACGCAGCCTCGATATCGTCCGGGTTACCACCCAATGTGGCAGCTTGAAGTTTGGCTTTGCGCATGGTGTCCTTAGAAACAAAAAACCCGGCGTGCGCCGGGTTTCAGAAAACTTGTCAGCGTGTTCAACGCCCACATTTTATTTTTTAACGCGAAACTTGCGCAAGGCTGCCAGTTGCGCTGCAAACACAGCCAACTCACTTTGCGCACGCGCCATGTCGATTTCAGTCTTGGCATTGCGAAGGGCGTCTTCTGCAGCTGCTTTAGCGGCATTGGCTTTTTCTTCGTCCAAGTCTTTACCGCGAATAGCAGTGTCAGACAACACGGTCACGTGGTCGGGTTGCACTTCCAAAATGCCGCCAGCCACAAAGACAAATTCTTCGGTGCCGTCGGTTTTTTCGATGCGAACAGAGCCAGCCTTGATGCGTGAGATCAGAGGTGTGTGACGGGGGTAAATGCCCAACTCGCCAGCTTCACCAGGCAAGGCCACAAAGCGGGCTTCACCTGAGAAGATGGACTCTTCGGCACTGACCACATCAACGCGGATGGTGTTCATAGTTTGTTCCTTGAAAAGGGTTTACAAAAATGGCTTACGCCATTTTCTTGGCCTTTTCGAAGGCTTCGTCAATGCTACCGACCATGTAGAACGCTTGCTCGGGCAAGTGATCGCACTCGCCAGCCACAATCATCTTGAAACCCCGAATGGTTTCGGCCAATGTGACGTACTTGCCAGGTGAGCCTGTGAAGACTTCGGCAACGTGGAAAGGCTGCGACAAGAAACGCTGAATCTTACGGGCACGGGCCACAGCCAACTTGTCTTCGGGCGCCAAGTCGTCCATACCCATAATGGCAATGATGTCGCGCAGTTCGCGGTAACGCTGCAATGTACCTTGCACAGCGCGCGCTGTTTCGTAGTGATCGACACCCACGACCAAAGGATCGAGCTGACGGCTTGTAGAGTCCAAAGGATCAACCGCAGGGTAAATGCCCAAAGAGGCGATGTCACGAGACAACACCACAGTGGAGTCCAAGTGAGCAAAGGTGGTGGCGGGAGATGGGTCGGTCAAGTCATCGGCAGGCACGTAAACGGCTTGGATGGAAGTGATAGAGCCCACTTTGGTCGAAGTAATACGCTCTTGCAAACGGCCCATTTCTTCGGCCAGTGTAGGCTGGTAACCCACAGCTGAAGGCATACGACCCAACAAGGCGGACACTTCGGTACCGGCCAATGTGAAGCGGTAGATGTTGTCCACGAAGAACAACACGTCTTTGCCTTCGTCACGGAAAGATTCGGCAATGGTCAAGCCTGTGAGGGCCACGCGCAAACGGTTGCCTGGTGGCTCGTTCATCTGACCGTACACCATGGCCACTTTGGACTCTGGCAAGTTTTCTAAGTTCACCACGCCTGAGTCAGCCATCTCGTGATAGAAGTCATTGCCTTCACGCGTACGCTCACCCACACCGGCGAACACGGACAAGCCGCTGTGCGCTTTGGCGATGTTGTTAATGAGTTCCATCATGTTCACGGTTTTGCCCACACCGGCACCACCGAACAGACCCACTTTACCGCCCTTGGCGAAGGGGCAAACCAAGTCAATCACCTTGATGCCGGTTTCCAGCAATTCTTGTGATGGGCTGAGTTCCTCATAAGCAGGCGCTTTGCGGTGAATGGACGCAGTGAGTTCTTGGCTGACCGGGCCGCGCTCGTCAATGGGCGCGCCGAGCACGTCCATGATGCGGCCCAATGTGGCTTTGCCAACGGGCACCGTGATGGGGTTGCCGGTGTTGGACACCATCAAACCACGGCGCAGACCGTCAGAGGATCCCAGCGCAATGGTTCGCACCACGCCGTCTCCGAGTTGCTGCTGCACTTCCAATGTGAGGGCAGAGCCGTCCATTTTCAGAGCATCATAAATTTTGGGCATTTGATTGCGCGGAAATTCCACGTCAACCACGGCGCCAATACATTGAACAATTTTTCCTTGGGCTTGCATTTTTCGCTCCAATAATTTGAATTAGCTAAACTGTCTTAACCGTCTTAACCGCTGATCGCCGCAGCGCCAGAAACGATTTCGGACAATTCTTTCGTGATGGCTGCTTGACGGGTTTTGTTGTAAACGAGTTTGAGCTCGCCAATCACATTGCCCGCGTTGTCTGTTGCCGCTTTCATGGCCACCATGCGAGCAGCGTGCTCGGAGGCCATGTTTTCTGCAACAGCTTGGTAAACCAAAGCTTCCGCGTAACGAACCAACAAGTCGTCAATGACGGCTTGTGCATCGGGTTCATACAAATAGTCCCAACCATGCTGCGTGCCAGACGCCTTGGTTTCAGCTTCCATCTTGTCGGCCGACAAAGGCAACAACTGATCGATGGTGGGCTGTTGGGCCATGGTGCTGATGAATTTGTTGTAGCACAGGTAAACCGCGCTTAACTCACCATTGGCATACGCATCGAGCATGACCTTGACGGGGCCGATGAGTTTTTCCAAATGGGGCTTATCGCCCAAGTGAGTGACGTGCGAGATAACCTTGGCGCCCACGCGGTTGAGGAAACCCAAACCTTTGCTGCCAATGGCCACTGCCTGTACAGTTTTGCCAGCCGATTGCGTGGCACGCAATTGGGTGGTGACTGCACGCAACAAATTGGTGTTCAAACCGCCGCACAAACCTTTGTCGGTGGAAACCACAATGAAGCCAACAGCTTTGCCGTCAGAGTGCTTCATGTAAGCATGCACGTATTCAGGGTTGGCTTGGCCGAGATGGCTCGCGATGCCGCGAATTTTCTCGGCGTAAGGACGCGCCGTGCGCATGCGCTCCTGCGCCTTGCGCATTTTGGAGACAGAAATCATCTCCATCGCTTTGGTGATCTTCTTGGTGTTTTCCACCGATTTGATCTTGGTGCGTAGTTCCTTGCCCGATGCCATCAGAGGCTCCTTTTGGTCAGGTAGAAATTAAGCAAAAGATTTCTTGAAGGCGGCCACAGCAGCGTTCAACTCGGCTTCGGCATCTTTGTCCAAAGCTTTGCTCTCTTCGATCTTGGCCAACAGTGCGGCACATTTGTCTTTGAGGTACGCGTGCAAACCACTTTCGAAGGACAGAACTTTCTTCACGTCCACATCGTCCATGAAGCCTTTGTTGACTGCGAACAATGAAGCGCCCATCAAGCTGATGGACAAGGGGCTGTATTGAGCCTGCTTCAAGAGTTCGGTCACGCGGGCACCGCGGTCGAGTTGTTTGCGTGTGGATTCGTCCAAGTCGGAAGCGAACTGGGCAAACGCAGCCAATTCACGGTACTGCGCCAAGTCGGTACGAATACCGCCAGACTGACCCTTGATGACTTTGGTTTGAGCCGAGCTACCCACGCGAGACACAGAAATACCGGCGTTAATCGCGGGACGAATACCAGCGTTAAACAAAGATGTTTCCAAGAAGATCTGGCCGTCGGTAATCGAAATCACGTTGGTGGGCACGAAGGCAGACACGTCACCGGCTTGCGTCTCAATGATGGGCAATGCGGTGAGCGAACCTGTTTTGCCTTTGACGGCGCCTTTGGTGAAGTGCTCGACATAGTCGGCATTGACACGGGCTGCACGCTCGAGCAAACGGCTGTGGAGATAGAACACGTCGCCAGGGTAAGCTTCGCGGCCTGGTGGGCGACGCAAGAGCAATGACACTTGACGGTAGGCAACAGCTTGCTTGGACAAATCGTCATAAACGATCAATGCGTCTTCGCCGCGGTCGCGGAAATACTCGCCCATGGTGCAACCAGAGTAGGCTGACACGTATTGCATGGCGGCGGATTCAGAAGCGGAAGCTGCCACCACAATGGTGTAAGCCATGGCGCCAGCTTGTTCCAACGCGCGAACCACGTTTTTGATGGAAGAAGCTTTTTGACCAATCGCCACATAGACGCAGGTCATGTTCTGACCTTTTTGGTTGATGATGGCGTCGATGGCCACAGCTGTTTTACCAGTCTGACGGTCACCAATGATCAATTCACGTTGACCACGGCCCACGGGCACCATGGAGTCAATGGACTTCAAGCCAGTTTGCATAGGCTGGTCAACTGATTTACGAGCGATCACACCTGGCGCAACCTTTTCGATCACGTCGGTCATCTTGGCGTTGATAGGGCCTTTGCCGTCAATCGGCTGGCCCAAAGCATTGACCACACGGCCAATGAGTTCGGGGCCCACGGGCACTTCCAAAATGCGGCCGGTACATTTGACCGTGTCGCCTTCAGAGATGTGTTCGTATTCGCCCAAAATCACGGCGCCGACAGAGTCGCGCTCTAAGTTCAAAGCCAAACCGTAGGTGGCGACACCAGCGGCTGTAGCGGGGAACTCAAGCATCTCGCCTTGCATCACGTCTGACAAACCGTGCACGCGCACGATACCGTCAGTCACGGACACCACGGTGCCTTGGTTGCGAATGTCTGCATCAGAAGACAAACCTTGAATTCGGCTCTTGATCAGCTCAGAAATTTCTGCTGGATTGAGTTGCATGACTCTTTCCTTCTTTCTTTAAATAGGTCAGGCCTCTCGCTGCATCAAGCAGTGAGAGCCGCTTTCATTTGTTCCAGACGGGCCTTGACGGAAGTGTCTAGCACCTCGTCCCCCACGACCACGCGAACGCCACCAATCAGTGACGCATCGATCTCAACGCTGACGTTGAGTTTGCGGCCAAAGCGTTTTTCAAGTGTTCCAGACAGATCAGCCAAAGCGGCTGCATCGATGGGGAAAGCACTGTGAACGATCGCATCGGCTGTGCCGCCTTGTGCATTTTTCAATGCGCGAAATTGGCTGGCAATTTCGGGCAAGGCCACAAGTCGGCGGTTTTCAATGGCCAAACGCAAAAAGTTTTGGGCTGCTGCTGGCAACGTGGTTTTCACGACGCCAGAAATCAACTCGAACACTTGAGCGTCGGTCACCTTGGGGTTTTCAGAGAATTGCAACAGTTGCGAATTGCTCGCAACTGCGGCAAGCTCGTCGAGCCAAGCTGCAGTACCCGCGAGGTCAGCTGATTGCGCTTTGAAAAGCGCATCAGCGTACGGACGGGCGATGGTTGCAAGTTCTGCCATGGTCTTCTCGGACTGTTAAGTTTTACAGCTCGGTCTTCAGACGGCTCAACAGATCAGCGTGAACACCGGCATTGACTTCCTTGCGGAGAATCTGCTCGGCGCCCTTCACAGCCAATGCCGCAACTTGCTCGCGCAAAGTTTCACGGGCATTCACCGTTTGTTGCTCTGCTTCAGCTTTGGCTGCAGCAATGATCTTGTTGCCTTCTTCAGTGGCACGGGCTTTGGCTTCTTCGATGATCGTCAAAGCACGGCGCTCGGCGTCAGCCAAGCGAATAGCCGTTTCGTTGCGTGAGGTGGCCAATTCGGCATCGACGCGCTGGTTGGCAGCGGCGAGTTCTGATTTGGCTTTGTCAGCAGCGGCAAGGCCGTCGGCGATTTTTTGAGCTCGTTCATCCAATGCGGCTGCAAGGGGTGGCCACACGAATTTCATCGTGAACCAAACCAAGATTGCAAAAACAATGGCTTGAACAAACAGCGTTGCATTGATGCTCACGGCAACACCTTTCTTATGGTTGTTGCAGGAATTACTTCAGAACAAACGGGTTCGCGAAAGCGAACATCATGGCGATACCAACGCCAATCAGGAAAGCCGCGTCGATCAAACCAGCCAACAAGAACATTTTGGTTTGAAGTTCGTTCATCAACTCGGGTTGACGAGCAGCTGCTTCGAGGTATTTGCTGCCCATGATGCCGATACCGATACAAGCGCCAATCGCGCCCATGCCAATGATGAGACCAGATGCCAAAGCGACGTAACCGAGGACGTGTTCCATTTAATTGCTCCTATGGATGATAAAAAAGTTAAGAAAAAACCTGAAATAGATGCTCAATGAGCATCGTGCGCTTGACCGATGTAGACCAGGGTCAACATCATGAAAATGAAGGCTTGCAAAGCCACGATCAAGATATGGAAGACGGCCCAAATAGAGCCGGCGATCACATGACCAATTGGCAACAAGATGCCAGTCAATGACATGGCGGCTGTGCCACCCATCAAAGCGATCAACATGAAAATCAGTTCGCCGGCATACATGTTGCCGAAGAGTCGCATGCCGTGGGACACGGTTTTGGCGACGAATTCAATCATTTGGAACACAAAATTGAAGGGCCACAAAATGGGGTGCGCACCGAAGGGCGCTGTGGTCAACTCATGAAACCAGCCGCCAAAGCCCTTGATTTTGATGTTGTAGTAAATACAAATGAGCAAAACAGAGACAGACAGGCCCAGTGTGGTGGACAAGTCGGCTGTAGGCACAACGCGGAAATAATGGATGCTGCTGTCAAGACCCGTCATGACAAACAAAGAATGGAACAAGTCAACTGGCAAAAAGTCCATGGAATTCAACAAGAATATCCAGACAAACACGGTTAGCGCCAAGGGAGACACCAACTTGCGGCTTTCGGCATTGTGAATGATGCCTTTGGCCTGGGTGTCTACCATTTCAAACAGGATTTCAACGGCTGCCTGGAAACGACCTGGCACACCCGAGGTGGCCTTGCTTGCCGCTTTCCACAAAAATAAACTGCCCAAAACACCCAACAAAATGCCCCAAAAGATGGAGTCAATGTTGAAGACGGAAAAGTCAATCACACCTGACATCTCTTTATTTTGGAGATGCTTCAGATGGTGGCCAATGTATTCACCGGCGCTGGGAGCGTTTGCAGCTGACATTCTCTAGGCTCTTTTTTAAATAACTTTTAACTTTTTCAACTCAATTGACTGGGTGAAACACTTTGCGCCATGCAAACACCACCCAATAAACCTTCATCGTGATCACAAGGCCCACCAACATGGCAGGCCAACTTAAATCTTTGACCAGCCAGATTGCCGCATAAAGCATGGCAACCGTGAGGCCGATCTTGACCATTTCCCACAGCAAAAACGCAAAAACCGCAGTTCCTGAGTTAATGGTGCTGGTTTTGCTGGTTAAACCCCGCGCAAACAAGGCTGCAGGAACCACCACCGCCAAAGCACCATACGCTGCCGACCAAGCTGCTGAAACCCGCCCCGTGAAGAGCCAAGTGAAAGCCGCAACGGCCAATCCAACCACAACTTGCGCCAAGACCACACGCCAAATGGAGAGCAGGGGTTGCTGAAGTCTTAGCTTTTGAGCTTCAGCTGCTGTCAGCGGCCTGAAGTGATCAGAGCCGTTGGCATCACCGTCATCATCATCTTGTGGCGGTATTCTGGCCATGTTTGTTGACATCCAGGTTACAGATACCCTTGGTTCCGCAAAGCTCACGATTATAGGTGAAAACCCATACACCTGAAAAGGCTCACAATACATCCGGACATTCAGCCCCCTCTTGCCATCGAACCGGTCATTCACTATGCACGAAATCATTAAATTTGTTCACCTAGCAGCCGCCATTGTGTGGATGGGGGGCATGGCACTCATGATTCGGGCTGTGAGGCCCGTGGCCATTGCACAGCTGGAACCCGTTCAACGCTTGCCTTTGTTGGCGGGCATCTTGTCGCGTTTTTTCCAAATGGTGGGGCTTTGCGTGCTGCTGCTTCTGGCAACGGGCGGCCTCATGCTGATGGGCGTCGACATGCGGCTAGCACCCAAAGGATGGCACGCCATGCTGGGCATTGGCCTGCTGATGTGCCTTATTTTTGGGCATTTGTACTTTGGCCCCTTTCGCAAATTGAAACTGGCTTTGGCAAACGAAGACCTGCCTGCTGCTGGCGCTCAATTGGCCAAAATTCACCGGCTGGTTCTTATCAACTTTGGCCTGAGCTGGTTGGCAGTGGGTGCTGTGGTCATTTGGCGTTGATCAAACCCGCGGCACCTTCCTTGGCTTTTCAAACATCCACTTTTTATGAGCGCCTCTTCACAGCCCCCCTTGTCCAGCAACGCTCAAACAGAATCGCTGATTGATTACCCCTGTGACTTTCCTGTCAAAGTCATGGGCGCAAGGGTCGACGGTTTTGCAGAAGCCATGTGCCAAGTTGCCCAACAATTCGACCCCGACTTCAATCCGGCCACCCTTGAAATGCGGGCCAGCAAAGCAGGCAACTACCTGAGTGTGACGCTCACCATCAGGGCCACAAGCCGAGAGCAACTGGACAATCTTTACCTCGCCCTCACTGCGCACCCCATGGTCAAAGTAGCGCTTTAATTCAAGCCCCATTTATGCTGGTCAAACACCTCGGTCTGGTCCCCTACCCGGACGCCTACCAAGCCATGCAAGACTTCACTTTGCAACGCACAACAACTACGGTAGATGAGTTGTGGCTGTGCCAGCACCCTTCGGTGTTCACACAAGGTTTATCTGGTTTGGCCAGCCACGTTCTCAATCCCGGAACCATCCCGATCATCGCCACCAACCGAGGCGGTCAAGTGACCTACCATGGGCCAGGACAAATCATGGCCTATCCCTTGCTGAATTTGAAGCGTGCGGGGTACTTTGTCAAAGAGTACGTGTACCGACTTGAAGAGTCGGTCATCCGCACCTTGGCTCATTTTGGTGTCACGGGCCACCGTGTTGCCAATGCCCCAGGTATTTACGTGAGACTGGCCGACCCTTTTGCGCACACCGCGTTGACAGGGCCCGTGTTGCCCAACGACCCCTTCAAAGGCTTGGGGAAAATCAGTGCTTTGGGCATCAAAGTTTCACGCCATTGCAGCTACCACGGACTGGCGCTCAACGTGAAAATGGACCTTGAACCCTTTGACCGCATCAATCCTTGCGGCTATGCTGGTTTGCAATCGGTCGACCTTTTTACAATCGGGGTGAACACCTCTTGGGAAGAAGCGGCAGACGTATTGGCGCACAAGCTCGCCGCACTGCTGGCACCCTGACACTGAAAGAATGCAATGACCAAAGAATTAAGCGCCTCAGGCCCTGTTGTGCGCGAGGCGCAATCGCAAGAAAACTACGACCCCATGGCCAAGCAAAAAGCTGCCGCCAAGTTGTCGCGCATTCCAATCAAGGTCATGCCCGGCGAGGTGCTGAAAAAGCCCGACTGGATTCGTGTCAAAGCCGGCTCGCCCACCACGCGCTTTTATGAAATCAAGGACATCCTTCGCAAAAATAAATTGGTCACTGTTTGCGAAGAAGCCAGCTGCCCCAACATTGGCGAATGTTTTGGCAAAGGCACGGCCACCTTCATGATCATGGGTGACAAGTGCACTCGGCGTTGCCCATTTTGTGACGTCGGTCATGGCCGCCCCGATCCATTGGATGTCAATGAGCCCAGCAGTTTGGCGCGCACCATTGCCGACTTGAAGTTGAGTTACGTGGTGATCACCAGTGTCGATCGCGATGATTTGCGCGATCGGGGCGCCGGCCATTTCGTTGACTGCATTCGCGAAACGCGTGCGCTTTCACCAAAAACTCAAATTGAAGTTTTGGTGCCCGACTTTCGCGGTCGCGACGATCGCGCGTTGGAAATTTTGAAGGCTGCGCCGCCCGATGTGATGAACCACAATTTAGAAACCGTGCCGCGCTTGTACAAAGAAGTGCGGCCCGGTTCCGACTACCAATTTTCTTTGAAGTTGCTGAAGAAATTCAAAGCATTGTTTCCGCATGTTCCAACCAAAAGTGGCTTGATGGTGGGCCTTGGTGAAACAGACGAAGAGATTTTGCAAGTCATGCAAGAAATGCGCGATCACAACATCGAAATGCTCACCTTGGGGCAGTACCTTGCGCCCTCCACCAGCCACCTGACCGTGAAGCGCTATGTTCATCCTGACACCTTCAAAATGTTTGAAGAAAAAGCCTACGCGATGGGCTTCAAACATGCAGCAGTGGGTGCCATGGTGCGTTCAAGTTATCACGCCGACCAACAAGCGCACGATGCAAGTTTGGCACGCTGATGCGGCCTAGCCTGCGAGCCACTTGCTTGGCCTTGGGCGCCATTGCGCTGTGGGCCACGTTGGCGCCGGTAGGCGTGCGTTTGTCGCACTTGC
>OFRD01000682.1_pt1 | contig 12702 bp, 10 predicted proteins | sample 1543041 | NCBI WGS metagenome assembly OFRD01 (sample SAMN07774234, study PRJEB24372) | wastewater metagenome | isolation source: Exp Tend CN 100WW | collected 2016-02
GATCAGCCTGAAGTTTGTACCCACGGCGATTTTGTCGCGCCAGGTCGCCGTGATCCGCGACCAGAGCCTGATCATCAACCTGCCGGGGCAACCCAAGGCGATCCAGGAAACGCTGGAGGGTCTGCGCGGCAACGACGGCGAATCCCTGATGGCAGGCATCTTTGCCGCCGTGCCCTACTGCGTGGATCTGATTGGCGGGCCGTATCTGGAAACCCACGACGCGGTGTGCAAGGCGTTCCGGCCCAAAACCGCGATCCGCCCCAGCGCGGGCTGAACTACTTGTTCAGCAGCTGGTTGAGCTTGTCCGCCTCAAAATGCTCCTGCCGGGCGGCATCGCCCGGCACGCAATCGGTGGCGGAGCGGTTGGATTGCAGCATGTCAATCGCCTTCCACAGCATGGCAATCTGGTGCTCCTGCGAACCGGCGTTGTCAATCAGGCCGCGCATCGCCTGGCTCAGCGGATCGTCATTTTGCGTGACACCGTAGGCGGAGAAGCCCATTTTTGACGCCGCTTCCTCGCGCTTGACGTCGAGCTCGGCCTGAATGATGCGCGCCGGGTTGCCCACGGCGGTGGCCCCCGCTGGCACCGGCTTGGTGACGACGGCGTTGGAGCCGACCTTGGCGCCCTCCCCCACCGTGAAGCCCCCCAGCACCTGCGCCCCGGCGCCCACCACCACATTGCGCCCCAGCGTCGGGTGACGCTTGGTGCCCTTGTAGAGCGAGGTACCGCCCAGCGTGACCGCCTGGTAAATGGTGCAGCCGTCGCCAATTTCGGCCGTCTCCCCCACCACCACGCCCATTGCATGGTCAAAAAACACGCGCTCGCCAATCTTGGCGCCGGGATGGATTTCAATGCCGGTCAGAAAACGGGTGATGTGCGAAATAAAACGCCCCAGCCATTTCAAGCCATGGTTCCAGCACCAGTGCGCGCGCCGGTGCAATACCACGGCATGCAGGCCCGGGTAGCAGGTCAGCACCTCCCAGGTGGTGCGCGCAGCGGGGTCGCGGTCAAGAATGCATTGAATGTCGGATCGGAGTCTTGAAAACATGGAATAAGTCTAGTCTTTTGCTGGGGCAGGCGTTTCCAGCAGGGGTTTTACCGGGGCAGCGGTCTGATCCATCATTTTGGCGATGCCGCGCAGGATGTGAATTTCACCTTGCGTCAGGCCCGCCCGGTTGAACAGCTGGTTGAGCCGGGGCATGAGTTTTTTCGGCGCCTGCGGATCCAGAAAACCAATCGACACCAGGGCGCGCTCCCAGTGCGCCAGCATGCCCGCCATCTGGCTGGCATCGGCCAGCAGATCGAGGCGCTCGGGTGCCGGTTCAGGCTGCACCGCACCGGCTGGCGGGAAACCGCCCAGCGCCAGACGCCACTCGTAGGCAATCACCTGCAGGGCGGCACCCAGGTTGAGCGAGCCAAACTTGGGGTCACTGGGAATGCTCAGGCAGGCGTGGCAGCGGTAAACGTCTTCGTTGCTCATGCCAAAGCGCTCGCAGCCAAACAGGAAGGCGACGCCCTGCTGTGCGGCTGGCCCCTCGGACACCGCATCATCTTGAGCCAAATCAGGTGCCAGCCCTTGTGCTGATTGCGTGAATAGCTCCTGTTTTGATAGCATCTCGAAATGCGGGCGTGGCTGCACCGTGGGCGGGCCGAAGTCACGCGGGGTCATGGCCGTGGCGCACAAATGGGTCATGCCGTCCAGCGCTTCGTCCAGCGTGGCGACGATGCGGGCATTGCGCAGCACATCCAGCGCCCCACTGGCACGCTGGATGGTTTCTTCGCGGTTGAGCACATTGGCCCAGCGCGGCGCCACCAGCACCAGGTCAGCAAAGCCCATGGTTTTCATGGCGCGGGCGGCAGCGCCCACATTGCCAGCATGGCTGGTATTGATCAGGATAAAACGTGTTTTCATAAACTCGGAATGCGCTCGAAAATTGGGGAATTCGCCGGGGCGGCTAAAATCATGCTATTGTCGCTGCCCGCATCGCCGGACATCGACTCCCCCGCTCCTGGTTCGTCGGGCACAGCACCAAAAGTGCTGTCCCACACATACTTCAAAATTTATGGCATCCCCCAATCTCCATCCCATGATCAATGTGGCCGTCAAGGCTGCGCGCGCTGCTGGCTCCCTCATCAACCGCGCGGCACTTGATGTCGAAGCGGTTCGCATTTCGCAAAAGCAGGTCAATGACTTCGTCACCGAAGTAGACCAGGCCGCAGAAGCCGCCATCATCGAGACGCTGCTCGCCGCTTACCCCGGTCACGGTATCTGGGCAGAGGAATCGGGTCGGGAACACGGTGCCAAAGATTCTGAATTCGTCTGGATCATCGATCCGCTGGACGGCACCACCAACTTCATCCACGGCCTGCCGGTTTACTGCGTCAGCATCGCGCTGGCGGTCAAAGGCAAGATTGAGCAAGCCGTCGTCTATGACCCCACCCGCAACGACCTGTTCACCGCCACCAAAGGGCGCGGCGCCTACCTGAACGACCGCCGTCTGCGCGTCTCCAAGCGCGTGCGCCTGCAAGACAGCCTGATTTCGACCGGCTTCCCTTACCGCCCCGGTGACGACTTCAACAGCTACCTGAAGATGATGGGCGACGTGATGCAAAAAACGTCCGGCCTGCGCCGTCCTGGTGCAGCAGCCCTGGATCTGGCCTACGTGGCCGCCGGTTACACCGAAGGTTTCTTTGAAACCGGCCTGCAGCCGTGGGACGTCGCAGCCGGCTCGCTGCTGGTCACCGAAGCCGGTGGCCTGGTGGGTAACTTCTCGGGCGATGCCAATTTCCTGGAGCAAGGCGAGTGCATGGCGGGCAACCCGCGCATTTACGGTCAGCTGGTCAGCATTCTGGGCAAGTACAGCAAGTTTGCCAGTGCCGGTGAAAAGGCAAGCGTGCGCCAGGAAGCCCAAGCCGCTGCCGCCGCACCAGAGGCCGCGCCAGCAGCCGACAGCACAAGCGACGCCACCGCAACCACCCCAGCGGCTGACGCACCGTTCTAATGCGCCTGTAGCGCCCTCAGCGGGGCGCTACACCTGCGGCATCAAGTTACCCAGCCGCAGTTGCTCAACCGGCACCGGCTTGCCGAACAGGTAACCCTGAAACAGGGTGCAGCCGTTGTTCAGCAGAAACTCGCGCTGCCCCGCTGTTTCCACCCCCTCGGCGACCACGGTAAAGCCCAGACTCTGGCCCAGGGCCAGCACGGTTCGGGCGATGGCGGCATCATTCGCATCCGTCAACACATCACGCACAAACGACTGGTCAATCTTGAGCTGCTGCAAGGGCAGCAGCTTCAGGTACGACAGGGACGAGTAGCCGGTGCCAAAATCATCGAGCGAAAAGCGTACCCCTACATCGCGCAACTGCCCCATTTTCAGGATCGCATCCTGCGGGTCGGTCAGCAACAGACTCTCGGTCAGCTCCAGCTTCAGCAGATGCGGATTGACCCCGGTCTTGCGCAACAGCGCCAGCACCTGCGGTACGAACTCGGTATGCCGGAACTGGCGCGCGCTGACGTTCACCGCCATCGTCAAAGCCGCCGTAGCCGGATCAGGCGCCCAGCGCCGCAACTGCGCACAGGCGACCTCCAGCACCCAGTGCCCCAGCGGCAAGATGAGTCCGCTTTGCTCGGCGACAGGAATGAACTCGGCGGGTGAGACCAGACCGCGTTTGGGGTGGCGCCAGCGTACCAGGGCCTCGACACCGACCACACAGGCCGCTTGATCGACCACCGGCTGGTAGAACAACACCAGCTCGTGGCGCTGCAATCCGTGGCGCAAATCCACCTCCAGCGCGGTGCGCTGGGCCACCAGCGCCTGCATTGCCGGATCAAAGAAACGCAGCGTATTGCGCCCGGCGGCCTTGGACTCGTACATGGCCAGATCGGCCTGTTTGAGCAACTCGTCCAGGGTCTGTTGCGACCCGCCAAACAGGGTGATACCGATGCTGGGCGTGCTGTTGTGCTCCAGCTGACCGAGCAGGTACCCCTGATTCAGTCGGGCCAGGATCTTTTTACCCACCTGCTCCACCTGGGCGGTGGCGTGCGCCACGTCCGACTCCAGGCCTTGCAGCATCACCACAAATTCATCACCCCCCAGACGGGCGACCGTGTCCGCCGCGCGGACACTGGCCAGCAGACGCTGCGCCACCTGCTTGAGCAGCCTGTCCCCCACATCGTGGCCCTGCGTATCGTTGAGATCCTTGAAATTATCCAGATCGATAAACAGCAGCGCACCGGTTGATTTTTCGCGCCCACTGCTCACCAGGGCCTGCTGCAGACGATCCATCAGCAAGCGGCGATTGGGCAACTCCGTGAGCACGTCATAAAACGCCAGGCGCTCAATCTTCTCCTCCGCCAATTTGCGGGCCGAAATATCGCGACCCACCCCGCGATACCCCTTGAACTGCCCCTCGGCATCAAATATGGGGCTGCCACTGATGGCCACCCACATCAGGCTGCCATCGGTGCGCACGCGCTGCATCTCAAACTCATGAAACACTTGATGCGCCGCCAGCGCCGCCTTGTGCGCCTCCCATTGCGCTTGGCTGACGCCCTGGGCACCAGAGTCCCAGCGCGTCACCGCCACATAGTTTTCTGCGGGCAGGGCATTGGGGCCTTGCAGGTTGCCATCCACCCGGGTGAAGCGAAACTGCGCGTCTTGCTCCCAGTACCAGTCTGACGACAGCTCGGTTAAAGCCCGAAAGCGCGCCTCACTCTCCTGCAATATCACCTGTGACGCCTTGTGTCCGCTAATGTCAGTGATTGAGCCGTAAGCGACGAGCTGGCCATCGGATTCGCGCAACGTAATGGCTTTGCCGAACAGCACACGAACCGTGCCGTCCTCAAAGCACACCCTGAACTCTTGCGCCCAGGTCATTCCGTGCGCACTGCTTTCATGCATGGACTGAAGTACGGCAGGCAGGTCGTCAGGGTGAATCCGCCTGAAAATGCTTTTGGGGTTGCTGCGCGCCTCCTCGGGACTGACCTGAAAGATGGCCTGCACCGCATCGCTGACAAAAATAAACTCGCCATTCTTCGTGGTGTGCTGCAACAGCTGGAACACCATTTCAGGCAGCCGGCTGGTCAAGCGCTGGATCTGGTTGAGACGATCCTCCAAGGCCTGCCGGGTCTGGTATTCCTCCGTGAAGTCCTGCACCACACTCAAATCGGTGCAAGACCCATCCCCACTGTAATGACGGCGCATGCGACTGCGAATCCAGTGATAGCGCTGATCGCGAAACAGCCAGCGATAGCGCAGGATTGTTCCATCCATCGCTGCGCGCGCCTGGAGATAATCGGGCAAATCATCCGGGTGAACGCGTCTCCGGATTTCCTCAAGGGAAATGACTTCTTCCGGATTTTCACCGGTCAGGTCATACAAACCAGCCGACCACTTGGGCGTCTTATCCGCTTGACTGGCCGTCCAGTGACCGGCATTGGCCAGACTCTCAATCAACTCGAACAACTCGACCTGCCGCCGGAGTTCTTCATTGGTTTGCGCCAGCACCCGCTCACCCGCCCGTAACGCTTCCTGCGCCAGCCGCTCGGGGGTGACATCGCGCAGGTAGCTCAAAATGTAAAACTCGTCCTGCACCGGGAGCAGCACCGCACTCAGACACACCAGCCGTGGCATGCCGCCCTTCATGCGCAGCGTGACATCCACATCGCGCACCCGCCCAGCGGTCTTCAGGGGCGCCAAAATCAGCTCCATCGCCTCCCATTGATCAGACCAGTGACCGATCTCGACAGCGGTGCGCCCCAGCACTTCCTGGCGCGAAAACCCGGTCAGCGCGATCCACGCCTCGTTGACCTCGATGATTCTCCCGTCCTGCGCGTTCGCCAGCACCATCGCTTCCGGGCTGTGCTTGAAGATGCTTCGAAAAACAGTGTCAGTCGCCGCCGCAACAGCACCTTCAGTTGCTTCAGAGGGGAGTGTTTCGTTAATATTCACAGGGCCAGTCAGAGTACGCAGGGGTGGCAATACCCGATGATAAAGCCTCCCCTTTCGGCCGACTCAGCCGAACCGGCTAACGGTTGTGGCCAAGGATAAATGAACGAAGCGCCGGGTAAGTCACCTCGTGCCAGCGGTGACCGCTGAAGATGCCGTAATGCCCCGCCTCCTTGATCTCCAGATGCTGGTGTTGCAACTCCGGCACGCCACTGCACAGGGCATGAACCGCCGAGGTTTGACCAATGCCGGTGATGTCATCAAGCTCGCCCTCGATGGAGAAAACCGCCGTCGTGGTGATGTCTTGCGGGCGCACACGCTCCATATTCCCCGCCACGTTTTTGACATCCCAGGTTCCGCTGGCCAGGCTGAATTCCTGGAACACCACTTTGATGGTTTCCAGATAAAAATCGGCATCCATGTCCAGCACGGCGTTGTACTCGTCGTAGAACTTGCGGTGCGCCTGCGCGCCAGCGTCATCACCCTTGACCAGGTCGCTCACGTAATCAACGTGCCGCTGGGCGTGATTTTGCGGGTTCATGGCCACAAAACCGGTGTGCTGCAGAAAGCCGGGGTACACGCGGCGTCCGGCACCGGCATAGTTGTCGGGCACGCGGTAAATCACGTTTTTCTCGAACCATTCATAGCTCTTGCCCATGGCAAATTCATTGACCGACGTGGGGGACTGGCGGGCATCGATCGGGCCACCCATCATGGTCATGCTCGACGGCGTCTTCTCGCCCCGGCTGGCCATCAAGGACACCGCCGCCAGCACCGGCACGGTGGGCTGGCACACGCTCACCACATGGCAATTGCCATGCACTCCTTGCAGATGGCGAATGAACTCCTGCACATAGTTCACATAGTCATCCAGATGGAACTCGCCCTCGCTCACGGGAACCAGCCGCGCATTTTTCCAGTCGGTAATGAAGACATGGTGGTCTTTGAGCATGGTCTTGGCGGTGTCGCGCAAAAGCGTTGCATAGTGACCCGACAGGGGGGCCACAATCAAAACCACCGGCTGATCCTGGATCTTTTGCAACGTCGCCACGTCATTGCTGAAACGGTTGAAGTTGAGCAGTGCGCAAAATGGTTTCTCGAGTTCGACTTGCTCGTGAATCACCACGTTGACCCCATCGATATCAACGGTGTCCAGGTTGAATTCAGGTTTTTTGTAATCTTTGCCCAAGCGGTGCATCAGGTCATAGCCCGCAGCAAGACTCTTCGTGAACGGGTTTTGCGCGAACCGTGTCAACGGGTGTGCGTAGGCCTTGGCGGCAGAATGCGCGAGATCGGCAAAAGGGCTAGTCAAGGCGCGCTGTTGTTCGTGGAGTTGGTAAAGCATAAGCTATTGACTTTCTTGTTGTGGGATCGCGTAAAAAATCGATCACTGGATCGTGGCTGGAATACCCGGTCGCCGGGTTCCCAACCATCAGGGGAAGGGGATTGAAGGCTAGGGTAAACCCGCATTCATCTTGAGGGCGCCATGTTACCGCGCTGTGACAAAGAAACAGCGGCGCCAATTACAAGCCCAAGTCCATGCCAGTATCCTGATGCACGCCCGATCAAGTGAGGCGGTACCGGATCTGGCAGCCTCGGCATGCGGGCATTGCGTATTCGCAAAACTGGCGTTGCCCCGCTGCTTCAAACTGCATTCAGCGCAGGCGTCACTGAGCGAATCAACCCGAATAAGGCGTGAATGGCAATACACATCGACGTATGCAACGGGGATGCCGACGGCCTGTGTGCCGTGGTGCAATGGCGGCTGAACGAACCGCAGGCGACCCAGCTGATCACCGGTTTGAAACGCGATATTGAGCTGCTTGCCCGTGTGCAGGCCGCTCAGGGTGACCAGCTGCTGGTGTGCGACCTGTCCCTGCGGCGCAATCACCAGCCCCTGCGCAGCCTGCTGGCCGCCGGGGTGCGCGTGCATTACTTTGACCATCATGCAGCGAGCGAGATTCCTGCACACCCCCTGCTTGAGACCCATATTGATGTGGCCAGCGATACCTGCACCAGCCTGCTGGTGGATCGCTATCTGGGTGGCAAGTTTCGCGCCTGGGCGCTGGTAGGCGCTTTTGGCGACAGCCTGACCGGGGTGGCCGAAAGCATGGCGATCGACATGGGGCTGTCAGAAACAGACCGGCGGCGCCTGCAGGCCCTGGGAGAGTCCATCAACTACAACGCCTATGGCGACAACGAGCAAGACGTTTACATCACGCCAGCCCAGCTTTACGCCCTGCTGATTCGCTACCCTGATCCGCTGGCGTTTCTGGCGCACGAACGCATTGCGCAAGAACTCCATGCGCGACGGCAGGCGGATTTGCAGCAGGCCCACGCCTTGGCCCCCCTCCAGCAAAGCCCCCATGCCCGCCTCTATCTTCTGCCAGCAGCCCCCTGGAGTCGGCGCGTGATTGGCAGCCTGGGCCATCAACTCGCGCTGGCCGAGCCGCAGTCGGCGCATGCCCTGCTGCGCACCACCGTCACCGGCGACTTTGTGGTCAGCGTGCGTGCGCCGCGTCATGCACCGGTCGGGGCGGCCGAATTTTGCCGCCCTTTTGGTGGCAGCGGACGGGCAGCGGCGGCATGCATCGACCACCTGCCAGCGCATCAACTGGCGCAGTTCATGGCGGCGTTTGCAGCCACCCGCTGGGACGATGCCACGCGCAGCCCTGACGATTCACCCAAGGCGATCACCTGATGCAACGCTGCGCGCCGGATACGCTCGCCCGGCGCCAGATTGCCCCGTTTGAAAGATTTGGCGTGTCTGCCCGACTAAACAGGCATCAGCCACTACCCATGAGTTCTGCCATGAACCGACGTTTCCTTCTTACCCTGCTCGCCAGCCTGGGACTACTCCGCCAAACCCGGGCGGCCACAGCAGGCGCCGATGCCTCTCGCATTGAGCCTTTGCGCTTGAGTGATATTGAATGGAAAAAACGACTGACTCCCGCGCAGTACGGCGTGCTGCGCCACGAGGGCACCGAGCGTTCACACAGCAGTGCACTCAATACAGAGAACCGCAAAGGTGTTTACCACTGCGCCGGTTGCGATCTGCCCCTGTTTACCTCCGACATGAAGTTTGACAGCGGCACCGGTTGGCCCAGTTTTTTCACCACCTTGCCCGGCGCGGTGCAAACAAAAACCGATTTCAAGCTGGTGCTGCCACGAACCGAATACCACTGCGCCCGCTGCGAGGGGCATCAGGGTCACGTTTTCAACGATGGCCCGGCGCCCACCGGCAAACGCTATTGCAACAACGGTGTTGCGCTCACATTTGCAGGTGCCGCATGACGACAAAAAAAGTGTTCCGCCGCGCAGGGCACGCGGTACTGGCGGGCGTCTTGCTCGGTCTTGCCGCCGTATCGAGCGCGCAGAGCAACGCGACCGGTGCTGTTTCAGTCGCCGCCACGGCCAAGGCCACCTTTGCCGGCGGCTGCTTCTGGTGCGTCGAGTCCGATTTCGACAAAATCCCGGGGGTGATCTCCACCACCTCGGGATACACCGGTGGCCAGACCGTCAACCCGAGCTACGAGCAGGTGTCGTCCCACGCCACCGGTCACGCAGAAGCGGTGGAAGTGGTGTACGACCCCGCCAAAGTAAGCTACCAGCAACTGGTGGCGTATTTTTGGCACACCATCGACCCGACCGTCAAAGATCAGCAGTTTTGCGACCATGGTTCACCCTACCGCACCGTCATCTTTGCACACGATGCAGAGCAGTTGAAGACCGCCCAGGCCTCGCGCATCGCACTGGAGAAATCCAAACCCTTCAAGGCCGCCATCGTCACCGACATCGTGCTGGCGGGCGCCTTCTACCCGGCTGAGGAATACCACCAAAACTACGCCACGAAAAACCCGATTCGCTACACGTATTACCGCCGCAGTTGCGGGCGGGACGCTCGCTTGCAACAGTTGTGGGGGGCTCAGGCCGGGCACTGATCTTTAGCTACCCTAGCGCACTAGCCAGAGCAGTTTCGACCGCAATGTGAAAATGGCCCTGGATCAAATCTAGCGCTTCAGATCACGGTAGAAATTCTCATGCGGCCCTACGGCTTCAAGGTAAACCAGCCGGACACTTTCATCCAGCGTATAGCCCAACAAGTACAACAGTCCCCCGCTGTGAAATTTATGCACCCGTAGCGCCGCCAGGTCACCTTTCTTGCGCTCCCCCAGCTCCGGGTTACGGGTGACATCCTCGACCGCCGAATCGACATCTGCGGCGGTGTTGTTGTGGAGCTTTTTGTATTGCCTGGCAAAGCGACGCGTTTGCTGCGCTGACCACGTCATCCCTGACGGCTCCGTGGAACAAAGGGGGTTGCTTGTTCACGCGGTTCCGCCATGGAGGCCAATGACTCGGCCACGAAAGTCACCGGCAGATCAGGGTTATCCAGAGCAGCGCGCCCTACCCTGGCCCAAAACTCTATCTGACCGGCAATGGAACGATGTTCAATGCTGGCATCTACCTTGGCCTGCTCATACAGCGCCTGGTTAATGCGGATGGAAGTGCTTGCAGTAGCTGACATGTTTAGACCTCAAAAATTACCACAATTGTAGTAAAAACATGAGGTTTGATCAAACTGCCTCGATACGTTTGAAGCACAACGCCACTGTCACCAGTGAAGCTGAAATCAAATTGCGGATCTGCAAGCGCAAGCACGATGGCACGCGCAAGGCGAAAAGAGACAATAGCGCCTTTCGTCCAACTCACCATCCGTGTGGGGGCACCCGTATTTTGAATTGACATTGATAGGCTTCGCAGGATGACCGACACCGCAAAACAGCATTCCCCCATGATGGCCCAGTACCTGGGCCTCAAAGCCGACCACCCCGACACCCTGCTGCTCTACCGCATGGGCGACTTTTACGAGCTGTTCTATGCCGATGCCGAAAAAGCGGCGCGCCTGCTCAACATCACCCTGACCCAGCGCGGCCAGTCCGGCGGGCAGCCGGTGGTGATGGCCGGGGTGCCGTTTCACTCGCTCGAAACCTATCTGGCGCGCCTGATCAAACTCGGTGAATCGGTGGCGATTTGCGAGCAGATCGGCGAGCCCACCGGCAAAGGCCCGGTCGAGCGCAAGGTGGTGCGCGTGGTCACCCCCGGCACGCTGACCGACCTGGAGCTGCTCAACGACAAAACCGAATCCATGCTGCTGGCCGTGCACCAGGGCCCGCGCAACACCTGCGGCCTGGCCTGGCTGAGCGTGACGCAGGGCGAAGTGCACCTGGCCGAATGCAGCCCGGACGAGGTCAGCGAATGGATTGCGCGCATCAGCCCCGGCGAGCTGATTTTCAGCGCCGGCAGCACGCCCGCGTTTGAAGCCCGCCTGCGCAAGCTGCAGGCGCAAAACCCGATGTCGGTCACGGTGCGGCCCGACTGGCAGTTTGACCCCGCCCTGGGCGAACGCAAACTGCTGGCGCAACTGCAGGCCGCCAGCCTGCTGCCGTGGCAAGCCGACAACCTGCCGCAGGCCCACGCCGCCGCCGCCGCCCTGCTCGGCTATGCCGAACACACCCAGGGCCGGGCGCTGACCCACGTGCACAGCGTGCGCGTGCAGCGCAACGACGAGCTGATCGACCTGCCGCAAACCACCCGGCGCAATCTGGAGCTGACGCAAACCCTGCGCGGCGAAGAGAAGCCCACGCTGTTCTCGCTGCTCGACAGCTGCATGACCGGCATGGGCAGCCGCCTGCTGAAAAACTGGCTGCTGGCACCCCAGCGCGACCGCCGTGCCGCCCAGCAACGGCTGAACGCCATTGCCGCCCTGCAACGCGGCCCGTGGCTCAAACTGCGCGAACAACTCAAGGGCAGCACCGATGTGGAGCGCATCACCGCCCGCATCGCGCTGCGCCAGGTGCGCCCGCGCGAACTGGTGGCGCTGCAGCAAACGCTACAAAAAACAGAGCTACTCACGCCCGTTCTATCAGGGCTAGAGGCTTATTTGACTCAAATCTCCGGGCATTTGACGCCCCCGGCCGGTTGCGCCGACTTGTTGCTGCGCGCCATTGACCCCGAACCGGCGGTGCTGGTGCGCGACGGCGGCGTCATCGCCAGCGGCTTCGACGCCGAGCTGGACGAGCTGCGCGCCATCCAGAGCAACTGCGACGCTTTTCTGCTGGATCTGGAAACGCGCGAAAAAGCCCGCACCGGCATTGCCAACCTGCGCGTGCAGTTCAACAAAGTGCATGGCTTCTTCATCGAAGTCACGCAAGGCCAGGTGGACAAAGTGCCCGACGACTACCGCCGCCGCCAGACCCTGAAGAACGCCGAGCGCTTCATCACCCCCGAACTCAAAGCGTTCGAGGACAAGGCCCTGAGTGCGCAAGAGCGTGCGCTGGCCCGCGAAAAATGGCTGTTTGAACAAGTGCTGGACCAGCTGCAAGGCTTTGTACCGGCCCTGACCCAAGTCGCGCGCGCGCTGGCCACGCTGGACGTGCTGTGCGCCCTGACCGAGCGCGCCCTGACGCTGGACTGGTGCGCGCCGCAGTTCGTCAAGGAACCCTGCCTGGACATCACCCAGGGCCGCCACCCGGTGGTGCAGGCGCGCCTGGCCGAGACCAGCAGCGGCGCCTTCATCGCCAACGACACCCGCATGGGGCCGAAACAGCGCATGCAGATCATCACCGGCCCCAACATGGGCGGTAAATCCACCTACATGCGCCAGATTGCGGTGATTGTGCTGCTGGCCAGCATGGGCAGTTACGTGTCGGCCAGCGCCTGCCGCCTGGGGCCGATTGACGCCATCCACACCCG
>OFRD01000685.1_pt1 | contig 12687 bp, 6 predicted proteins | sample 1543041 | NCBI WGS metagenome assembly OFRD01 (sample SAMN07774234, study PRJEB24372) | wastewater metagenome | isolation source: Exp Tend CN 100WW | collected 2016-02
ATTCTGGTCTGGCTGCTCACCGGGCCGCTGTTTGGCTTCAGCGACACCTGGCAACTGGTCATCAACACCGGCACCACCATCATCACCTTCCTGATGGTGTTCCTGATCCAGAACACGCAGAACCGGGATACCGAGGCGATCCAGGTCAAGCTCGACGAGTTGATCCGGGCCACCCGTGGCGCTCACAATGCGCTGCTGGATCTGGAGGAGCTGGAGCAGGACCAGCTCGACGCCTTCAGGGGGCGTTACCAGGCGCTGGCCGCCGGTGCACGTAGCGAACTGACCCGCGGCGAGCAGGACACCGGTACGCCTGAGCCCTGAGCAGGGCCCGGCTGCGCGAGTCAGGCTTGCGGACGGGCGGCCCAGCGGCGCAGCAGCCAGGCGGCGACGCCCAGCAGGATCAGTCCGGCCAGCAAGCGCCAGGCATCGCTGGCCTGGGCGCTTTCCAGGGCATGCATCAAGCGGTCCATGAAAAAGGCCAGAGCCAAGGTCGCCGGCAACATGCCCAGCAAGGTGCCGAGCAGCATGTCTCTCAGGCGTATATGGCTGGCACCCGCCACCATATTGACGCGCCGACCGGGCCGGACCCATCCATTGGGCTGCTCGACGCGGACTTTGCCTTCGATCAGCGTCACGGTCAGTTTCGCTTGATCATCGAGCTGGACGTCGAATTCGGTTCCAACTGCACGGATCGTCTTGCTGGCTGCTTCGACGAGAAAGGGGTGGACGCGGTCCTTGGCGACTTGAAAGAAGGCATGCCCCCGTATCAGTCGCAAGCGGCGACGGGCACCCATTTCGACCACACGCAGTTCGCTCTCCGCATCGAGCGTCACCACAGAGCCGTCCGTCAAGGTTGCGGTCGTGCGCTGCCCGGTGCCGGTGCGGAACAACTCGCCCTCCGAACCGAACCAGGATCGCACTGGGTCGCCATATTGCAGAAACGTAACCGAGGAGGACACCAGCAGCAGCACCGCCGCGGCAAGCGCCAGCAACGCCTTGAAACGCGCCGGACGATTGTATGCGTGAACATCGTGCTCGCGTATTTCCAGGACTGCCGGGTCGTTGGCGATCGAATCCAGGGCGTCCCATTGCTGTTGCAGCCGCTCAAGCTGGGCGTGAGCACCCGGGTTGGAGCGGAGCCAATCCGCGAACGCTTCCCGTTCTTCCGCCGCCATGTCGCCGGAGCGCTGCGCGCTGAACCAACGCGTCGCCTCGGCACGCAAGCCATCTTCGAGACGTTTAGGCTCGATCGTCACTGTATGTCCTCCATGACGTCGGACAGACGGAGCAAGGCCCGGTGGATCAACTCCTTTACCGAATTTTTGGTTATGCCCATGCGTACGGCAATCGTCTGGTATGTCATGTTCTCGAACCGGTGCATGACGAACGCGGCGCGTACGCGCGGGGACAGGTTCGCAATGGCCTGAATCACCAGGGCATATTGTTCTCTCCCGATCGCAATGCGTTCGGGAGAAATGTCGTCGCGGGGTTCTGCGGTGGTCCCCTCGATCGAGCCGAGCACCGGCCGCATACGGCCGCCATCGGCGCGATAGCGGCTGATCAGGACATTTTGTGCGACCCGGAAAAGATAGCGTTCGGCATGCTCGATCGGCTGGTTTGACTGGGCGGTTTGCATGCGCAGGAAAACATCCTGAACAAGGTCGTCAATATCCGCTGCGTTGACCCGCCGGGCCAGGAAGCGGCGCAAGCCTGGCCCATAGCGATTCATCCATTCCGTCAGGTCATAGGTGTGCTGCGGCCTGTTGTCCGCCGACATGCGATCAGCCTTTCCCGGTCGATCTCCACTCATGCGCCTCGCTCCGCCGGACAATTCGGCATGTCCCAGATGATAGACGGTGCTCTGCTATGGTCGGGGGGATCAGGAGAGGGCTTTTCTCGTCGCGGGACACCGTTTGCTGGAATCTTTCGTTTTTTTCAGGATGATCCCCCCACCAGGCTCATGGTCGCGTCATAGTCGTACGGAAGCGGATTCGGCTCAAGTCGAAACGCAATACAGGAGGGGATGATGACCTTTGGGTCCTTGCGCGTTCGTCGATCGATGTTGTGCGGAATCGCGCTGGCAGGATTGATTGTATCAACCTGTGGAAGTCCGGCCTTTGCCGAGACGCCATATCATATTCGCCCGCAGTCACTTGATCTCGCCTTGCGCGACTTTGGCTTGCAAAGCGGGCTGACGATCATGGCGGATGCCGCGCTGACCAAAGGCAAGGTGAGTCACGGGATCGCTGGTGCCGCAACCCCGGAAGCGGCGTTGAGCGCGATCTTGCGCGGTTCCGGTCTGACCTATCGCCGGCAGGGCAAAGTCTTTGTGATCCAGCCGGGGGCGCTTGGGAGCGTTGAGGGAAACGGCCAGGCAGCCACGCCGGTCGCCGTGCCGACTGAGCAAGCGCAGTCCGACGCTATAGGCCAGGATATTATCGTGACCGCACAGAAGCGGCGGGAATCGATCCAGAAGGTCCCCATCGCGGTGTCTGCGTTTAGCGCCAAGGCGCTCGACCAGTATAAGATCGAAGGGGGTGCCGAGCTCGAACGCGCAGTGCCGAACGTCAACTTCTCGAAGAACAATTTTAGCGGCTACAATTTCTCGATCCGCGGGGTCGGCACCAAGGCCGTTTCGGTAAGCACCGATCCTGCCGTCGCGATCAGCTACAACAATACACCGCTACTGCGAAATCGCCTGTTCGAGCAGGAATATTTCGATGTCGAGCGGGTCGAGGTGCTGCGAGGGCCACAGGGCACGCTTTATGGTCGCAATGCCACTGCGGGCGTCGTCAACATGCTCCCGAACAAGCCAAGCAACCGGTTCGAAGGCTCTTTGAAGGGAGAGGTCGGCAATTACGATACGCGCCGCGTAAGCGGCATGCTCAACGTCCCGCTGACCGATACCTTCGCGGTGCGCGTCGCCGGTGCCTACACCAATCGCAGCGGGTTCGATTACAACACGGTAACCGACCGGGCGGTCAATGGTCGTGATCTCTGGTCGCTGCGCGCGACGGCACAGTGGCGACCCGTCGACGATTTCACCGCCAGTCTCGTCTGGGAGCATTTCGACGAAAAGGACGATCGGTCCCGCACCGGCAAGCAATTGTGCCACTACGATCCCGGTCCCAGCACGGTTGGAGGGCTGGCTGTGCCGGAAGTTTCCAACGGGTTTCCCATCCGTGCCCAGCTAAGCCAAGGGTGCGCCAACGGTTCGCTCTATGACGCGGGTGCCTATGGCGTGCCGAACGGACTGAGCCTGCCCTATGTCGCTGCCGCCAGCGGGCTGGTCCAATTGGGCTTCCTGCCGGACTTTTCCGGGCTTGCGACCTTCGCCGATCCGACCCGAGATCCCTATGCCGGGGTCGTGCAATCGCGCAACTTGCGCGAGATTGCGACAAAGTATGATCCGACTTTTCGGGCGCGCAACGATATCTTTCAGCTCAATTTTGAATGGGGCGTGCGCAGCAACCTGAAACTGTATTCGCAGTCGCTGTACACCAAGGATTTTTACCACTCGACCCAGGACTATAACCGGTTCAATTCGGTGCCGATTATCAACGATTCGATCGGCCTCTTCAGTCTCGACACTTTCACGCCGGAGGTAAAGGGGTTCACGCCAGGCGGCGTGTTCAACGATCCACAGCTTGGCGCATCCAATACCTTGGTTGCAGTCGACATGGTCAACTCCCGCAGCGAACAATGGTCGCAGGAATTCCGGTTGCAATCGTCCAACACCGGGCCGTTCAATTTCAGCTTCGGTGCGAACTATCTCCATTTCAAAATCAATGAAGATTATTACGTCTTTTCCAATTTTTTTACAGCGATCGCCCAAGGGTATTTCAACGGACCGGTCAGTACCGACACGCCGCCTCCCGCCTGTCCGGCAGGGGCAACCACAGGCTGCATCTATATCGATCCCAATCCGATCGACCGGATCAATGGCCAGGGGCACAATTATTTCCGGAGCGACAATATCTACAAGGTCGATTCCTACGCGGCCTTTGGCGAGGTTTACTGGCGTGCCACGCCCAATCTCAAGGTCACCGGGGGATTGCGCTATACCGATGATCGTAAGGTTACGACGCCGGTTCCCACACAATTGCTGCTTTCACCGGGTATATCGGGCGGGGGCTACGTCAATTCCGGCTATCCCGCCCAACCCGACATTCACCAATCGTGGCGTCGCTTCACAGGGCGGCTGGCGGTGGACTGGTCGCCTGAACTGGCCTTTACCGATTCCACGCTGGTCTACGGATCTTATTCGCGCGGCTATAAGGCGGGCGGCACGAATCCGCCTGGCATCAATGCCGACCCGCAATATCTCGAATTCTACCCGCAACCGACCACCTACAAACCGGAATATGTCAACGCTTTCGAGGTTGGCTTGAAGAATACGTTCGACCACGGTCGACTGACGCTCAACGGTTCGGCATTTTTCTACGATTACAAAGGGTATCAGATTTCGAAGATCGTCGATCGCACGGCTTTGAACGAAAATTTCAATGCGCAGACATGGGGTGCAGAACTCGAAGCGACGTGGCGACCTGTGCGAAATCTGCAATTCAACGCCAATGTCGGCTATCTCGGTACGCGGCTCGGCAAAGGTTCGTCGTCGATCGACGTCATGAATCGAACGCAGGGCAACCCTGATTGGACGCTGGTGCGCCCGTGGGTGCAATTGACATCAAGCTGCATCGCGCCGACCTCGATCGTCAAGAACATCGTTCAGGATCCGTCGGCTCCCCCTCTTGTGCTGGCCCTGTTGTGCGGCGGGGTTGCGGGACTGAATTTCGGGAGCTTCAAGCCGGGCGATACGCTGGCGGCGAAATATGGCGCTTATGATCTGAAAACCGCGCCCAATAACGGGCAGGGGATTGCAGCGGATGTGAGCGGGCACGAATTGCCCAACGCGCCGCACTGGACGTTAAATCTCGGTGTTCAATATACGTTCGAGAGCGGGGATTGGGCGCTGACGCCGCGCGCCGATTTCTACCGCCAAGATGCAAGCTGGGCGCGGATCTACAACACCGCGATCGACCGGCTACGGGCATGGAATAACACCAATATCTCTCTCACGCTCGACCAGCGCAAATGGGATATGACGTTGCAGGTCTATGTGAAGAACCTGTTCAATTCGACGCCGATCACCGATGCCTTCGTCAATAGCGACGATTCGGGCCTGACAACCAATGTGTTCACGCTCGATCCACGCATAATCGGCGTCAGCATCACCAAACGCTTCTGATCGGCACCCCCTTTGCCGACAGTTTGGCCGCGCAGCGAGACAAGGCTGCGCGGCCAATTTTTTCGGTCGGGATGGTGCCTCATAGAGGTAGCTACAAAATATGTAATTTGCAGAAATTCATCCCCCCGAAACTGATGCACGAGCGTCAATCGAAATGGGGAGGAATTCCCCGAAAAAAGATGTGTAAACCATCTATTCGAGAGAGGATGAACCATGAAAAAGCTTGCAGTACTTTGCGCTGCCGCCGCAATGACGTTGGCCGGACCGGCGTTCGCGCAGTCGTTTTCCCCATCGGGTGCTACCGTCACGGCGACGGGCGCGACCAGCTTGACCGCGCCTGGTTTCCCGACCCTCAATTGTGCAGCGACCTTTCGCGGTACCGTCAATAGCGACGGAACGGCGACGATCACCAGCGCCAGCTTTGTCGGCGGGCCGCTCGGTGCTTGTGCGCTAGTGCGGTTGACCACGCCGTTCACGCTCGTTCCAACGTCGACGACTTCGGTCAACGTCAATGGCCTCGAAGTGACCGCGCCGGTATCGTGCGGTCCCGCCAATGTCAGCGCGACCTGGGCCAATGGAACGCCGTCGCACTTCGATATTCCGACGGCCACGATCAGCCCTGGCGGCTGCACGGTCACCGCGCACCTGACCGTGTCGGGCATCACGATTATCTGACCGACGACGATCGGGGGGATCGTTCATCCTCCCGGTTCCGTCGAAGTGTGATCCCGTTCCTCGTCGATCCCGGTGTGCCGGTGCATCGGGATCGACACTGGGGTGGTACCGCATTCCGGTGTAAAATGAGGGGGGCGGATCAACCGGCGGGGATTGCCCCAGGATGATGTGTGCGTGTCGGATTTGAAGGAAACCCACCCAGCCACTCCGCGAAAAGGTCTGGCCGGTTCCTCCGGTTGCGCGCTTTGGGCAGTCGGCGCGATCTTAGGCGGATGCTCTGCGACAGCGGCGGCGCAAGTCTCAACGCCGACTGCCAGCCCTGCAGCGGGGCCACTGCCGACCCCGGTGAACGCGGCGGACCGGGCTCCTCGGACGGACGATAGAGACGACATCATCGTTACGGCGCGGCGCGGTGACGCGGTTGTACCACCGGAAACCGAGCTGGGCGCGGACGACATCGCAGCATATGGCGCGGATACGATCGCGGAGTTGCTAGGCGTCATTGCCCCATTGATCGATGGAAGCGGCAGGGCACCTGTGCTGCTGGTCAATGGAAAACGGATCGGCGCGGCAGCGGGCGTCACCGGATTCCCGCCCGAGGCGCTCGCGCGGCTGGCGATTTTGCCGCCGGGGGCGGCGTCACGATATGGCTATCCGGCCGATCAGCGCGTGGTCAATCTGGTCTTGAAGCCAAAATTCGCCAGCTGGGACGGCTCCACCGGCGTGACGCTTGCAACGGCGGGTGGGCGCGACAGCGAAAACGGTTCGGTGAGCCGCGTCGTGATCGACGGGGCGACCTACTGGAACGCGCAGCTTCAGCTGTCCCGCGACAGCGCCCTTCGCAAGAGTGCCCGACCTTTAACCTCGCCTGCGGCTTTGGTTGATCTGGCGGCGCATTTCGCCGCGCCGGATGGAGGAGAAATCGATCCGGCGTTAAGTCGGATCGTCGGCCGCACTGTTGCCGTCGTCGACATTCCCGCGATGGTGTCGGGGCACTCGCCCAGCCTGGCAGCGCTTGCGGCCGCCGCCGCTTCCAATGTGCGGTATGACAATCCCGACGATGTTGATGCGTTGCTTCCCGGCGGTCGGACGCTGGGGATCAATCTGGGGGTTACCCGTCCGCTCGGCGGGTTTTCCTTATCCTTGAACACAAATTTCGCGGTCATCGGCAGTATTCAGCAGCTTGGATATCCCGCCCAGGCGCTTCACCTGCCAGCGGGCAGCCCGTGGTCGCCGTTCGCGCGCGATGTCCTGCTGATACCGGCTTTGTCTGGCGTCATATCTACCGCGCGCCAGGATACAGCCACGTTCGGCGTATCGAGCACGCTTGCAGGCTCCGTCGCGGGCTGGAATGTGAACCTGGTCGCAAACTACACCCACAGCTGGAGCGACAGCCGCTTCGATCGAAGCGGCGATCTTGCCGCTGTGCAAGCGCGCATCGATGCACATGATTCAACCTTCAATCCCTATGTCGCGCTGCCGCGCGCGACGCTTATCACCACGGACCGGGTGCAGTCGCAAACGCGCGGTCTTGACGTAAAAGTGATCGTGGACAAAGCGGTGGCGACGCTCCCGGCCGGACCGCTGACGGTGAACCTCGCGACCGGGGGCAGCCACGTTGCGGTGGGCAGCGATGCCCGCGACACCGCGAATGCGTCGCTGCCCGGCCTGCGTCGTACGGAAATTAACGCCCAGGCCGGTTTCACCGTGCCGCTGACCCGGCGGCGCGAAGGTCCCGGTGCCGTATTGGGTGAGCTGTCGGCCACGGTCACGGCTGGGATGGCTGGCATCCTCGGCAGTACGGTGCAACGCCAGCTCGACAACGCGCTCAGCTGGTCGCCCGCCGCCACGGTCCAGGTGTTCGGCGACTATAGTATCGCAGAGGACGCGCCAGACGTAGCCCAGCTAAATGCTCCGCAAACTCGGACGGTGGTTCGCCTCTATGACCCTGTTCGGCAGGAGGTCGCCGCGCCGATCTGGCTCAGCGGCGGCAATCCAAATTTGCGCCGCGGGTCGAGGACGAATTTTGTCCTGAAAGGGGCGTGGCGACCCCTGGGCGGGCAGGGACTGACGATCAATCTAGGCTATCAACGGCAAATCGCGCGTGGCGGCGCGACGGGCTTTCCGCAGTTGACGCCGGCTGTCGAGGCGGCGTTCCCGGATAGGGTCATGCGAAACGGAGCCGGGCAGCTGATCGAGATCGATGCGCGCCCGGTCGCGATCGAGCAGGACGATAAGGCACAATTGACCGCAGGATTTACGCTGCTCTGGAACCTCGGGCGCGCCGTCGCCCCCGCCCAGGAGCGGCAAATACGCGCAGGAAACTGGCGGTTTTCGGTGGCACTCATCCATCATTGGCAATTGGAAAGTCGGTTGACGATCCGTGCGGACCTTCCCGCCCTGGATCGGCTTGGGGGGGATGGCGGACAGCCGCGCCATTTGCTGTCGGCGCAGGCGGTGGCGGGTAAGCGTGGTATGGGAGTGACGCTAAACGGTCGCTGGCAAAGCGGCGTCCGTATCCGCAATTTGGCCATTGCTGCGGGGAGGGGCGACAATGCGTATGCTGCGCTGGCCCAGCTCGATCTGGATCTGTTTCTCGAGCCAGCGACGCTTTTCGGCGCGCGTTTCGACCGGGGTTGGGCAGCAAACACACGGCTTTCGATCAACGTCCAAAACATGTTCGATCGGTTCCAACGCGTAACGCTCGCCGACGGAACCGTGCCAGCCGGTTACGATCGCTACCAACTCAACCCGCTTGGCCGAACCGTGCAAGTAACGTTCCGGAAGCATTTGTGAGGAGGCGCTTGCCGACCCGCAGACCTGGCCCTGCGTTCGGGGATGTGACCTCCCGCCCGTCGGTGGCGCGCGGCGTTGGGGATGTTCTCCAGGAGCGGTCTCGAGGCTGGTAGCATCAATGAAAGGCTTTGCGACAATTACGCCCAGAGCAAGATCGGATCGACTTTAAGAGTTTATTGATGCTGTTGACAAAAATACTCTCGCGGAAAAGAATAGATCGCTGTAAAAATCGTAAAACCCTTGGGGGCATTTGTCGCGCACGCCAGTGACGCAGGACTGGAAGGATTGGTATCATGCCGCGTTTGTCGGGAATGGTCCACATCACGTCGATCGAGGACCTGCATGGCGACATGGCCGGTGCCAGCCAAGATGCGATGATCTCGGTTCTTGGTCGTCGGAGAATACCGCTGACCTGCCAGCGCAGCCAATAGACAGGGTCGGCGACACAAAGCACGAGTCCGGCTTCTGGACGCTGTCACGATAGGCGAGAGGCAGACTGGCACGGGCAGAGCAAGGAAAGGGGGACGGGGCGCATGAGGCTTTTGGATCCATCGACATGGTTTGCTGCGGCGAAACCGGTGCCGCCAGTACAACCGCCCACCGAGGTGAGGGTTCATGAATGGAAGCAGGCCGAGATCCTCTGGCGAATCCGCAAGGCGGACACGGCTTCGCCGGCGGACCCCATCATCGCAGCAGAGCTGGACAAGATCTTCTACGATAGCAGCGGGAATCTCAACGAGGCCGACTGGTCCCGGATCAACGAGGCGGAAAGTCTGCTCGGCGCTGTCCTCACCGATGTCCAACTGAGATCGCAATACTCGATCCTGCTGACATTGGCGGCCGCGCGAGCGCTTCCCTCGCTCAGTACCTATCCAAACCGGTCCGCATTCGGATTGCTCGGTCTGGATGACAAGCGGGATATCTACGGTGCGCTTCTGTACGAGCTGCAGTCCGGCTTCATCGGCGGGCGTTTCATCCGCCGACTGCGAGCCGAGGCCGCATCCACCTTGCTGCGCTACGGCATTATCATTGCCGCGATCACGATTCTGGTTCCCTTTCTATGGCTCTTCTTCACGTGGCTCAGCCTGCCGAAGAAAGCTCTTTTGGAAGGAGGCGCGGTGATCAACGAGACCATCTTCGTGCTGCTGGCGGTCGCGTGCGCCGGCGCGCTTGGCGCATTCTTTAGCCGTGCCATGAAATTTCAGACAGACAGCGCCGCGCTGACCTTCGACACGGTCATTCAGACTTACGTTTCCCGCATGCTTTGTCTCCGCCTGCTCTGCGGAATGACCGGGGCGATTTTCTTCTACTTCTTCATCTGCGGAAAATTTGTCGGCGGAAACCTCTTCCCGGCTCTGAGCTCCGGCATGGTGACAGAGCAGACGATCTGGACGTTGCACTTGGCCGGCCCCGTTACCAGGGGCCTCGCCAAGGTTAAGCCCGAAGATCTTCGTGCGGCGTCCGAACTGTCGCCAACGGTGGAGTTTGCCAAACTTCTGGTCTGGTCGTTTTTGGCGGGCTTCTCCGAACGGCTCGTTCCGGACACCTTGGCGAGCCTTGAAAAGAAATCGGCCGACGCATTGCAGGCTCCCGGTGCGAAGCCGTAACCGAAGGCATCGAACGGCCTTCTCGACGCGACGTATCGCCTGCAGCCAAGACGGCTGATTTCTGCTCGCCATAATGATCTGCGAGATAATCAACGAACAGGCGCGTGCGCGCAGGCACGTTCGGGCCGCCGAAGAACGTCCTTGCGGCGATATTCTGCGACCCTACTTTCTACTGTGCGGTCGCCGAACGGAGCGCGCCGTTAGCGCTCGCGGGAAGGAGCAATATGGCGGATCACCCGGACCACATGGTCCACGCCTCCGATACACGAAGCGCCAGAGATCCGGTCTGCGGGATGTCCGTCGATCCGGATACGGTGCCGCATCACGCCGATCATGCAGGGCGGCGGTATGCGTTCTGTTCGGCGGGCTGTCGCACGAAATTCGTGGATGACCCGGGGAAATATCTCTCGTCCGATGCCCCCCCGGCGGTATCGCCATCGCTTGTCTCAATGTGGACGTGCCCGATGCACCCGCAAATCCATCGGGATGGGCCAGGCACCTGCCCGATCTGCGGCATGGCGCTCGAGCCCGAACAGCCTTCGCTGGACGACGTAGCGAACCCCGAGCTTATAGATTTCACGCGGCGCACATGGGTGGCAGGTGTCCTCAGCGTGCCGTTGCTGGCGATATCGATGCTCGCCGAGATGCTGGGCCTGCACTTCGTGCCGCCGGCCTGGTCGCCCTGGATCCAGCTCGGGCTGACCGCACCGATCGTGTTGTGGGCTGGCTGGCCGTTCTTTGTGCGGGCCTGGACGTCGGTGGTAACGCGTCATCTCAACATGTTCACCCTCGTCGCGCTCGGGGTGGGGGCGGCGTTCTTCTACAGCTTGGTGGTGACCGTCGCGCCGGGCATCGTCCCTGCGACCTCTCGCATGCACGGGGCGGTGCCGGTCTATTATGAAGCGGCGGGCGTTGTCGTCACGCTCGTGTTGCTGGGGCAGGTGCTCGAATTGCGCGCGCGCGCGGCGACGGGGCGGGCAATCCGTGCGCTGCTCAATCTGGCCCCCAAGACGGCGCGGCGGATCGCCGCCGACGGAACGGAAGAGGACGTCGACCTCGCGCTGGTCAAAGCCGGCGATCGATTGCGCGTTCGACCGGGAGAAGCGGTGCCGGTGGACGGGGTCGTGGTCGATGGACGGTCCTCCGTCGATGAATCGATGCTGACCGGTGAGCCTGCTTCCGTGCTGAAAGCCGATGGGGCGGTTGTAACCGGCGGGACCGTCAACGGCACCGGATCGCTCGTCATCGAAACGCGGGCGGTGGGATCGGACACGGTCCTCGCGCGGATCGTGAAGATGGTGGCCGAGGCGCAGCGCAGCCGTGCGCCGATCCAGGCGGTCGCGGATCGCGTATCTGGCTGGTTCGTTCCGCTGGTGGTGGCGATCGCGGTCGCGACCTTCGTGGTATGGAACCTGACCGGGCCGGAGCCGCGCTTCGGCCAGGCGCTGCTCAACGCGATCGCGGTGCTGATCATCGCCTGTCCTTGCGCGCTGGGGCTGGCGACGCCGATGTCGATCATGGTCGGCACCGGGCGCGGGGCGGCCGCTGGCGTGCTGATCAAGGATGCCGAGGCGCTGCAACGCATGGAACGCGTCGACACGCTGGTAATCGACAAAACCGGCACTTTGACCGAAGGAAAACCGAGTTTGCAAAAAATAGTGGTCGCGGATGGATATAGCGAAGCGCAGGTATTGCCGCTGGCACTGGCAATGGAAAAGCTCAGCGAGCATCCCTTGGCGTTGGCTATCGTCAACTATGCCAAGGCTCAAAAAATCACGGCGGCTGCGATCACTGACTTTAGCTCTATCACAGGTAAAGGTGTGCGCGCCAACGCGGCGGATAAGCGCCTCATACTGATAGGTAATGCGGCTTTGATGCAAGAACACGCCATCGATTTCACCGCACTAGAGCCACAAGCCACAGAGCTAAGACGCAAAGGACATAGTGTCATGCTGATGGCAATCGCGGGCCAGGCCGCAGCCCTGTTTAGCGTTGCCGACAGCATCAAGCCTAGCAGTATGCCGGCCATCCAAGACTTGCAAGCGAGCGGGATACGCATCGTCTTACTGACCGGCGACAATCTGATGACGGCACAAGCAGTCGCCAGCCAACTGGGCTTGGATGAAGTGCATGCGGATCTACTGCCGGAAGATAAGTATCGCTTTGTCCAGCAACTCCAAAAAGAGGGGCGCAAAGTTGCGATGGCTGGTGATGGCATCAACGATGCTCCCGCGCTGGCGCAAGCCGATGTCGGCATCGCCATGGGCACCGGCACCGACGTTGCCATCGAAAGCGCCGGCGTCACCCTGGTGAAGGGCGACCTGCTGGGCATCGCCAAGGCCCGGCGGTTGTCGCAGGCGA
>OFRD01000686.1_pt1 | contig 12671 bp, 10 predicted proteins | sample 1543041 | NCBI WGS metagenome assembly OFRD01 (sample SAMN07774234, study PRJEB24372) | wastewater metagenome | isolation source: Exp Tend CN 100WW | collected 2016-02
AATTAATCGCAGAAACTTTATTTTTTCAAATTAATTTTGCCTCGAACAGTTGCGGATGACGTTTCCGCGTATCGAATAACATTATGAATTTAAAATAAAAATCCCCATTCAGACCTTCCTTTTTCTAAGGGAAGAGTAAAAAACCCTCTTGATTAAAGAGGGTTTTTAGATAAGAAACTTATTTGGCAGCTAAAGCTTCACCTTCAAATTGGATGCCATCCCAACCATTCAACATAAACTGACGAATATTTTGATGGTCAGTTGCTTCTGGTGTTGCTAAAACTGCGGCGTAATGTTCAGCAAATAAACTTAAGGTTTGTGCTTGATCCAAATCATTGAGTTGGGCAAAAGAAAATACTTTTGCACTGCCTTGGTTTTCAGTTGCGGCATTGGCCTGTTGACCATTTTTGAATGCAGTTGGAGTGTGGTTATAACGCGCTTCAATATACGCAATGACCTCGGTAAATTTCGCTTCACCTGTTTGAAGTTGTGTTAATAAATCTTGAACCATCATTTTTTAATCCAGAGAAAGAGTGAATTTAATGGCGAGACTATAGCAATTTTTAGGCAATTTATTCAGCATTATTTCTTTGTAAAACCGGTGAATTCGTGCAAAAGTAATGGCTTAATTAGGATAGGGCTGTGCTATAGACAGCCGATATTGGGTGAAAAATGAGTTGGCTATGGGTGGCTTTGGGTGGTGCTATTGGCGCAAGTTTGCGTTATGGCGCAGGGGTATTTTTGCTGAAACCGACCAATTTGTTTCCATGGAGCACATGGTGGATCAATATTGTGGGCTGTTTACTGGCAGGGATCTTTTTTGCTTATAGTCAAAAATTTCCCATTTTGCAAAATGAAGCTCGTCTGTTTTTGATGGTGGGTATTTTAGGTGGCTTTACCACATTTTCCAGTTTTGGTTTAGAAACATTTCAGCTGTTAAAACATGGTCAACCGATACTCGCATTGCTCTATGTCATGTCAAGTGTGATGGTTGGTGTGATGGTTTTGGCATTGGGGTTTTATCTTTTTCAAGCGCTATTAGCTAGTAAATAAAACAGCCAGTAAATAAAACAGCCAGTCAATAAAAGCGCAAGGTTTTTTGCTATCAATACAGCAGATAAAAAAAGAAGCCTAAGTGGAGGAGGAGGCTTAGGCTTCTGAATAATTAAAAAATAACAAGCTGAGCTTAATTGAATATTAACTTAATGTGAGCGTTTGAAACGAGAAAAACGCTTGTTGAAACTCGCGACACGACCTTCATTATTGGTTTGACGTTGTTCACCAGTATAAAAGGGATGCGATGCACTTGAAATATCTAAAGTGACATAGGGATAGTCCTGACCTTGGTAACTTTTTGTCTGTTGTGTTTGTAAGGTACTGCCAATAATGAAATAGACATCAGCATTGGTGTCATGGAATAAGACTTCACGATACTCTGGGTGAATATGAGAACGCATGGTTGGCTCCAAAATTATTGTTAATTTAGGTATGTTATAACATAACATTAATTTTTACAAATAAAATAGTTTGCCAAATAGAACCCAAATCAAACTTTCATTTGGGTTTTGTCCGTATTTTATGGGCGAGGTGGAGCTAACTCGTCAAATAAGTCATTAAGATTGTCATGCATTTTTAAATGAATCATATTCCAATAATGACCCGATACCGTGCGATTAACCATCAGTGTTTCTGGCGAAGGTTTAAATACATCCCAATATTTTAATGAGGGTTTGAGCAATTCCATTCCATCATGATGTGCTGAGTTTTCTGCAAAATCATATAGGGTGGTGAGTGGGCGTAGAAGCACTTCTAACCATTGATTATATAATTCAGTTGGAAATTTTCCTTGTGCTGAAATGGCATGTAACGCATCCAATTGTTGTTCTATTTCGGCAATATTACCTTCACGAGCAGCTTGTATTAACTGTTTAAAGTGCTGCACCGTTGCACTGGATAATGTTTTAACACCACCGTAGTCATAAATAATCACAGTGCCATCTTCACGAAAGGCAAAGTTGCCGGGATGCGGGTCGCAATGAAAGCGTTTGAGATAGAAAATTTCTTGTCCAATGGCGCGGAATAAACGACGACCGAGTTCATTTCGGCTGGCTTGTGACCATGTACTGGCCGTTTCAATACTTTCACCCTGTTCTAAGCTCAAGGTTAAAACATGGCGTGAGGAATAGTCTTTATACACTTGCGGAATAATAATTTTGCTGTCTAAGCTTTGGTGGAAGGTACGTGCAACTTCTAAATTTTGTGCTTCAATTTCATAATTTAATTCATTGTCTAAGCTTTCTTGAATTTCTTTAAACAGTTGATCTTGTAGTTTACGATCAACTTTCAGTACGCCCATAAGACGCAGTGCCAAGCGCACTTGTTTAAGATCACTTTCGCAGGCTTCATCGACACCCGGATATTGCACTTTAACCACCACCTGCTGACCATTGGGTAGCAGAGCTTTATGTACTTGACCAATGGATGCTGCGGCAAAAGGTTGTTCATCAAAGCTTTTAAAAATTTGATGCAGTGGCTTGCCAAGTTCTTTTTCAACTTGTGCTTTAATTTCAGCAAAAGGCATGGCAGGGGCTTGGCGCTGTAATTTGGCAATGGCACGCGCAACTTCAGGTGGGAAGACATCTTTATATTGTGAGGCAATTTGCCCCACTTTCATCACTGCGCCTTTCATTTCCCCAAGGGTGTCAGCAATTTGTAGACCAATGTCTTGAAAAAGTTGACTGCGTGAAGCATTTTTTTGTTCTTCATCGGCATTAAAATTTTTGATCGAGTTTGAAACCGTTTTGGTTGCGATGCTCGCCGTCATACTGGCAAGTTTCATAAAGCGACGACCGGGTGTGCTAGCCGTTTTTGCCATGCGATATTCCTCAGAGTCATCATTGGTGTGTTTGAATGATCATAGGCGACAAAGTTAAAAATACCTACTTTAAATTGTTAAGCATTTGTTGGCGTCTGAATATGTTGAGCTTTATGGGGATGGATTTTTCTGTGGGAAAATATGCAGTTTTGCTATGCAGATGAAAATGATTCATCTCAATACAGATATAAAGAAATGCCCGAATTTAAGTGAATCAATATTTTAAAATTTGATATGCGGTAAAGTTATTCGCTGCTGTTCGAGGTAAACCTTAAATGATAGGACTCCGTCATGATCAAACAAACAGAAACTTATCCTTTTAACTAGAGCATAAGTTTCTGAATGGATTAGAAGATTTTATATAGATTGAGTTGGAGATTTCTGGCTTAAGCGCTGATTATTCATATACAAACGTGTCAGCAACAACACACAAGCAATACTTAAACCGACAATCAATCCCACCCAAACCCCTGCTGCACCCATCTCGGTAAAGCGCGCCAGATAAATCCCAACAGGGAAGGCAATGACCCAATAGGCGAGCATGGTGATCCACATCGGACCTTTGGTGTCCTGCATACCGCGTAAACAGCCTGCGGCACTAACTTGCCATGCATCCATGAGTTGATATGCAATTGCAAATAAAATCAGATACATGGCGACTTTAGCCACATCATAATCTGAAGTATAAATAGCCACAATTTCAGCGCGGAACAACCACATAAATATCATGGTGATGAACGCAAACACGGTTCCAGTCGCCAGACCCAAATACTGTACCTTGCGCATTGCCAGCCAATTATGTTCACCATAATAGGTTCCAACCCGAATGGTCAGTGCAATGGCCAGTGACATGGGAATCATAAACAATTGCGAAGTAACTGAAATGGCAATCTGATGGGCAGCGATAATGGTTTCACCCAATGGACTTAAAACAATTGCTGCGGTGCTGAAAATACTGACTTCAAAGAAAATGGCCAAGCCAATCGGTAAACCGAGAGTTAAAATGCGTTTGACCCAATAAGGATCGAGTTTTTCCCACAGCGCAAACGGTTGGGTTTTTTGATAGCGTCGTGCTTTTAGAATATAGGTGGCGAGGGTGATGAACATCAGCCATTGTAAAATTGCGGTGGCAAAACCAGAGCCTGCACTGCCTAAATGTGGAATAGGACCAATGCCATACATAAAAATAAAGTTTAAAGGAATTAACAGCACCAGAGCAATTAGGCTAATTGCGGTGACGGGGCGTGGATAACCCAAGGCTTCCGAATAGCCTCTTAATGCCGCATACATGGTTACAGCAGGCATACCAAAACCAATGGCATGTAAAAACAAACTGGCTTTAGGCAGTAAATTGTCAGGGACACCTAAGATGGGCAGCAGCAAAGGCATGAACTGTAAAATCAGTCCAGCAATGACTCCTAAAATAAAAGCGACCCATAAAGACTGACGGGCAATGGTGGCAATTTTTTCAGGCGTACGTGCACCATTGGCTGCGGCCACTAAGGGGGTGGTTGCAATCATGATGCCACTAAACAGCAACATGATTGGAATCCATAAACCCACGCCAACGGCAATGGCAGCAAGGTCTTGTGCAGATAAATGCCCCGCCATAATGGTATCAATCAGGCCAAAACCTGCTTGGGCAAATTGCGTGATCAAGATTGGAATCATGAGGTGGAAGAGTTGTTTTAACTCAAAGCGGGTAGTTGTAACAGATGTAGCATTTAACAAAAAAATTACTCATTTTAATTATGTGCTTAGAATGAAGCGTTAGCGTTGTAAAGTGAGAAGCACACCAATAAAAATCACCACGCTACCTAAAAGACGTTGCCAGTTAATCGGTGTTTGTTCCGTACCCAGTAAACCAAAATGATCCAACAACATCGAGGTGATGATTTGACCAAAAATAATTAATCCTGCAAAGGTCAAAAAACCAAGTTTGGGTGCGGTATAAATACTGATGCTAATGGCATAGACACCGAGAAAACCGCCAAGCCATAGAAACCAAGGCAGTTGAAGCAAAATGGTAAAAGTTGGTTTATCTACATTTTGAAAAAACACCAACACGGCAAGCACTATTGTACCAACCAAAAAGGATAAAAGCGCGGCTTGCAGAGGCGAATGTAGATATTCTCTTAACTGGCTATTAATTGCCGTTTGAAAAGTCATCGCAATACCAATCCCCATGGCGAGGGGCAACAACAATAATAACTGAGTCGATATTTTCATCATATGCATGATCTAATTATTCTTGGCTTTGAACAGTTTATCGTAGATAGGAGAAGAATTCAGAAGTGTCTTGATACAGTCATGTTAAAATGTATGTCTTCTTCTTTTGTTGTTTTGAGCTTATTCCTTGGCTGATTTAAATCCCGCAAGTATTCCATTGTCTTTATATATTCACATGCCGTGGTGCGTGCGTAAATGTCCATATTGTGACTTTAACTCACATGCCGTGCCTGATGGAAAGTTATCTTTAGATTTAGAACAAGAATATCTACAAGCATTGGTTGAAGACTTTAAAACACAGCTCGATTTTGCCCAAGGTCGCCACATTCATAGCGTATTTATTGGTGGTGGAACGCCGTCTTTAATTTCGGCCAAAGCTTATCAATGGTTATTTAGCCAGCTTAAAAGCTTCATTCCTTTTGAAGACGGTTGTGAAATAACTTTAGAAGCCAATCCGGGTACGGTAGAGCACGATCCTTTTGCTGGTTATTTGGATGCAGGGATTAATCGCCTTTCTATTGGTGTGCAAAGTTTTAATACCGAACATTTGAAGAAGTTAGGTCGAATTCATAGCAATGATGATGCCGTGAATGCCATTCATTTGGCCAAGGAAGCAGGTTTTGCACGCATCAATGTCGACTTGATGCATGGTTTACCTGAACAAACCTTAGAGCAAGCTTTGTATGATTTAAAACTGGCGGTAGAAAATGGGGCAACCCATGTGTCGTGGTATCAATTGACCATTGAACCGAATACGGTATTTTTTAGAACTCAACCTATTTTGCCGCTTGATGATGTGTTGGAAGAGATTCAAGCACAGGGTGAAGCGTATTTAACAGCGCAGGGTTTTGTCAATTATGAAGTGTCGGCATGGCGTAAGGAAAAGCCTTCTGCACATAATTTAAATTACTGGCAGTTTGGCGATTATTTAGCAATTGGGGCAGGGGCACATGGCAAAGTGACACAGCCTGATGGCGTGTATCGTTTTCAAAAAACCCGTTTACCAAAAGACTATTTAGCCAAAGTCCCCGCAGAACATGTGCAGTTTAAACGCATTGAAGCGGATGATATGCCGTTTGAATTTATGATGAATGCACTACGTTTAAACCAAGGCGTTGACGCGAAGCTGTATGCAGAGCGGACAGGTTTGAGTTTAGCTTGCTTGGATGAACTTTTAAGTTCTTTACGTACACGAAAGTTGATGGTTAACGATCAAACTCGAATTTCATGCACCGAGCAAGGGCATGTGTTTTTAAATTCAGTGTTGGAAGCGTTTCTTTGATTTTAAAATTTAACTTTATGTACGTGTATGAGTAGAAAATGGAAAGAAATTTATCGATTGATATTTTGAAAGTCATTTTAGCCATTGCTGTGGTTTTTTTACATACCCGTATTTTTTATGATCTATCGACACTGTTAAGCCATGTTTTCGTGCAGGGAATATTTAGGTTAGCAGTCCCTATTTTTTTAGTCATTACGGGCTATTATTTTTTTTATATCAATAGTCTTCAAAGATATAAAACATGGCTGAAACGTATTTTTATTTTGTATGCCGTTTGGATGATCTTTTATTTACCCATATGGTGGACCCAAAGCTTCTCCTATAATTTTTCTGTTTTGTACAATGGTTATTATGTGCTTTGGTATATTCAGGGGGTGTTACTGGGTGGCTCTGTTTTATATTTCTGTAGAGCAATAAATGCGAAAAAGCTCTTTATAGGGAGCGCTGTTTTATTTTTGTTTGGCGTTATGCTTCAGCAAGTCGGTAATTTACATTTATTTCAGGGTCAAATGGATGTTGAATTAAATACATATACCGTGCATCGTAATTTTTTATGGGTGAGTTTTCCTTTTCTGACTTTAGGTTTTCTGCTGAACAAATGTCAGGATACAGTTAAAAATAAAATAACGATCAAGCTTTGGCATGTCATTGTTGTGGTTTTTTTAGTGATCGTAGAATCACTCGCGAATTATTTTTTCATTAGTCGGAAGGAAAGTCTGGATCAGATGTTTTCCTTATTTATTGCTGCACCGATTATCTTTCTATATTTTTTAAATAAAAACATACTGGGGAGAAATAAAGAATTGGCAAATTTATCGACGGCCATTTTTTTAATTCATCCTTTTTTTATTTACCATTTAAAAGGCTATTTCTTAAATCAACAGACCTTGTTTAGCTTGGTTGTATTGGCGTGTTCAATCTTTGTCGGATTAATATTGCTGCAAATGAATAAAAAACTAAAATACTTGTTATAAAAAAGAGCGCCGTAGCGCTCTTTTCTTTGCTCTAAAAATTTTAAAATTTAGTAGTCGAAACTAAAGTGTTCAGGTGCAAGTGACGTCATGGTTTTTGAAGGATTAACCATGGCTTCAGCATGACCTTGAGTACGTGGCAATAAGCGTTCGAAATAGAAGTCAGCGACTTTAATTTTCGCTTTATAGAATTCAGCAGATTCTTTGCCATCACCAGAAGCCAGTTTTTCTGAAGCAACAGCAGCTTGTTGCGCCCAGAAGTACGCCATCATCACATAACCAGAGAACATCAAGAAATCGACAGAAGCTGAAGAGACAACGTCACGGTCTTTACGTGCCGCAAGCATAATGCGCACCGTTAAGGCATTCCACTGTGCACATACTTTGGTTAAGTCCCATGCAAAACGACGCATGTATTTGTTGGTGGCATTTTGCGCACAGAATTTCAAAATTTCAGTGGTGTAGTCACGAATAACTTTACCTTTAGAAGTCAGTAACACTTTACGACCAATCAAGTCGAGTGCTTGCACGCCCGTTGTACCTTCATAAAGCGTCGCAATACGTGCATCACGTGCAATCTGCTCCATACCCCATTCTTTGATATAACCGTGACCACCGTAAATTTGCATACCGTGGTTTGCTGCTTCTAAACCTAGTTCAGTTAAGAAACCTTTTAGGATTGGAGTGTAGAAACCTAAATGATCATCTGCTGCTTCAAATGCCGCAGTATCACCGCGCTCTAGGGCATCGGCCATTTTGTCAGCCAGTTGCGCTGCATAATAAATCATGGAACGACCGCCTTCAGCAATCGCTTTTTGCGTCAACAACATGCGACGAACATCAGCATGGTGAATAATGGCATCAGCAACTTTTTCAGGGTCTTTCTTGCCAGACAGAGCACGCATAGACATACGATCTTTGGCATACGGTAAAGCACCTTGGAACGACAGTTCAGCATGCGCGATGCCTTGAATTGCAGTCCCAATACGCGCCGTGTTCATAAATGTGAACATGGCATGTAAGCCTTTATTTGGCTCGCCAATTAAGTAACCCACAGCATTGTCAAAGTTTAAAACCGCTGTTGCAGAAGCACGGATCCCCATTTTGTGTTCAATTGAACCACAGGTTACAGGGTTACGCTCACCTACAGTACCATCGGTATTGACCAAGAATTTAGGCACAATAAATAAAGAAATCCCTTTTGTACCTGCGGGCGCATCTGGAAGACGTGCAAGGACAATGTGGATAATATTTTCTGTTAAATCGTGTTCACCCGCAGAGATGAAAATTTTTGTCCCAGTAATATGATAAGTACCATCTGCATTTGGCTCTGCTTTGGCTTTCACTTGACCTAGGTCTGTACCACATTGTGGTTCAGTTAAGCACATGGTACCTGACCATGTACCTGCCACAAGGTTAGGCATGTAGGTATTTTTTTGTTCGTCAGTACCAAACTGAAGAATGGTATTCATGCAGCCAACGCTTAAACCTGGGTACATTTGGAATGACCAGTTTGCTGTGCCCATCATTTCTGATTTGATCAGATTTAAAGATTGAGGCAAATTTTGACCGCCAAATTCTTCTGGAAAAGACAGACCTTGCCATCCCCCTTGCACAAATTGGTCATAAGCTTCTTTAAAGCCTTTCGGTGTTTTGACTTCGCCATTTTCGAAATGACAGCCTTCTTCATCACCCGATTGGTTTAAAGGTGACAGTATATTTTCACAAAAATCTGCTGCACCTTCTAGAATCATGTCTACAGTGTCAGCATCGGCAGCTTCGCCATTGGATAAAGTTTTATAGTGGGCAGAGAAGTCAAAAACTTCATTCATTAAAAAGCGAATGTCGTGTAAAGGAGCTTTATAAGCAGGCATAGTGTTAATCCTAATTTAGAAATAGTTTTGGATTATCCGAATCGATAGTTTGATTATTCACATTGCTCATCAAAATACATTGATAGTGTAGCCTTGGAAAAATGTCAGAAAGGCGAATAACAATGAAAATTAAACGGCTTAGAAAATATTTTTTTGTTAAAGTATAAACTTTGATTTTGATCAAAAAGTTAAATTGATCAGTATTTAAGTATAAATAACATAAGGTATTTAAAAAGAAATCATGCAAATAAGATATTTAACTTTATGCTTAATGGCCTTAAGCCTAAGTGCTTGTTCACAACATGTCATTAAATCCAATGCCAATACTGGACAGAGTTTAGAGCAAAAAGCTGTTACAGGTTTAAACGCCATGTTTGAAACGTCGGGCTATGATTATCAAGGAAAATTGAATTTTCATGCAAATTTAGCCCCAAATACGACAAAAAACTCGAAAGTGACTCAACAAGAGAGTGCTCCCTTATTAGATCCTGTGTTGCAGCGTCAAATTGAACAATATCTTAAAGTTCAAAAGCTTCGTTTAGGCCATCAGGAAAAGCAGCATTTATATACTGCCTTGGCAAAAGAACAGCTTCCGAATGCCGATCGGTCTTCTGCAAAAGAGGGATATGGGAGTAACTTTGATCAGTTTGCTTTGAACTTATTAAGTAATATTCAGTTTAGTTACAATGGTTCAGTGCATTATCGGCAAAAACTCGCCTCTTTAAATTTAGAGGCAAAATATGAAAAACCAACGCTTTTGGTGCATGCCAAAGTCCCGATGGTGGTTGATTTTAATGAGTATAAGTTTTATATCAATTATTTTTCACTGATGCCTTATTTAGTCAATAAAGACAGTCAGGCAAGCTTTGCCTACATTGATTTTTCGAAGTATAAAAATGAAATCAATCGCGTTGATTTTAAAAAACTGGCAGATTATTTAAAGCAAGTAAATGCTTTGTCTTATGCATTGGCTGAACCGAAAGGGATTCAAGCTTTGCCGTTGAATGCCAAAGATAAGAATTTGGCTGTAGTAGAGAAAATTCGTTTAAGCACCACCTTGGAACAACTCCAGCTGCAAATGGCTTTATATGAACAAGTCAACCGCCCTTATTTTCTCAACTCAGTGGTTGGAATCAAGGCAACAGATGCAGTTGCGGAGCAAGCAGCGACAACTGTAGCAGCACAGGATTCGACCCAGACTCAGCATAAAGCTGTCGCTGTAGCAGGGGATGCAAACGATGTACTTAGTCCTGCTAAAGATGAAGCGGCTGAATCAAGTTTACAGTTAAGCCAATTAATCGATACGCATTTTAGTGCTTTAGGGCAAGGTGATACAGCAGAGCCAGCAACGGAGTCTGGTTGTTTAAAACAGGATAAATCCTGTGCTGCTACAGCAGTGGCAGCGGATACGGTTGTTGTAACAGAGCAACCCGAAGATATAGTCGCAGCGGATGCAGTGCAAACCGCAGATAAAGGCTCGGATGAATATTTAAATCAGCAACAGTGTCAAGAATTGATCAGCCAACCCCAGCGTGCCACGATGGGCGCTTTAACCTTCTGCCAGCATGAATATGATTTAAATGCTTTTGCCAGCAAAGAGAAAGAAGTCGATCAGACAAAACTGATCGATGCACTAAGCAGCTTGAGTCCTATTTTTGAACCATATGTGTCAGATCAGTTGATGGATGTAAAAACATTTTCAGGCTTATGGGCGAAGCATCAACCTGAAATTCAGCAAGCACTGAAAGCCAATGCACAGCAGATACCATTGGTCATGGATGTCGGACTGGATGCCCAAGGTCGTGCCACACTGGTCGATTATGATATACAAATCGCCAGTAAAAAATATGGCACAATCAATATTCAGGCCGATTTTAATATTCAGAATTATGGTCAGGCCAGCACAATTGATCGTGCTCAATTACGTCAAGCCAAGTCTTTAGCAGAAGTCTCTAAAGGGTCGGTAATTGAAAATATGGTTCGTGGTTTTTCTACTGCAACAGGGGGAGAAGAAACCGAAACAGATGCAGCGACAACCGTGAAAAATATACTGAGTTTGAATGAACAACTGAAGCAATTGGCAGAAAAAACCTATCAGCAAACCCATTCCTATGCGCAAACTTATCAGGCGCTGTGGGGAATGCAAATGGCAGCCCAAAATCGTGATTTGCTTAAAAACTACAATGCACAAAGCCTGCACGAAATTGCACAGGTCTATGCCTATTGGTTTGCAGACGAAGCGATTTATAATCCTACAGGTCAGGCGCTGAAACAGATTCAAGCGTTGCAGAAAAAACATGATTTAGAACTCGATCAGCAGTTTAATCACGAGTTAGGCGAAGCGGTGTATAAAATCGTGAATGCCGTTGTTGCAAAGGATGCTGAGCATCAGGCATGGCAGCAACTAGCTAAACAATATAAACAACCAAAAGCCATTTTTGCTCAGCACTATATGCAGAACTTTAAACAAGACTATGACGTAGATCAGCCGCAACAATTGAAAGCTGTTGCAGATATCTTGGCACAAGCCTATGTAGATTCAACGCAAAACCGTTTGTCTTTAAAGTCGATTGAAAAACTGACTTTAGAACAAGATGGGTATATTGATTTAGAGCTGTATCAAAAAACTTATACGGCATTAAAGGAAAACTTGAACCCTAAAAAATAAGTGTTAAAAAGAACCTCAGATGAGGTTCTTTTTTTTGATATATGTTAGAGATCGGCTTAAAGAAAATCTTTCAGTGATGGTTTTATTCCATTCCAGATGGAAAAAGATTCAATCGCTTGACCCACCAACATGCCATACCCTTCAGATGTGGGAATACCACGCGCTTTGGCTTGATCTAAAAAGCTAGAGGGTTTGCCATAGGCCATTTCATAAGCATATTTAAACTGCAATGTTTCAGGTAAGACTAAAGCATCGCCACTTAAGCTTGCTGAGGTCGCATTAATCACCAGATCAAATTCACCACTTAAATGCTCTAATGAAACGGCAGCAAGGGTAGCTTGCGGAACAGCATCTTTTAAATCTGCGACTAATTGTTCTGCACGGGCTAAAGTACGGTTGGCAATGACAATTTTTTTCACACCCGCTTGCACCAGCGGGTAGACCACGCCACGCGTTGCACCACCTGCACCAATGATTAAAATAGCGGTATTGTCTAAATTCCAATTTAAGGCTTGAATCGCATCGACCAGCCCCTGACCATCGGTATTGTCACCATGCAGTTTTCCATCTTGCATCCACAGCGTATTCACGGCTTTGGCAATTTTGGCACGTTCAGTCAGAACATGGCATTGCGCAAATGCTTGCTCTTTAAAAGGCACTGTGACATTCATGCCGACGCCACCTTGGGCAAAAAAATCTTTAATGTTTGCTTCAAAACCATCCAGTGGAGCAAGACGTTTGCTGTAATGGAGGTCAATACCTGTTTTTTGTG
>OFRD01000689.1_pt1 | contig 12633 bp, 9 predicted proteins | sample 1543041 | NCBI WGS metagenome assembly OFRD01 (sample SAMN07774234, study PRJEB24372) | wastewater metagenome | isolation source: Exp Tend CN 100WW | collected 2016-02
CTATGTACTTTTTTATCTACTGGTGATACATAAGGAACCCAAAATTCTTCACTTTGATATGAAATTATATTTTCAGTTAAATCACAATAATGAAACATTTTGAGTTCATAAGAACTACGGTATACAATATTTGTTGGGTCTCCATTATACTTTTCGGGATTCTTTGGTTTGAACTTTCCCTGTTTGTAATTTTTATTTGCGGACATACATAGTATATAATCCTTATTCATATATTTAGATGGCTTCAAATGATGCTATTGGTAGTTTATATGTTAATATTCCAGAAATACAAACTATTTTTGGTGGTCTTTCATTAACCAGTCAATTTAAAGTATCTTTGCTTTTTGGTGACCCAGAACCATTAACTGCTCATTTGACTAAGTGTGGTTTATTGGGGACAGAAAAACAAGAACAATATGATTTTCTTTGCGCAGAAGCAACACTTCCCGGTTCTACTTTTGATATGGGTGAGGAATATGGAAGTCGTCAGGGTATAATTGAAAGATTTCCAACTCGTAGAATTTATAGTGATTTTAATTTAACTTTTTATGTAGATTCGGATTATAATGTAGTTCGTTTATTCGAAGAATGGATGAATTATATTGACCCACTTTATTCTAAAGAGTCGAAATATTCAGGTTCATCAACAGGACAATCAGATTCAAAATATAGAGATAATAATAATTATTTTAGATTTAGTTATCCAAATACTTATAAAAAAAATATTGCAATAACAAAATTTGAAAGAGATTTTATTAAAAATCCAAATAATAAAAATTCAAAACCCAAAGGTCCAATTTCGATGACTTATTTTTTTACTGATGCATTTCCTACAAATCTTACAGCACTTCCATTATCTTATGAGGGAAGTACTATAACAAAAACAACAGTCAATTTTAGTTATAGTCGTTATACTGTAACTAAAAATAATACCAAAAAATAAAGATAAATAACATTACTGAAAATATATAAAATGCCTTTACCAAAAATTGCTACACCTCAATATGAATTGATTTTGCCATCTACGGGGAAAGCAATTAAATATCGTCCATTTTTAGTCAAAGAAGAAAAAATACTTATTCTTGCTCTTGAAAGTCAAGATGTAAAACAAATTACATCAGCAATTAAGCAAGTTTTAAAAGATTGTATTATAACAAAGGGAATTAAAGTAGAAGAACTTCCTACTTTTGATATTGAATATATTTTCTTAAATGTTCGTGGAAAATCAGTTGGAGAAGTAATTGAACTAATTGTAACTTGTAGTGATGACGGAATTACCGAAGTTCCGGTTAAAATTTATATTGATGAAATACAAATTCAAAAAGATAAATTCCACACGACAGATATTGATTTGAGGGAAGGTTTAGTTCTAAGAATGAAGTATCCATCTTTGAATGAATTTATTAAAAATAACTTTAATTTTAGTTCAAATGATATGTCATCAATTGAAAAATCATTTGATATTGTTTCTTCTTGTATTGATATGGTTTTTAATGCCGATGAATGTTGGGCAGCAGCAGACTGCACTAAAAAGGAACTGAATGATTGGATTGAAACTTTAACATCACAACAGTTTCAAGAGATTGAAAAGTTCTTTAATACGATGCCCAAACTTGCACATACTATTAAAGTGACTAATCCAAATACAAAAGTAGAAAGCGAAGTTACATTAGAGGGACTAACAAGTTTTTTCGGCTAATTATGGCTCATATGGATCTTGAGTCATATTTTAAGATTAATTTTTCTCTGATGCAGCATCATAAATATTCTTTGACGGAGATTGAAAATCTAATTCCTTGGGAAAGAGATATTTACTTGGTATTATTAAACCAATTTATCGAAGAAGAAAACTTAAAGGCAAAACAAAATAATGCTTAAGAATTCGCCGGGATTGTCATCATATAGAGGATTTGGAGTTCCTTCTTCTAGAACAATTTCTAGAGGAACTTTTTATCGTGGTGAAAATCCTGCTGATTATTCTAAAAGAATGTTAGAGGAAAAAGGAGATCCTTTAGCAGAATATAGCACATTAAGTCCAGAAAAAATTATAGGAAAACAAAAACCAACAAAGGAACAAGCACTTCGTTTTGTTTCTGGTAATTCTCCTATAGGAGACTCTATTGTTTCTGGTGCGAAAAATAAAATTGTTGGATTTGACCGAAATATAAAACCAAAACCAAATAACTTACAATCATTAATTGGTAATTTAGCATCAAATATTTTTAGTACTAGTTCAGTAAGTAATATCTTTAATACTACTGAAAAAGAAAAAACACCCGAGAAAAAAGAAAAAGGAATTAAACCATTTGGTGGATTTTTTGGTAGAATTAAAGAAGCACTTGCTTTTATTACTTTCTTTGGCTCAAAGAAAAATTTAGACAGGATTAGAGAAAATGTAGATAATTTAAAAACTACTTTTGCTGAAACTTTTGAGGTTGCAAAGTCATTAAGAAAAGTAATACTCAAAATTATAAAACAAATATCTGGACTTTCTGGTGATGGAGGTGGTGGAGGTGGTGGAATAATTGGTACTATAATGTCAGCACTTGGTGGATTGGTTGGTGGATTAATTCCTGGAATGGGAGGAAAACGACCACCAAATGTTGCTGGTCCTGCAATGAAACAAGGAGGAAATTTATTACCAAAAATACCAAAAGGATTACAAGGTGGTGGTGGAATTGCAAAATTACTTTTAGGTAGTGCTGCTGCTCTTGGAACTGGTGCTGCTATAAGTGGTCTTTCGCAACCTGGTGATGAAGATATTCAACCTGGAGGTACTACACCAGAAATTCCTGGAAATGTTCTTGATAAATTTAATTCAATTTTAGATAGATTTGATAAAGCAATTGAAAGTTTAATGAAAGGAAAAGGTTCGGGAAGTCAAAAACCTTCTCGTTCTCCTGGTTCTTCTGGTTCTTCTGAGGGTGGTGGCGGTGGAGGTAGTCCTACTCTTACTCCTCCTCCTGATGGTAAACCAATCGATTATTCAAACTTGAAGGGTGGAGATATTTCTTCTACTGCAGGGAAAGTTCAAACATTATATGATGAATTTAGATCTCTTGGATATACTGATGAAGGATCGAAAAGAGTAATAGCAGAGATAGGCAGGGAAGGAAGTTTTGCAAATCAAAACTTATTTGGAACTCATTCGGATCCTGCAAAAGGAATTACCAATCAAGGAATGATTAGTTGGAATGCAGAAAGAAGAACAAAACTTCTTTCTGAAGCAAAAAAAGCAGGAGTTTTGGATACTTCTGGAAATTTAAAACAAACACCAGAAGCATTGAGATTTCAAGCTAGATTTTTAACAAATGAAGTTAAGGATTATAGTAAAGAATTGGATACTTCGTTAAGGGTAGAAGGTTCTTCTGGATCAAAAATTTCAAATCTTTTACGGGACAAATATATTGTTTATGACCCAAACTATGCTGGTGGGAAGGATCCTCAATTTGGATCTGCGGATACTAAAAGATATTATCAAATGATTTCTCCTGGATTAAAACCATCTACATCAGCACCAGCACCAGCACCAGCACCAGCACCAGGACAAGCACCACCGCCACCAACACTACCAGCACCAAAACCAGCACCAGGTCAAACACCACAGGCACCAACACAAAAACTAGCACCAGGTCAATCATCAATAAAAGTTATTCCGTTCGAACAACAACAATCACAAGTTCAACCAGCACCATCTGGAGGTGGAGGTCAAATATCTGCACCACCTTCCCCAAAACAAAATGGACCAACTGCTCCATTTTTACCTTCATCAAATCCAAATAACTTTTTAACATTATATTCAAGAATGGTTTATAATATTGTAGACGGATAATGGAAACTAAAACTTTTTCTCCACTATTAACTGCTGCAAATAATATTGTAAAAACTAAACGTCCTTTATCTAAAGGGGCAAAAGATTATGATGCTTTTGTAAATTGGTTAGGTGTGAGTAATAAAGATATTAAAAAAATAAAGTTACCTAAAGTAAAAAAAGTAGAAAATCTTGAGTTTTCTGTTGGATCTGCTCTTGGTGGAGGGGGCGGCGGAGGTGGAATACTTAACCTATTGCTTGGTGGTGCTGCTGGTGGATTGGGAGTTAGATTTTTAGGAAAGGGAATAAATGCAGTTAAAGGGTTTGGAAAAAATGCTATTTCTAAAATATTTCCAAGAGTAGCAATTCCAGCAGCAAAAAAAGCAGCAATTCCAGCAGCAGACATGGCGAGAAAGGGTGTCGTTAAAGGATGGGAACATATTGCAACTGGAGCACCAAGAGCAATTGCAACTGGGGCAGATGATGCTGCCAAAATTGCTGCAATGAAAGGGGGCGGAAAACTTGCAACAAAAGGTGGAGAACTTGTATCAAAAATGATACCCGGACTTGCTACTGTAGTAAATTTAGGTATTTCTGGTTATAGATTTAGTCAAGGAGATATTGTTGGTGGATCTTTATCTGCATTAAGTGCAATACCAATTCTAGGTTGGGCAGCAGTTGGTATTGACGTTGCAAGAGAATTTGGTGCATTTGAAGGAACATTACTTGGTTTAAAACAAGAAAAACCTAAAAATAAAATAGAAACAAGATTAAAAGAGCAAGAAAGAACGCAGAGAGAAGCAGCATCTGCAAGTAATGTTACATTTGTAAGTATTACTGATAAATTTGATAAAGTTGTAAGTAAGTTTGAGAAATTAAAGTTTGGAGTAACTGGAACTGGTCCTGGCGATAAAAATGTTGGCAAAGGTGATGGGTCAATGAATCCTTACCAAGAACCAGAGCAATATCCACCAATTAATCAATCAACTCAAACTTATGATGGACCTGTAAGTGGAGATACTTTTTTTCCATTACCTGGAGGAGAAGAAGGAAAATCACAAAATCAACAATTTGGTGCACCAAGAGATGGGGGAAACAGACCTCACGCTGGTTTGGATATGGTTAAATGGTCTGGAGATCTTGCTGCTCCAGTTGCTGCGTATAAAACTGGAAAAGTCGTAGAATCAGTTAGTAATGGATATAATGGTTATGTTACAATTGATCATGGAGGTGGACTAAAGACAAGGTATTATCACACTTCGCCTTCTGTGAATACTGGAGACATTGTATATGGAGGACAACAAATTGCTAATTTATATCCAAACGGACAGAACGGACGAAATACCCACTTGCACTTTGAAGTTTATCGTGGTGGAATTGCAGTAAATCCATCTTCTTCTGGTCTTGGGCAAAAAATTCCTGCTCCTTTAACAAAAGAAAAAGCAAAACAACAAAGTGAGCAATCAGTAGTTAAAGAAAAAGGTTCACAAGGAGCACCAGACCAAAAAATCAATACCATAGAAAAACAACAACCAATTGAAGATTTTATAAAAGGAACAAAAGATGGTGATAAAATACTTAAAGATCCTAAATTAAAAGCACAACTTTTGGGACAAAAGACATATCCAAGTTCAAGTGGATTTGAAGGTTTAGAACAAACACCAGAAAAAATAGATCCGAAAGTAAAGCAATATAAGGAAATGTATAATGCTTATGTTCGTGATTTGAGAGAAAAAAATCAAAAGAAAATAGATACAATTAAATCAAATGTAGATGTTGCTCTTCGTGGTGATTATTCTAAAATTGGCGGAGTTGTATCAGCACCAACTCAACCAATACCAGCAGCAGTTGCTGCTGCACCATTACAAACACAAACACCAGGAACTGTAGTATTAATGGGAAATATGCAACCACAAGTTGCAGCACGACCTTCTATTGTTCCAGTTCCTATTCCAATGGGTGGTGGTCAAAGTAGTGGTGGCGGAGTTGTTGTTGTATCTCCAAGTGAAGGTGATATATTAAATAGTTTATGGAAGACAATGCTTCTTACTAATCTCTCGGCAGCATAATGGCTATAGCAGTATCCGGTTTAAGATATCAATACGTTGCAATCACATCATTAGATGGTTCCAAGAAACCAATTGATATAACAAACTCAATTCTTGAAATGAATTACTTTGAGGATATTTTGTCCCCTTGTATTACAATGACAATTAAATTAATTAATGGATATTCTATTTTTAATAGACTTCCAATTCGTGGAGGAGAAAGTGTTGCGATGGAAATTGAAACGGTTTTTGGTAATTTTAGATTGGATGGTGAAAAAGCAATGTTTGTAACTAAAGTAAGTAATTTAGATGCAGAAAAACAAAGTGAAAGTTTTACTTTACACTTAACTTCAAAAGAAGCATTACAAAATGAGACCGTAAGGTGCTGTAAAAAGTATAATAATTCAAATATTAATACTCACGTTGAGGATATTTTAACAAATACTTTACAAACAACTAAAATAGGAAAAATTGAACAAACATCAAACACTTATAGTTTTATTGGAAATAATAAAAAACCATTTCACATTTTAACTTGGTTGGGTCCAAAATCAATTTCGGCACATTCAAAAAGTGGAAATTCCGGAAAGGAAGCAAAGGGAACATCTGGATTTTTATTTTACGAAAATAAAGATGGATTTAATTTTAGAAGTATTGATAGTTTAGTTTCAAATACGCAACTACAGTCGTCCAGTTCAAATAAAGAAAATATTTTTAAGTATAATTACTCTGTAAAGGGTATGATTGAATCTAATAACTTAAATAATAATTTTGAAATTTTAAATTACAATTATGAAAAAAATATTGATTTGATGAAATCATTAAGAGTTGGAATGTATGTAAATAAAACTTATTTTTATAATATGTATACTCAAGAATTGGATATTTATAAGTATAAATTAAAGGATGAACTTGGAGATAAGACACTCGGAGGAAATGAAAGTATTGCAATATCAGAGCAATTTGGTAATTCGATTACTCGCATTTTAGTACGAGCATCAGATCATGGAATTTTAGATTCGAAAGGAACTTTTGCCCAAAGTGGAAGAGATAATGCTGATATGGCTAAATCTTTTTCGAGGTATAATTTATTGTTTACTCAAGCACTAAATATGAATGTTCCTTGTAATATAAATTTGAAAGCTGGTGATATAATTTATGCACAATTTCCACAAATGGAATCCGCACAAACGGGAGAAGTGGATAAAGAACAAAGTGGAAATTATTTAATTAAAGAATTGAGACATCATTTTTCACCAAATGAAATGCTTACATCATTACGATTAGTTAGGGATAGTTATGGATTATATGGACCAAATCAATGATTGAAGAAAGTTTATTAAAATCTGGTATTCTCGGTAAAGATGGTTTTGTTTGGTGGATTGGTAGAGTCGCTAAACGAGATACTTGGTTTCAGGAAAATTTAGGAAATGCTTTTAGTGGAGAGCAAGGATTTAGATGTAAAGTAAGAATTATTGGTTATCATCCATTTGATGATAAGTTATCTGAAAATGATCTTCCTTGGGCTCAAGTGATGTTGGATGCTGCTTCAGGAAATGCAGCAAATGGAAGCACAATGTTGCTTCAGGGTGGAGAAACTTGTGTTGGTTTCTTTTTGGATGGAGAAGATGCACAACAACCAGTTATTATTGGTCTTCTTCACCGAAATGCAAACGTAAAAGAAAGCACAAATGACGAGTTAAAAAGAGCAGAGGGAGAAACTGAATTTAAAAATGCCCCTCTTTATAAAGGAAATAAAATTAAAATACCATCTACTAATATACCAAAAGTAAAACCAAAATCATTACCACAAATTCCTGCATTACCAGGAACACCAACTGTAGAAGGAACTACAAATAAAGCATTTTGCCTTTGGTCGGATAGTCCATCTTCAGCTGCGGCTGCATTTGAAATTAAAAATACCAAACCTGTTCGTATTCCAAGTCGTTGTAGTAATGATTTGATAGGAGGAATTACAAGAATTCTTCAAGATTTTATTGCTATTGTGAATACATTAGAACAATCAATTGGACAATTTATAGACCCATTACTGAATGAAATTGTAGATATTGCAAATACTATTAAAAATATTGCTGGACAGATTGGTGGTATTGTTAAGCAAATTATTAATAGCATAAGAGATGGTATTATTAAATGTTTGATTAGTTTATTTAAAAAGTTTTTGGGATTACAGAAACAAATCAATCCAGCACACTCACTTACCGGACCAGTTGCACAAAAAGCAACAAAAACTCTATTACAACAAATTTTTTGTATTTTTGAAAAATTAATTGATGTAATGATAGATTTTGTAATTAAAATGTTAGAAAATATGATTAATGGTGTAATAAATCCAACAATTTGTGCAGCAGAACAGGCAGTATCTGGTATTCTTGCAAAATTGATGAGTTTGATTGAAGAATTACTTGAACCTATTCTTTCAGGTGTTCAATGGTTAACTGGTGGACTGGGAACTATTAGTGGAATTTTAAATCAGGCATCCACATTAGCAACAGAAATTTATAATTTTATTGGTTGTGATGAAATTAAATGCAATAAACCAAGTGAATGGATATCTTCTACGTCTGCTGCATTGCAAAGAGGTTCTGATGATTGGACTAAACAACTTGAGGGAGTCAATGTATTAAAAGGTATTAGTAAAGATTTGAGTACAATATCAAAAGCAATAGATGCAGAAGTTAGTGTACCTGGTGAACCTGGACCTCGACAGACAGCGTTAAATACCGCAAAATCTAATTTAGCTCGTGTAGTGAATGATGATACATTTATTTTAGTTGAAGGTGCAGACAATCAGATAGAAGTTGCAGAAGCAGCTGTACAAGTTGCACAAAGTAATATAGACAGATTTGGACCAGACACGACCGATCTAAATGCCAAACCTTATAATGGGTCTAATTTACCTGGATTAAAAAAAATTGCAAAAAGTTTGGGTGGTGATTTGTCTTCTATTGAAGGTGCTATTGCTACAATTAGTTTATTTGGAAGTAATAATAGTTCTTTTGGTGAATGTAATGAAAAAACTTCAAATCCACGAACACAATACGATTTATCACCTGTTCCTTTTGGATACAAATATTCATATTGTATTCCACCAATTGCTGTAGCTTTTGGTTCAACTAATGCAGCACAACTTGTACCTATAGTAGCAAATGGTTCTATATTTGATGTAGTGGTTTGTGCTGGTGGCACTGGTTATAGTTCACCATTATCTATTGCGATTATTGATAATAGTGGTTATGGGCAAGGAGCAGAAGTAGATGCTATTATTGGTGCTGGTGGTTCAATTACGGGAGCAATTGTTATTTCTGGTGGTTCTGGTTATTGCCGTGGAAATTATAATAATATATGTTCAGGAGTAGGAATAGGATCAACAAATAAAAAATATAAAAACCCATCTATATCGTTAAGGTTAGAGACACCCAAAAATGAAATTGTAGAAGGAAATGAATTTGTAATTACTTTAAAAGCCTTTGGTGCGATTGACGAACCAAGGTATGATTATACTATTAGTGGAGTTGATAATGACAATATTGACAATTCTTTGACTGGAACATTTATAGTTAAAGACGAAACTTCTTCATTGACTATTAAAACTAAACAATCTCTTTTAGATGATATGAAATTGTTTACATTAAAACTTAATGATTATAATGAAGATATTGATGTTGTTATTAAGAAGAAAAGACAAATTGTCAAAAATCCTCAATATAGATTATCAAGTTCTAGTGATTTTGTAAATGCTGGAGACTCATTTACAATTACGTTAGATACAAAAGAAATACCAGATAATACTTTGGTTTCATATACTATTACTGGAATCGATTCTAATATATTAACAAATGCTTCTTTGAGAGGAAATTTTGAGGTTTCTCAACAAAAATCAAAAATTACATTTAGAACAAATAGAAAATATATTAAAGATAATATTGACAAAAATGTAGTATTTCTTTTAAAACTTGATAATAAAAAATCATACGTCTTTGTTCTTATTAAAGCACTACAGAAACCGATACTTCCGAAACCTCCGGGTCCAGTGTCGGGATGTATTGTAGATCTTCATGTATTATCGCCTGGTATTGGTTATACGAGTGGTGATACAATTACTGATGGAAAAAATACATACATACCTATAGTTTCTCCTAATGGATCAATAGTAAAAGCACAAAAGATAAATGATCCAATTTGTGGATTTACAGAGCGTCCAATAATCACTATAAATACTAATACGGGAGTTGGAGCAGAGGTTATTCCAGTAATGAAATATACTCTTCCTGAAACTGAAACTGGAAACACTGGAAACTTACAATCAGTTATTGGCCAAAAACAAGTTATTAATGTGGTGGATTGCGTATGACCGAAGAAGAACTTCAACAAAAAATAAATGAAATAGTTGAAAAAAAGTTAGAAAATTATTTTCGTCAGCATATTAATGGTGTTGAGATTTCAATGAATGCCCCTACTGTAGGGCACGGTATTGGAGAGTATTGTTTAACTACGGACACTAATCAGGGAATACAAATATACCAAAAAGGATGTATGAAAATGAGTGCAAATAAATCAATTGAAATTAGATCACATACAAAAGCAAAAAATACTGATACCTCAATTACAATAGCATCAGAATGTGGAAACCTAGTAATTGAAGCAAAAAATGGAGATGTTGTGTTAAAGGGAAAAAATGTACAGATTGAAGCAACAGATGCATCTGGAATTGTTTTTATAAAATCAGCAAAAACTATTAAAACCGAGGCACCGAGAGTAGATATTCAAGGAACAACTGTAAATGTATTGGGTTCTTTAGATACAAAAATAGTTGGTGGTAGCACTACAATACACGGAGAACTTGGTATGGAAATGACCGAAGGACACGAAGCAATCTTAAATGGTAGTTTACTTTCAAAAATCATAAATGGTCTTGATGAAATTAAAAAATTCTTCAAATCCCCCTGTGGTTAATTAAAATGTCTAAAATACCATATGGAGAATTTGCAAAAGTTTTAATTGGTGATATTGATACTTCTGTTGCGACTGTTGGTAGTGCATTTGGTCTTGTATCTGGAACATTAGTTAATTCTGGTGTTTCTTTTTTTGGTGGAACTCCACAAGCAGGTGTTGCACGAGCAGCAGTAATGATTGGGCCACCATTAGCAGTTCCTGGATTAGGGGCACTTCCTGCTTCACTTGAAGTTTCTGGAATGTCTAATCATCTTGGAAATCATAATATTTTTGGAGTTGCAACAAATAATGGATTATCTGTAAATAATGGTGCATCATTTAATAATGGTTTCGTTCAAACCCTTGGTGTTGATATTGACCTAGGTGTTAAAATTCAAAATGGATTAAATTTTACTGCAGGTGCTGGATTTAATGGTCTACCATTTACTTGTGCTTCAATTATTTCTGCTCCGGTTGGAACTTTTGGCATAAAACCATTTGATATTCAACATCCAACAAAAGAAGGACAACGACTTCGTTATGTTTCACTTGAAGGTCCAGAATGTGGTGTTTATGTTCGTGGAAAGCAAAAGGAAAAAATCATTTTACTTCCAGATTATTGGACAGGATTGGTACACGAAGAAACAATTACGGCACATTTAACACCATATGGAAAAACAAAATGTTTATATGTTGTAGAAATTAAAGATAATCAAATATATGTGGAATATGAAGAAGATGAATTGGAGTTTTCTTACTATATAACAGCAGAAAGAAAAGATGTAAATAAATTAGTAGTTGAATATGAAGGTCTTTCTTTACACGATTATCCAGAGGAATTTGAAGACTAATGGCTAAAAAAGATATTATTTCTAAGTATCAAGTAGAAATTGATAATATAGATAAACAAATCATAACCCTTGGTGATGTTAAAACTGCAATACAATCAAATATTAATCAGTTAATTTCTCCAACTGCGCAATTGGACGAACAAATTGCACAATTGACTGTTGATATTAATAAAAAAATATATGAATTGACTGCTATTTCTTCGTCTGCTATTGCTTGTGGATGTGGTACTTATATAACGGATGAGAATAATAATGAAATAAGTGCTGTCGGAATTGCAATAACGACAACGACAGAGAATGGAGTCTTCGACCAGTTTTCTGATACCATAATTACAGGAATCAACACAACAAGTATTTTAGTTGGAGATATAGTTACAGCTGTTGGAACTGCAAGTACTTATGTTACTGCAGGTACGAATGTTTCCGGTATTGGAATAGGTACAATTTTCTTAAATCAATCTATTAATAATAATACAGCAGGTTTAACAACAACATTTGTATTCACAAGAACAACTGATTATGGTAATAGGATTTATTATTATGAACAAGCTAAAGCACATCGTATGAATATTGAAGATACGACTTATACTGATACAAACCCATTTGGAAAATTAAATAAAACTGATGGTTCAGTAGCATTTACTAGTGGAATTGGCAGTAATACTATTGTTGTTGGTGCAGATCAAAATTCTATTTTAGAACTTATTGTATCAAATCCTGGTTTTGGTTTTACGTCTTCTACCTATTATGGAAGAACATTGGTTGGTGGTGCTGGAACTGGAGCAAAGGCAGATATTGTGGTTTCCGATGGTGAAATTCCTGCAACTGCTGGTGGAACTGGTGGAACTCCTGTAACTGCTGGTGGAATTGGTGGAACTCTTTTAACTGTTAATGAAACTCCCATAACTGCTGGTGGAATTGGCGGAACTTCTATAACTGCTGGTGGAACTGGTGGAACTCCTGTAAC
>OFRD01000690.1_pt1 | contig 12630 bp, 13 predicted proteins | sample 1543041 | NCBI WGS metagenome assembly OFRD01 (sample SAMN07774234, study PRJEB24372) | wastewater metagenome | isolation source: Exp Tend CN 100WW | collected 2016-02
GCCTTGCTCAAGGGCGTGACGCTGGCCGACATGGAACGTGTCTACACCGAGCGCCTGAAGATCAACCCCGGCGCAGCCAATTTGATCGCCGCTTGCCAAAAGGCGGGCATGAAGGTGCTGCTGGTGTCGGGTGGCTTCACCTTCTTTGCCGACCGGGTCAAAGACCGCCTGAACATCGACTTCGCCCGCTCCAACCAACTGGAGATCGTGGGTGGCGAACTCACGGGTGGCCTGGTCATGCAAAGCTGGGGCGACATTTGCGATGGCGCCGAAAAACGCCGGACATTGTTGGAGGTGGCCAGTTTGCTGGGCATCGAGGCGCATGAGTGCATCGCCATGGGCGACGGGGCCAACGATTTGCCCATGATGGGCGCGGCAGGTCTGTCGGTGGCCTACCACGCCAAACCCAAGGTGCGTGAGCAGGCCATGGTGGCCATTCAAGATGGCGGGCTCGACCGCCTGCTGGAAGTGGTGCTGCCCTGAATGATGGCCACAGGTCGGGGCTAAAGCCCCGATCTACTTGCGCTGGCGCAGTGGTTTGAGCAGGTCGCTGAGGCCGTTGTGGTCGATCTCTTGCATCAAGCGCAGCAATTGCCCCACTTCGCCTTTGGGGAAACCCTCTCGCGCAAACCAGTTGAGGTAGTTGCCGGGCAAGTCGGCGATCAGCACGCCCTTGTGTTTGCCAAAGGGCATGGGCAGGGTGACCAGTTTCTCCAGGTCTTCGGGTTTCATGCTGAACACCTCATCCTTGGCCGCCTAGCCATTGGCGCACACGGGCCTGAAACGCCTCGGGCTCTGACACCATGACCCAGTGCCCACAAGCCAGGCCCTGCACAGCGCAGTCCGGGCGGGCAGCTAATTTGTCCAGCCATTCTGGTGAATGGAACATGAAGGGTTTGCGTGCGCCATACACATACAGCATGGGCATGGGCAACTGCACCGGGGCGGCACGCCTGAAACCACCGGCCGCGCCGAACCACTGCATGGCATAGGGATAGTTCATGCGGTAGGTGATGCTGGCCGGGTCTGTTGGGCAACGCAACCATCGGGCCATGGCACGGGTCATGCGATTGCCCATGCCCGGGCTGAAAGAACGGCCAATTTTCCAGGCCACAGCGAGCCAGTACTGGTAGGCGAAAACCGCGAACTTTTCGCGCAGTGCCAAGCTGCGCTGCAAACGTGACGAATTGTGGTCGCCCACGTCCACCGCCACCACACGGGCCACGCGCTCGGGGTGACGAATGGCAAATTCATAACCAAACACGCATCCCCAATCGTGCAGCATCAGCGTCACAGGTTTCCCCGGGCTGATGCGGTTGATCACGCGGCGCAAAAATTGGTTCATCTCGTCGAGTGAGATGGCAGACACCGGACCACGCGTAAAGCCCGGCAAGGTCAACCGCGCACAAACATGGTCAGTCCTGAGGGCCAGCACGGTGTCATCCCACAAGGCACGGGTATCGGGCCAGCCATGCAGCATAAGGATGACCTGATCCCCCTGCCCCTGCAGCAAGACTTCAGTGCCATCAACATCCAGGGACAGTTCTGTGGTCATCGCTTAAAACAGGTGGGCGTCAAATCAAAGCGCCTTGGCCAGACGCGAGACGCCTTCCAAAATCTTGTCTTCGCCCACAGTGGCAAAGCTCAGGCGGAAGGTGGCGTTGTCGGGGTTGGCGCAGAAAAACGGTGTGCCGGGCACAAAGGCCACGCCGTTGTCGATGGCACGTTTGGCAAACACATTGCCATCGGCCAACTTGCCGCCTGCGCCCGTCAGGCGGGCCCAGACAAACAAGCCACCTTGCGGTTGCACAAACTCGATGGCATCGCCCAGCTCACGGCGCAGCGCATCGCCCATGGTTTGAGCACGTTTGGCATAAACGGCGCGCACTTTGTCGAGCGTGGCGGGCATGCGGCCAGCCAGCAAATATTGCGCTGCAGTGGCTTGGGCAAAGGTGCTGGTGTGCGCGTCGCTGAACTGCTTGCACATGGTGGCGCGGGCCAGCAATTCAGGCGGTGCGATCATCCAGCCGACACGCAAACCGGGTGACAACACTTTGGACAGAGACCCGCAATGCACCAGCAGCTCACGGCTGCCGGGCACAGACGCACTCAGGGCCAGCAAGCTGGGCGGAGGAACTTCGCCAAAATACAAATCGCCATAGGGGTCGTCTTCGACGATGAGGGTTTGGTGCTTCACGGCCATTTGCAAAACCTGCTGGCGTCGTTCAGCACTCAGCAAGGCTCCGCTGGGGTTGCCGAAAGTGGGGATCAGGTACACGAACTTGGGTTTGTGCTCGGCGATCAACTTTTCCAACTCATCAGTTTTGACACCGTGGCCGTCCACCGGGGCGCTGATGAGCTCTGCACCATAGAGGCGAAAGCACTGGATGGTGGCGAGGAATGTCGGGCCTTCCACGATCACCTTGTCGCCAGGGCTGATCATGGTTTTGCCGATCAAATCGAGCGCCTGCTGGCTGCCGGTGGTCACGATCAACTGATCGGGGGTCACGTCTTGAGCGCCCTTTTGGGCCATGAAGTGGGCCAATTGTTCGCGCAACGGGCCGTAGCCTTCGGTTGCGCCATATTGCAACGCCGCGCCGGGGTCTTGCGTCAAAGCCGCGTTGCTGGCTTCACGGATGCCGTCCACGTCAAACATCGCGCTGTCAGGGAATCCACCCGCAAAGCTGATGATGCCGGGCTTGCCCAAGAGCTTGAACAGCTCGCGGATGGCGGAGGTTTCGACGTTGTTCAGGCGATCGGCAAATTGCAAAGGCATGGTGTATCTTCCCGTGTTGACTTGGCCGACATTTTGCCAACATCCGGACGCCTCATGAAACCCGCTCAAATTGAATCTTTTTTTGCCACCTTGCAAGCGGCCAACCCGATGCCCGTCACCGAGCTGGAATACACCAGCGTGTTCGAGCTGTTGACCGCCGTGCTGCTGTCGGCACAGGCCACTGACGTGGGCGTGAACAAGGCCACGCGCAAGTTGTTTCCCGTGGCGGGTACGCCGCAAAAAATCCTGGACCTTGGTCTGGAAGGCCTGGAGAGTTACATCAAGACCATCGGCCTTTATCACAGCAAGGCCAAACACCTGCTGGAAACCTGCCGGATGTTGGTCGAGCAACACGGCGGCCAAGTACCCCGCACGCGCGAAGCCCTTGAAGCCCTGCCGGGTGTGGGTCGCAAAACCGCCAATGTGGTGCTGAACTCGGCCTTTGGCGAGCCGACCATGGCGGTGGACACCCATATCTTCCGCTTGGGCAACCGCACGGGTCTGGCCCCAGGCAAAACGCCCCTCGAAGTCGAACAAAAGCTGCTCAAGCGCATTCCGGGCAAGTATTTGGTTGACGCCCACCACTGGCTGATCCTGCATGGACGCTATGTCTGCCAGGCGCGCAAACCGCAGTGCGGGCAGTGCGCGGTGGCTGCTTTTTGCGACTACAAGCCGAAAACAGCCTGAATGCAGGGTTCATGGATACCCGGTCAAGCCGGGTATGACAGACAAGCGTGAACCCGTGCCTCGTCACCCCCGACCTGATCGGGGTCCATACCTCATACCTCGTCACCCCCGACCCGATCGGGGGTCGCTACCCCGTGCCTCGTCACCCCCGACCTGATCGGGGGTCCATGACTTCGGCGGGTAAAATTATGATTTCGCTGATTCGGCTGCCCCTCGCCATTGGCCTGGTGCCCGTCACCCCCAGAGCGCTGCCGCTCTGCCTTTTTGAATCCGAGCCCATTCACCTATGACGCGAGCCCTGCCGCGTGCCCACTTCAACAGCTCCCGACTGGTGCGTTTTCTGACCGAAAACGCCTTGACAGATGCCGCCCCTGCAGGGGGCGATGTCGGACAAAAGCTGGGCGATTGGCTGAACTTTCGCCAAGCCATTGCCTTGCACGGCTTGCTGAACCCGGAGCCCAGGCCAGACCCACAGCCAGCCCACATGCGCCGTGCGGCCATGATGACCGCCGAGGCCCTGGGTAAGCATGTGGACAAAGTCCGTGCCCAGCTGGAGCAATCCATCATGCAAGGCGCACCACCAGGCTCCGGTCTTGCACGAATAGACATGCCGCTGCCGGAAATGGATGAGCCCATCGAGGTCAAAACCGCTTTTGAGCCCTACCGGCGCTTTTATGCCGCACATCAGCGGCAAATGGAAAGCACTGTTCAGAAACTGCGCTCGCAAGTGCGCGGACAGCTGAGCAAAAGTGCCGGCACTTTGCAGCAATTGGCGACGCTGGATACGGCTTTTGAAAGCATTCTCAGTGAGCGCGAAGCGGCACTGCTCGCCAAGGTGCCCAAATTGCTCGAAAAGCGCTTTGTGCAAGCCATCAAACAGCACCTCAAGCAAGCAACCGAACTCCGGGCCGAGGGCTCAGAGGATGCACCAAGCGCACAGTCAAGTGTCAACGCTTGGCTCATGCCGCTGCGCCAAACGATGCGCTCAGCTTTGCTGGCCGAGCTGGACACCCGATTGCAACCCACACTCGGCCTGCTTGAAGCATTCAACCAAGAAACACCACAAGAACAATGAAACGATATTCCTTCGAAACAGCCTTTGGACTGGGCGCATTGGCCGTCGTCTGGGTCGCCGCAGCTGTGGCAAGCAGCCACTTTTTGGTGTTGGTCATGACCGCTTTGATCGGGGGTGTCTATGTTTTTGGTGCCATGGAGTTGCGCCAATACCGGACGGCCAGCCACAGCTTGGGCCGGGCACTGGCAGAAATTCCAGCAGACCTTCAAAACCTGAACGACTGGTTGATCACCCTGCCCGCAGGCCTGCAAAGCGCGGTGCGCCAGCGCGTCGAGGGCGAGCGTGTCGGCCTGCCTGGCCCTGCCCTCACCCCTTATTTGGTGGGTTTGTTGGTCATGCTGGGCATGTTGGGCACCTTTTTGGGCATGGTCGTGACCCTCAACGGGGCTGTGTTTGCACTAGAGGGCTCCACCAACATAGCCGGTATTCGTGCGGCATTTTCTGAACCCATCAAGGGTTTGGGCCTGGCTTTTGGCACCTCGGTGGCGGGCGTGGCGACCTCCGCCATGTTGGGCCTGATGAGCAGCTTGGTGCGCAAAGAACGCGCACAAATGGCGCAAGTGCTGGACGCGCACATCGCCACCAGCCTGCGTGGCTTTTCACTGACGCACCAAAGGCAAGAAACTTTCAAGGCATTGCAGCAGCAATCGCAAGCGCTGCCGCAAGTCGTGCAGCAGCTGCAGGCCATGATGGCGCATATGGCCCAAACCAGCCAACAACTGGGTGACCGTTTGCTGGACAACCAACAAAGCTTCCAGCAAGAAGTGCGAGCGACCTACACGGGCCTTGCGCAATCGGTAGACCAGTCGCTGCGCACCAGCCTGAGCCAAAGCATGCAATTGGCCAGCGATGGCATTCGCCCGGTGGTGCAATCAACCATGACGCAACTGGCCGAGCAGGCCCACAGCATGAACGAGCGCCTGCTGCACAACACGCAACAGCAACTGGGCGAGCTCAACACGCAGATGACAAGCACCGCCGCTGCCTTGTCACAGAGCAGCGCCGAAACGCTCAGCCGCCACGAACTGGCCAGCACACGCATGACCGAGCGCGTCGGCCAAACCCTGGACGCCTTCAGCCAACATTTCGAGCGCAGCGCCCATAGCTTGGTTGAACAGGTCAGCGTCACACAAGCGCAGCAACTGGCCCAGCAAAGTGGCGCAGACCAGCAGCGCCTGCAAGCCTGGCAAGCCGCACTGGAGCAGATGGCCTCGGCACTACACGGCCAATGGCAAGCCTCGGGCACACAAACACTGGCGCAGCAACAGGCCATTTGCGACGCGCTTGGCCAAACAGCCCAAGCCATCCAGACGCACGCCCAAACCCACGCGAGTCAGACACTGGCCAACATCACGCGCTTGCACGACGAACGCAGTGCAGCCGACCAAGTGCGCCTGGACACCTGGAAAGCTTCACTCGAAACCACCGCCGCCAGCCTGGACCAACAATGGCAAAGCGCGAGCGCACAGACGCTGGCACAACAGCAAGCGATTTGCGACACCTTGACCCGCACAGCACAAGACATCACCACCCACACGCAAACCCAGGCCACACAGACCCTGTCTGAAGTGACGCGCCTGATGGCCAGCAGCGAAACGCTGATGCGAGAGCGCATCGCATCTGAGGCGCAATGGGCCGTGCAACATCAACAACGCGCCGAAGAACTGGCCGCTGTGTTGCGCCAAGAACTGTCGACCCTCCGCGAGCAAGAAGCGCTGCGGGGCGACGCCGCCGTGGCCCGTCTGGCCGAACTGCAAAGCAGCGTGACCACCCACCTGACCACACTCGGAACGGCGCTGGAGGAACCGATCACTCGTTTGATCGAAACCGCCTCCGAAGCGCCCAAGGCCGCTGCCGAGGTCATTGGCCAACTGCGCCAGGAAATCTCGGTCAGTGTGGCGCGAGACAACGCACTGCTCGAAGAGCGCACCCGCATCCTGGGCACACTCAGCACCTTGCTGGACGCGATCAACCACGCATCCACCGAACAGCGCGGTGTCATTGACGCATTGCTCGTTTCCAGCAAAGCATCGTTGGCCCAGACCAGTGGCCAGTTCCACGAACATGTGGCTGCCGAAACCGGCAAGCTGAGCGATATTGCAGCGCAGGTCACGGCCAGTGCGGTCGATGTGGCCAGCCTGGGTGAGACCTTCGGCTTTGCAGTGCGGGCGTTCAGTGAGACCAATGAAAAGCTCATGAACAACCTGCAGCGCATCGAACAAGCCATTGACAAGTCGATGACGCGCAGCGACGAACAACTGGCCTATTACGTGGCACAGGCCCGCGAAATGATTGACCTGAGCATTGGCAGCCAGAAAGACGTGCTCGAAGCCCTGCAACAGCGCCAGGCCGAAGGAGCCGCTTGATGCAGGAATACGACGCAGACGTCGATTCGACCGCACCCACCTGGATCTCATTTGCCGACCTGATGACGGGTCTGTTGGGCGCCTTTGTGCTGTTGCTGGTGGGCGTCATGGCCACGCAACTTGAGATGGCCTCCAAGCTCGAAGACGAGGTGCAGAAACGCCAAGTGGAAGAGCAAAAACGCATTTCGCTGGAACAAGCGCTGGCGATTCCGTTGGCCAGTGGCCGCATCACCCTGAACAACGGCCGCATCGGCATCAGCGGCAAATTGCTGTTTGAGTTGAACTCGGACAAGCTGGAACCCGAGGGCCGAAAGTTGCTCAAAAGCTTGGTGGTACCGCTGCGCAGCTATCTGCAGTCTCGTGACGAAATACTCATGGTCAGTGGCTTCACCGACGACAAGGCGGTCGGCAACCGAAACCGCCAGTTTGAAGACAACTGGGAACTGTCGGCCCAACGCGCACTCAAGGTGACACGCACCTTGATCGAAGAAGGCATGCCCTCAGCCATGCTGTTTGCCGCCGCTTTTGGCCAGGAACAACCCCTGGTGGCCAACACCAGTGACAAAGCCCGTGCCCAGAACCGCCGCGTTGAAATGGCACCCGTACCCAAAGCCGCCAATACCGTCGATGCAGCGCAGGCCAACAGCAAGCCAAACTGAGCAACGCGACATGACCGAAGCCCCGTCAACCCTGACCAAGCTGGATGAGCTGCAAGCCACACTGCGGGCGTCTGGTGCCGCGCATTTTGATTTGGTGGCTTGGCATTACATCGGTGTATTGGCTGAACGGGCGCGCCAACAAAAAGGTCCTGCTCAGGGCTTGCTTTGCGACAAACTGGCGCAAGCCATTGATCGCTTGAAAACGAGGTTTGAGGCAGCGCAACGGGCAGCCGCCCATGGCACGGCAACAGAAGTCAAATCCACGCGTTCGCCCTTGGCTGACTTACTGGACGACATGAAACCGCCCACGGCCGACGCCAACACGCGCAAACCAGGTGACTGGCGCACAGAGAGCCCGCGGATTCGACAATTTCGCAAGCAGCTGGGCCAGATCAGCGTGCAAAAGAAGGTTTCGCAAGCCATTGCTCAAGCCCCCCAAAACGCCGGGCCGATCAACTCTCACATGCTGGTGCTGCGCTCACTGGGCATCATGCGCGATGTATCGCCGGACTACCTGAACCGGTTCATGAACTATGTGGACACCTTGTTGTGCCTGGATCAGGCAGGTCAAGCCAAGGTGAAACCCAAAATGGCCGATGCGGCCATGGCGAAGGGCCGGGTCGCGCCTCAGCGACCGAGCTGACCCAACGCGGCTTGCAAGCCCGCCAGGCCACCCACGCGTTGGTCGTTGATGAAAATCTGAGGCATCTGGCGGACCGATGGACCGCACTTTTCGTAAAAAGCCATGCGCTCGGCCTCGCCGTCGATCTTGATTTCCTCAAAATCGAGCGACTTGGTTTTGAGCAGCATCTTGGCGGACTCGCATTGCGGGCATGCGGACTTGGAGTAAACGACGATTTTGAGTTGCATGGGGCTATTGATGGTGGAAGTGTTGGGAATGGATAAAACCGTTTGCAATTGGCAAGCGTTATCGGCAAGCGTTTTAAGTCGGGCTGGTTTTCAGCCGATTTAAACCAGCAAGGTCAATGCAGCAATAAGCACCGGGCTTCGGGGCATTGACTGGCCAAGTATCGCAAGACAAAGCTTGCATGTGAGGGGCCTGCAACAAATACTGCACCGCTCGGATCACGCCGGCATGCGTGATCCAAACCACATCAGGCAAGTTCAGGGCTTGGACTTTGACCAGCATCAAAGCCACACGCGTGATCACGTCTTGAGTGCTTTCTGCGCCGCCCACGGGGTAGTGGGCAAAGTTGTCGACCCATTCATCTACCGCAGGCTGCCCGATGCTGTCCCACGTTTGCATTTCCCAATGGCCAAAATCCATCTCTTGCAAACTCGCGTCCCAAACCACCGGGCCTAAGTCAGGTCGCAAGCCGGTCAGGGCATCGGCCAGTTGACGGGTGCGGGTCAAAGGCGATGCCCATACCGGACAGCCTTGGGGCAACACTTGGGCCAGTTGATCGGCGGCAAGCCGAGTGCCTGCCGGATCAGCTTGCACATCGGTCTTGCCATAGCAAATACCCGCATCCAGCTGCACTGGGGCGTGACGGCACAACCACAGCTTCATGACGGTGCTGCCGATGCCGCTAGGCACAGCCCCAAATAAAAAGCGATTTCGGACAGTTGCTGGGTAGCCCCCAGACCATCCCCGGTGTAGCCCTGCAAGCGTTTGTGCAAACGCCAGCCCATGAACACGGCCGCAGCGAAAGCGGCCAACACAGCCGCAAGCAACGCAGCCCACGGCAAAACAAGTGCCGCAACGCCCATACACAATAGCCACCAAAGCCCCCCTGCTGCCAAGGCTGCAAGCCCGATGCTGTCGGCGAGCGGTTTGGACTTGGATTGCGGCGTGTCCCCTACATGCCCCAAGCAGCGAATCAGCCACAAAGGCGTGTAGCGCGATGAAACATGGGCCGCAAACAAAGCCACCAGCACCCACTGCAGGTGAATTTGCGCCAGCAACACCAGCAGGCTGATTTTGGCCAGCACCGCCAACACCAAGGCGATGGCGCCGTACGTGCCGATGCGCGAATCTTTCATGATGTCGAGTGCACGCTCGCGGGTGAAGCCCCCACCCAGACCATCGGCGGTATCGGCCAGGCCGTCTTCGTGAAACGCCCCGGTTAACATCACGCTGAAGGCCGTGCTGAAGATCGCCGCCACCCAAACACTGGCCGCTTGCGGGGGCAAGGCCCAGCAAAACGCGGCAAACACGCCCGCAGACGAGCCGCCAACAATCCAGCCCATAGCCGGAAAATGCGCGGCACTGGCCCGCAACATGGCGGGGGAATAACCCACCCACGCAGCCAGTTTGTCCGTGACGGGGATGCGGGTAAAAAACTGCACCGCCAGTAAAAAATGACGCAAAAAATTCATCTTCAAGCGGCGTTGGGGTTGTGGTTGGCGGTGGCTTCATCTTGGCGCGACACGCCTGCCGATTCAAAGCTGGCCATGTGGCTCAAGATGGCGCAGGCGCTTTGCAGCAAAGGCCAGGCCATGGCCGCACCCGAACCTTCGCCCAAACGCAAGCCCAAATCCAGCAAGGGTTCAGCCTTCAGGTGCGCCAGCATGAGGGCATGGCCACGTTCGCCAGAGCGGTGCGCAAACACGCAGCGTTGCAGCACGTTGGATTGAATGGCACCGGCCACCAACACCGCCGCGCTGGCAATGAAACCGTCGACAACCACCACCCGGCGCTCATGGGCGGCTTGCAACACGGCCCCAACCATCGTGGCGATTTCAAACCCGCCAAAGGCTTGCAAGGCCTGCAAGGGGGTTTGCGCGTGGGCATGGCGGGCCAGAACCTGGCGTAACACACCAATCTTGCGCTGCACCGCTTCGGCATCCAACCCGGTGCCTGCGCCCGTGCAATCCACAATGTCCAGCCCGGCCAAGCGGCTCATCAAAAGCGAGGCCGCCGAGGTGTTGCCAATGCCCATTTCACCCAATAACAAGGCGTTGCCCGGCAAGTTGCTCAGCAATTGGGCACCTTGGCTCAGAGCTTGGTCGCACTGGGCTTCGGTCATGGCCTGGCCCTCCAGGGCATCGGCGGTTCCAGCGGCAATTTTGCGGTCAAGCAAGCCTGGGCGCGGCGCAAAGTCGTGCTGCACGCCACAATCCACCACCGTCAGGCCAATGCCGTGCTGACGCGCCAGCACGCTCACGGCAGCCCCACCTGACAAAAAGTTTTCGACCATTTGCCAAGTCACGTCGCTTGGAAAAGCCGACACGCCGCGTGCGGCCAAGCCATGGTCAGCTGCAAAAACAACCAATTGCGGAGACTCCAGTGACGGGGTTTCGGTGCCCAGAATCAAACCAATGCGTTGTGCCAATGCTTCGATTCGGCCCAGCGAACCCAGAGGTTTGGTTTTGTTGTCCAGCTTTTGCTGCAAACGGGTTGACAACTCAGCTTGCGAGATATCCGGGATGGCGGGGGCAGAAAAAGTCATGGTCAATCCTTTTGAATCAAAGCGTCAAGTACACCGGGTTCGATGTGAGTTTCAAGAAACTGGGCCAAGCCGTCAAAGACGCTGTCCAGTGTGGGGGCTTGGGTGCCAAAGAGGGCTTGCAACACCGCAGCGTCTTCGAACAAGCCGTGTAAATAGCAGCCCAACACGTTGCCCACAGCGTTTTGCCAGCCGAGGCCGGGCATGACTTCGCGGGCGACATCGCCTGCCAGGGCCATGGCCGGGTGTTGCGCGGTTTGGCCGTGGTGAATTTCGTAGCCAGTGGCAGCAACGCCCGACAAGGCATGCCAAGGGCAGGTGACTTCGGAAAAAGTCGCTTGGGTTCTCGTGACGGTTTTGAGGGGATCGAAAACGGTGACCAGGGGCAACAAGCCCAGGCCCGGTGCATTGCCGTCAATGCCGTGCGGGTCAATCAGGGCTTCGCCCAGCATTTGCAATCCGCCACATATGCCCAACACCCTGCCCCCTTTGGCTGCATGAGCGGCCACGGTATGGTCCAAGCCTTGGGCACGCAGCCATTGCAAATCAGCCGCAGTGGCTTTGGAGCCGGGCAACACGATCCAGTCGGCCCCGGCACAGTCGGCTGGGCTTCGCGCCCATACCAGGCGGATGCCCGGCACGTTTTTGAGTGGCTGAAACTCGTCCAGATTACTCAAGCGAGGGTAAGCCACCACAGCCACCGTGGTGTGCACGACACCGAAGGATCGCGCGCTGTCGTCGAACACGCCATCTTCTTCGGGCAAACCGTGTTGCCGCCACATAGGCAAAGTGGCCACTACCGGCACGCCCGTGAGCTGTTGCAGCATCTCGGGTGCGGGGGCCAGCAAGCGTGCATCGCCCCTGAATTTGTTCAGCACAAAGCCTTTTATCAAGGCTTGCTCGTTGGCGGGCAACAGGGCCCAAGTGCCGTAAAGGTGCGCAAACGCGCCACCCCGGTCAATGTCGGTGACCAGCAAACACCGGGCTTGCACATGCCGGGCCACGCGCATGTTCACGATGTCGCTGGCGTGCAGGTTGATCTCGGCAGGAGAGCCTGCCCCCTCGATCACCACCACATCATTTTCTGCGCACAAGGCATCCAAAGCCGCAGTGATGTAGGGCCAGACTTTTTCGCTGCGTTCGCGCCAAGGGGTGTCGCCCAGTTCGCGGTTAACCTCGCCCATCAACACCACTTGGCTGCGGGTATCGGCTTCGGGTTTGAGCAGCACGGGGTTCATGCGCACCTCGGGCTCTGCCCGGGCGGCCAGCGCCTGAAAATATTGTGCGCTGCCGATTTCGCCAGCTTGGGTTTGCCTGTGGGCGTTGGCCACACCCGCCACCACGCGGGCGTTGTTGCTCATGTTTTGCGCCTTGAATGGGGCCACCTTGAGTCCGCGTTGCGCGTAATGACGACACAGCGCCGTGGTGAGCCAGCTTTTGCCGGCGCCACTGGTGGTGCCCAGCACCATCACGCAAACAGCAGTCATGCGGATACCTCCTTCAATGCCGCATCTAACGCAGCCAAAGCTTCGGGCGACTGCGCACTCATGCGCCACCAGCCTGGCAGGTCAAACGAGGTGGCGTCGCGGAACTTGATGCCTTGCCGACGCAGCACGCGGGCATCCAATGGCAATGGGGGCTTTGCACAGAAATAAGG
>OFRD01000692.1_pt1 | contig 12607 bp, 11 predicted proteins | sample 1543041 | NCBI WGS metagenome assembly OFRD01 (sample SAMN07774234, study PRJEB24372) | wastewater metagenome | isolation source: Exp Tend CN 100WW | collected 2016-02
GCTTGTCGTCCATCTTGACGCCGGTGGGGATGCCGCGTCCGTTGTCCACCACGGAGACCGAGTTGTCGGAGTGGATGGTGACCAGAATGTCGTCGCAGTGACCGGCCAGCGATTCGTCAATCGAGTTGTCCACGACTTCGAACACCAGGTGGTGCAGGCCGGTGCCGTCGGAGGTGTCGCCGATGTACATGCCGGGGCGCTTGCGCACCGCTTCCAGCCCTTCCAGAATCTGGATCGAGCCTTCGCCATAGGCCTCGGACGCGCCGGCCTGGTGTGCATCAATGGTGGGCTGGAAGTTGGAGCTGTCGGCTGTACTTTCGCCCGTGTGCACGTCGGCCTCGCCGTTGTCGGGGGTCGGAACTGGCTTGTTTTCTTCGGTCATGGCAAACTTCTCTAACGATTTCTCAAACTCTTGAATGACCAAACCCGCAATGAACTTCTCTGGCTCGTCGCGGGTTTGAATTTTGTATTGCTACAGATGGGGTAGTCTTAAATGCGCATCGGCATCACCACGTACTTGAAGGTGTCGTTGTCGGGAATGGTGAACAGCGCCGAGCTGTTGCCGTCCGACAGTTCCAGCTTCACCATGTCCTGGCTCATGTTGTTGAGCGCATCAATCAGGTAGGTGACGTTGAAACCGATTTCGATGCTGTCACCGCCGTAATCAATGTCGAGCTCGTCCACCGCCTCTTCCTGCTCGGCGTTGTTGGACGCGACGCGCAGGGTGCCGGGATCAATGTTCAGGCGCACGCCCTTGAACTTGTCGCTGGTCAGAATGGCGGTGCGCTGCAAGGTGGCCAGCAAGGCGCTGCGGCCCAGCGTGATGCTGTTTTTGTGGTTTTTGGGAATGACGCGGTTGTAGTCGGGGAACTTGCCTTCAACCAGCTTGGTGACAAATTCCATGCCGCCGAAGCAGAACTTGGCCTGGTTGTTGGCAAACTGCATTTCAATTGCGCCTTCGGCGTCGGACAGCAGGCGTTGCAACTCGATCACGGTTTTGCGCGGCAGGATCACTTCTTGTTTCGGCACTTCCACGTCCAGCGTGGCTGACGCAAAGGCCAGCCGGTGGCCATCGGTGGCAACCAGGCTCAACTGCTTGCCTTCGGCGACAAACAGAATGCCGTTCAGGTAGTAGCGGATGTCATGCACCGCCATGGCAAACGACACCTGGCCGAGCAGGTTTTTCAGGGTCTTTTGCGGCACGCTGAACACGGGGCCAAAGTTGGCCGCTTCTTGCACCAGCGGAAAGTCTTCAGCGGCCATGGTTTGCAGCGTGAACTTGCTTTTGCCACCCTTGAGAATGAGTTTGGCAGCGCTGGCTTCGAGCGAAACGGTTTGATCCGAGGGCATGGTGCGCAGGATGTCGATCAACTTGCGCGCGCCCACGGTGGTGCTGAAGTCGCCGTTATCGCCTTCGAGTTCGGCGGTGGTGCGGATCTGGATTTCGAGATCGCTGGTGGTGACTTGCAGGGACGCGCCTGTTTTACGGATCAGCACATTGGCCAGAATGGGCAGGGTATGACGCCGCTCGACGATGCCGGCGACGGATTGCAATACGGAGAGAACTTTGTCTTGTGTGGCCTTCAGGACGATCATGTCAACCTCTTGTTTAATATCTTCAATTCAGATCTGCAGCAGCTGGGGGCGCATTTTCAATGGCGCCATTTTCCCTTTTTTATGCGTGCCTGCGATCAACCTTTAAGCGTCTGCTCCAGCACGTGAAGTTGCTGGTTGAGTTCGGTCATTTGCTGGCGTTCGCCGCCGATTTTTCGCACCGCGTGCAACACGGTGGTGTGGTCGCGGCCACCAAACAATTCGCCAATCTCGGGCAGACTCTTTTGTGTCAACTCTTTAGCCAGGTACATCGCAATCTGGCGCGGCCGGGCAATGCTGGCGGGCCGTTTCTTGGAGTACATGTCCGCGATCTTGATCTTGTAGTAGTCCGCCACCGTTTTCTGGATGTTTTCCACCGAAATCTGGCGGTTCTGGATTGACAGCAGATCACGCAGCGCTTCCCGGGCCAGCAAAATCGAGATTTCTTTCTGGTTGAAACGGGAGTAAGCCAGGATTTTGCGCAGCGCACCTTCCAGCTCGCGCACGTTGGAGCGCACATTCTTGGCGACAAAAAACGCGACTTCTTCCGGCATGTCAATGCCTTCCACCCGCGCTTTGTTGATCAGAATGGCAACGCGCATTTCCAGTTCGGGCGGCTCGATGGCGACCGTCAGCCCGGAGTCAAAGCGCGATACCAGCCGTTCGTGAATATCGGTCAATCCCTTGGGGTAGGTGTCACTGGTCATGACGATGTGCGATTTTTTGGCCAGCAGCGCCTCGAACGCATTGAAGAATTCTTCCTGCGTGCGCTCCTTGTTGGCAAAAAACTGCACGTCATCAATCAGCAGCAGATCGAGCGAATGGTAGCGTTCTTTGAACTCATCAAATGTCTTGCGCTGGTAGGCCTTGACCACATCCGACACAAACTGCTCGGCGTGGATATAGAGCACTTTGGCGCCCGGCATGTCGGCCAGCAGGCGGTTGCCCACGGCGTGCATCAAGTGGGTCTTGCCCAGACCGACGCCGCCGTAGATAAACAGCGGGTTGTACAAGTGACCGGGCATACCCGCCACATGCATGGCAGCAGCACGTGCCATGCGGTTGGCCGTGCCCTCGACCAAGGTGTCAAACGTGAGCGAGGTATTGAGCCGGTGCTTGAGGTTGCTGGGGGTACGATCTTCTCCCGATTCAGGCACGTCTTCGGGCGGACGCTGTTCGGGGGGCCGCTGGGGGGTGTGAATTCTGGTAACGGCTTCACGCGGAGCGAGCGCTAACTCAATCTGAACGGACTGCCCCGAAAATTTTTCCAGCAGGCTGGAAATGCGGCTGCTGTATTGCGCCCTGATCCAGTCCAGTTTGAAGCGGTTGGCGATAAAAATGGTGGCTTTGGAAAGGTCGTCTGAAACCTGCGCGGTGAGCGGTTTGATCCAGGTGTTGAACTGCTGTTCCGGGAGTTCCTGTGCGAGCTGGTCGATGCAGGTTTGCCACAGGCTTTGTCCGGCGCCCTGGCCTGCCGAACCAGGTGCGCTGGCGTTTGTTCCCTCTGTCATTATTGGTATCAGCTTCTGTGGATAGTTTTAAATTACGGTAGCCAAGATTGTAATTTATCCAACATTTATCCACAAGCTGACCGCTGATGCCTGCGCCCTTGATGCGCCTGACACTCACCGCTGCGAGCGTCAGGCCATAGGTCTTAATACGCGTAAACGCCCTGACCGGTCTTGCGGCCCAGACGGCCGGCGGCGACCATTTCTTTGAGGAGCGGGCAGGGGCGGTATTTGCTGTCGCCGTACTCGCTCAAGTACACCTCCATCACGGCCAGACAGACATCCAGACCGATCATGTCGGCCAGCGCCAGCGGGCCAATCGGCTGGTTGCAGCCCAGTTTCATGCCCGCATCAATGTCCTCGGCGGTGGCCAGCCCTTCGGCCAGCACGAAGAAGGCTTCGTTGATCATCGGCACCAGGATGCGGTTGACCACGAAGCCGGGGGCGTTCTTGACGGTGATGGGGGTCTTACCCAAGCTGGTGGCCATGGCATGCACGGCGGCGTGGGTGGCATCGCTGGTTTGCAGGCCACGGATGATTTCCACCAGCGCCATCATGGGCACGGGATTGAAAAAGTGCATGCCGATGAAGCGGTCGGGACGTGTGGTGATGGCGGCCAGTTTGGTGATGGACAGGGACGATGTGTTGGTTGCCACAATCACCTCCGGGGCCACCACAGCATCAATCTGCTTCAGAATCTTGACCTTCAGATCGAAGTTTTCAGTCGCCGCTTCAATCACCAATTGGGCCGTCTTCAGATCGTCGTAGCTGGTGCTGCCCTTGATGCGGGCCAGGGCGGCGTCTTTGTCTGCCAGCGTGATTTTTTCTTTTTTCAACAGCCGCTCCAGGCTACCTGCGACCGTGGCGATGCCTTTGGCTACAGCGGCATCTGAAATGTCAACCATGACCACATGGAGGCCCGACACAGCACACGCCTGTGCAATGCCGTTACCCATGGTGCCTGCGCCGATGATGCCGACAGTTGTGATGCTCATGTTGAAGAACTCCAATAAGTTAAAGCCTTCAATCTTAACGTTGACGTCAACGGCATGGATGCAAAAGGGCTGGGCTGTGTTTGATAGGCGTTGCATTTTTGTGCAAAGCAGCAGCGTCATGCAGGGGTGAAACTTCACGCGTTGTGCTGCGGCAACATTGACGTTAAAGAATTGATGTGGATCAATGATTGCGGGAGTGAGTTACTGACCCGCTGGTTAAATATGAGTGGATCCATGCATACTCAATTTCCATCTTTCATAGGATTAAGGAGATTGCCATGAAAAAACCAATTTCACCTGCGCTGCCATCCGAGCGGCAGCACCAGATTGCCAAATCCATTGATGATGCATTCCATACGCAACTGGCCAAGGCCAATAAGGGTTTGTCGCCGATCTCCTTGAGCTTGGCTTATGCCGACTGGGCGATGCATCTGGCGCTCTCCCCAGGTCGGCAAATGTTGCTGGTACAGCATGCCATGACGTTGGGGCAGCAGGCCTTGAGTAATGTCTTGCAGCAAAAGCCGCTACTGGACGCTGATGGGATACCGGTGCATGAGATGGATCCCCGCTTCTGCGATCCAGGGTGGAGCCTGTGGCCCTTCAATGCGTTGAAGGAAGGATTTAAGGCTTGCGATACGTGGTGGCGTGACTCCTCCGAGGTCGATGGTGTCTCCAAACATAACCATCACATGGTGAATTTCTTTACCCGGCAAGGCCTGGATGCGCTGTCGCCGTCCAACTGGGCCATCACCAACCCCGAGGTGCTCAAGAAGGGCAAAGAGTCGATGGGGCAGAGCTGGATCAAAGGCTATCAAAACTACGCCAAGGACATGCAGGCCTATCAGAAGGCGCGTCACAGCATCGAAACCAACACACTCAGCCCCCTGGATTTTGAAGTTGGCAAGGACGTGGCGTTGACCCCGGGCAAGGTGGTGTTTCGCAATCATTTGATTGAGCTGATCCAGTACACGCCGAGCACGGAGAAGGTGTATCCCGAGCCGCTGCTGATCGTGCCGTCCTGCATCATGAAGTACTACATTCTGGACTTATCCCCTGCCAACTCGATGGTGCGCTATCTGGTGGGCAAGGGACATACGGTGTTCATGATTTCATGGCGTAACCCGGATACCGCTGACCGTGACCTGGGCATGCAGGATTACTTGCAGATGGGCGTGATGGAAGCCATGGCGGCGGTCAAGTCACGCACCGGCGCGCCCCGCATTCATGCCTTGGGCTATTGCTTGGGCGGCACTTTTTTGTCGATTGTGGCGGCCGCGCTGGATCGCAGCGGTTCGCCATCTCAAAGCCAGGTGCGCGAGCAAAACCCGCATCGTCGCCACGAAGACGCCGCCGGCCTGGACAGCTTGCCAGAATTGGCATCGGTCACATTGCTGGCCGCACAAACTGATTTCAGTGAGCCTGGTGAATTGGGTGTTTTCATCGATGACGATCAACTCAACACGCTGCGTCAGGCCATGGCCCGCACCGGCTACCTGTCGGGACGGCAGATGGCGGGCTCGTTCCAGTTTCTGAATTCGCGCGATCTGATTTGGTCGCGCAACACGCGCCGCTACCTGCTGGGTCAGGACGAGGTGGGCAACGACATGATGAGCTGGAATGCCGACCTCACGCGCCTGCCCGAGCGCATGCACTCGGAGTACCTGTCGTCGCTGTTTCTCAACAACGCGCTGGCTGCGGGGCATTACCGGGTCGGCGGCGTGGGCGTGGCGCTGATGGACATCAAGGCCCCTCTGCTGGTGGTGGGCACCGTGCGCGACCACGTCTCGCCTTGGCATTCGGTCTACAAAATTCATCTTCTGACCGACACCCAGACGACGTTCATCCTGGCGGCGGGAGGGCATAACGCCGGTATCGTGTCGGAACCCGGGCATCGCAACCGCAGCTACCAAATGGATCGCCTTGAAAAAGGCCACGCGTGGATTGAACCCGATGAGTGGGCGGCCAAAGCACCCGTGTTTGAGGGCTCGTGGTGGGATGCCATGCACGTCTGGCTGCATGAGCGCTCGGGCCAACCGGTGGCACCGCCAGCGATTGATCCGGCGGACGTGCTATGCGATGCCCCTGGTGAATTCATCAGAGTGCGCTATGCCGATTGACCCAGCGCCAGAAGATCGCCTGCAGCACATGGCGTCATCCATCGAAGCCCTCAACGTCCGTATTGCACGGCTGGCGATTGGGCTGGGCGTGTCTCTCAAGAATGATGCGGATGTGGCGCAAGTCATGAAGCGCCATCCGGCCTTGCCCATTTCGCTGGAGCGCCGACTTGCACCGGATACCCACCCCGCGTCTCGTGCTGGTTCCGATACGGATCGCCGCATGGCCCACCAATGGGAAGAGCTGCGTGGCTTGCTGGTGTTGCGCTATAGCGTCGAAACGCGTTACGTGGAGCAAGTTGGCGTACTCACCACACGGCAGATCTTGGTCGAGGCCGAAGCACATTTAGTGCGTGACGGCTTTCAACCGGGCGCTGACGGCATCGACCTTGAGCGCTTATTTAACGAGGCCTGACACCAATTTGTCATGCCGCTGGCCTACGCTGGAGCGTGGATTTAATTTACTCTTTTCAAATAAACCAATGACAACCAATACCCAATTCAATACCTTCTCTCTGGCTGGCAAAAAAGGCCTCATCCTGGGCTTGGCCAACGACCACAGCATCGCCTGGGGTGCTGCCCGGCTGGCGCGTGAACAGGGGGCCGAGGTGGTGGCTTCGTGCCTGAACGACAAGGCCGTGCGTTTTGTGGAGCCCCTGACCGGCCCGCTGGGTATTGACCTCAAGCCCTGCAACGTCGAACAGCCCGGTGAGCTGCAGGCCCTGGTGGACTATGCCGTGGCCAAGCTGGGTCGACTGGATTTTGTGATTCATTCCATTGCCTGGGCGCCGCTGGAAGACCTGCATGGGCAGGTGATTGACAGCAGCAGCACCGGTTTTGCCCGGGCGATGGAAGTGTCGTGCCATTCGTTTGCCACGCTGGCCAAGTTCTGCGCACCGCACATGACCGAGGGTGGCAGCCTGCTGACCATGACCTACCTGGGGGCGGACGAAGCGGTTCCGCATTACGGGCTGATGGGGCCAGTGAAGGCAGCGCTGGAGTCGATGGTGCGCTACATGGCGCTGGAACTCGGCCCCCAGCGCATCCGTGTGCATGCGGTGTCGCCCGGGCCGATTCTGACCCGTGCCGCCTCCGGCATTGACGCGTTTGATGAGTTAATGAGCCACGCCATTGCCAAGGCGCCGCTGGGTCGGCTGGTGACGCTGGAAGAAATTGCCCAGCTCTGCACCTTTCTCTGCACCGATGCCTCGTCGGGCATGACGGGTCAAACCATTTATGTCGATGCTGGTTGCCACGCGGTGGCGTGAGGCACCCCGCATTTCCCGGCCCCTGCTGTCTTGTTTAAAGAATCACTATGAATTTCACCGTCAATACTGATCTGATTGAAAACGTCACCTACGACGAAATCACCTTGGGCCAAAGTGCCCGCCTGCTGCGCACGCTGACGCTGGCCGACATCCAGGCCTTTGCGGCAGTCTCCGGGGATACCAACCCGGCACACCTGAACGCCGAGTATGCCAATGACACCCTGTTTCACGGCGTGATTGCGCACGGTATGTGGGGCGGCGCCCTGATTTCGGCCCTGCTGGGAACCCAGTTTCCGGGCCCGGGCACCATTTACCTGGAGCAGGTGCTGCACTTCACCAAGCCGGTGCGTATTGGCGACACGCTGACGGTGACGGCCACCGTGGTGAGTAAAGACGACGCCAAGAAACACCTCGAACTTGATTGCCAGGTGCTTAATCAAAAAGGTGATCGCGTGTTGCACGGGACTGCCAAGGTGCTGGCCCCCTCGGTCAAGGTGCGCTTGCCGCGTGTCAATGCGCCGTTGATCCAGTTGTTTGACCCGGAAGCCCGTTTCAAGGACTTGCTCGCGCTGGGTGCCGGTTTGGCCGCCGTGCGTTGTGCGGTGGTGCATCCGTGCGATGTTGAGTCGCTCAGTGGTGCCATGGATGCAGCCCGTTACGGCTTGATCGTGCCGGTGCTGATTGGCCCCGAGGTGCGCATTCGGCATCTAGCCAAAGAAGCGGGCATTGACCTGGATGGCGTCGAGATTATCTCGGTGGCGCACAGCCATGAGGCCGCCGAAAAAGCGGCGGAACTGGCCGTCAAGGGGGATGTGGAAATTTTGATGAAGGGCAGCCTGCACACCGACGAGCTGATCCACGCGGTGCTGGCCCAGCCGAAGCTGCGCACGGGGCGGCGCATGTCGCATGTATTCCGCTTTGATGTGCCGCTGTATCCCAAGCCGCTGCTGATCACCGACGCCGCGCTCAACATCCATCCGACCTTGCCGGAAAAGGTGGACATCGTCCAGAACGCGATTGACTTTGCGCGCATCATGGGCGTCGCCACACCCAAGGTGGCGATTCTGTCGGCGGTGGAGACCGTCAACCCCAGTATTCCTTCCACCATTGATGCCGCCGCCTTGTGCAAGATGGCGGATCGGGGCCAGATCAAGGGCGCCATCCTGGATGGCCCGCTGGCTTTTGACAATGCGATTTCAGCCCATGCCGCCGAGGTCAAGCACATTGCCTCAGCGGTGGCGGGTGATGCCGACATTCTGATGGTGCCGGATCTGGAGTCGGGCAATATGCTGGCCAAGCAGCTGGAGTACCTGGCGGGGGCCAGTGGTGCCGGTCTGGTGCTGGGGGCGCGGGTGCCGATTGCCCTGACCAGTCGGGCCGACGGCCCCATGAACCGTGTCGCCTCGGCCTTGTTGGCCCAGCTGGCTGCCCACAATGCCCGGCGCGACCATCCGCGCCAGGCCTGGTAAGGAGCTGAACATGGCTATTCTTGCGGTCAATGCGGGTTCGTCCACGCTCAAGTTTTCCATCCACCCGCTGCAGCGCGGGCAAGTGCAAGCCAGCGTGCTCACCGGCAATATCCAGGGCTTGGAGCCCGGCGGTGCACCGGTTCTGGACTGGACTTTTCAGGGGCAGAAACAAAGCCGGCAGCTGGCGCTGACGTCGGATGATCCATTCGATCAGGCCCTGCAAAGCTTGGGTGAGTTGCTGGCCAGTGAGCCCTCGATTCCGGCCATTGAGGCCATTGCCCACCGTGTGGTGCATGGCGGACAGGAATTTTCGGCCAGCGTGCGTGTCACTGAAGAGGTGCTGACCCGGCTGGAGCGGCTTAATTCACTGGCACCATTGCACCAGCCGCACAACCTGCAGGGCATCCGGGCGTTTCAAAAGACATTTGCCAGCACACCCCAGGTGGCGTGCTTTGACACCGCCTTTCATGCCAGCTTGTCAGAAGTGGCTTACAGCTTTGCCTTGCCGCAAGCATTGGCACAGCAAGGCGTGCGCCGCTATGGCTTTCATGGGCTGTCCTACCAGTACCTCATGGGCGTGCTGCAGCAACGCAGTGCACAGGCGGGGGGGCGTGTCCTGATGGCGCACCTGGGCAATGGCGCCAGCCTGTGCGCGGCCCGTGACGGGCGCAGCTGTGCCACCACCATGGGTTTTTCGGCACTTGACGGGTTGATGATGGGAACCCGCAGCGGTTCGCTGGATGCGGGGGTGCTGTTGTACCTGCTGGAGCAGGGCTGGGATCATGACCGTTTGCAAACCTTGCTGTACAAGCAAAGTGGCTTGCTCGGGGTGTCGGGCATTTCCGCCGACATGCGCCGCCTGCGTGCCGATGGCAGCCCGGCGGCCAAACGGGCCATTGACCTGTTTACCCATCGGGTGGTGCGTGAATCCGGGGCCATGGTGGCCTGCCTGGGCGGGTTGGATGTGCTGGCCTTCAGTGGCGGCATTGGCGAGCATGATGCGGTGCTGCGGGCTCAGGTGTGCGAGCAGTTGGCGTGGCTGGGCATCGCACTGGATCCGGGTCTCAACCAGCAGGCCACGGGCGACGAGGTGCAGGCGATTCACCAGCCCGATAGCCGCGTGCAGGTGTGGGTGATTCCCACTGACGAGGGCAGGGTGGCGGCGCAGGAAGCGGCACGGCTGCTTGGCTGATATCGCCGATGGCGTGGATGTATAACAAAAGAGATGAGCGATATGTGGTAAAAAGTTGCTGAACTTAAAAAAGTTTGCCATAATCGCAGGTTCCCCTGACTGTATTAGGGGAGATAAGACAGCGGCCTACTGATTTACAACAGTAGTGGGTCGTCATAGAGCCCTTTAGGATTTTCAAAATGAAACGCACTTACCAACCCTCCAAGATCAAACGCGCCCGCACTCACGGATTCTTGGTTCGCATGAAAACCCGCGGCGGCCGTGCTGTGATCAACGCTCGTCGTGCCAAGGGTCGCAAGCGTCTCGCCGTCTAATTCGGCTGTTCGACTAGCGCGTAGCTGACCCGCAATTCTGGCGCCGCATCAAATTGCAGCGACTGAAAACGCGAAGCCAGTTTCAAGCCGTGCTGGCGGGTGGCACTGTGGCTCGTACGGCCCATTTTGCGCTGCATTGTGCTGCGCTGGATGTGCCTGTGGACAAGCAAGTTGCCCCTGTGTCGTCAAATGCGCCTTCGTCGGCGCTTTTTGTCGTGCGTGATGTCTGGCTGGGCGCCATGGTGCCCAAGCGCTGGGCCAAACTGGCCGTCACACGCAATGCCATCAAACGCCAGATTTACAGTGTGAGTGTCGATTTTGAGTCGGTGCTTCCAGTGGCGGCACATGTGGTGCGTTTGCGCGCCGGATTTGACCGCAAACAATTCATCAGTGCCAGCTCTGATTTGCTCAAGGTGGCGGTTCGCCAAGAACTGCAGCAGTTGTTTGCAAAGGCGGCAGCACGTTCGCCCGCGCCCAGCGTACCGAGCGGTGCCGCATGATCCAAGCCGTGCTGATCGGTCTGGTCAAGGGTTACCGCTTGCTGCTCAGTCCCTGGCTGGGTTCGGCTTGCCGGTTTGAGCCAACGTGCTCGCTGTATTCATTGCAGGCCTTGCAGCAGCATGGCGCGGCAGCTGGCAGTTATTTGACACTGGCGCGGCTGGCGCGTTGTCACCCCTGGTGTTCGGGCGGACATGATCCGGTTCCGACTGAAAAACCCCGGCTCTTTACCCAGCTGATTCCCTCCTCCAATCAAAAGAAGTCTTCATGAACGATATTCGCCGCACCATTTTGTGGGTGGTTTTTGGCTTTTCCATGGTTTTGCTGTGGGATCAGTGGCAACTGTATAACGGCCATAAAGCAACCTTCTTCCCCGGCCCCGCCAAGACGGCCACGGCGCTCAATCCGCTCGCGCCTGCATCCAGTGTGCCGAGTGCCGTTCCTGCTATGAATACCGTAGCAGGAAGTGCAGATCTGGTGGGGGCTACAGCCTCAAATGCCAGTGTACCGGCGGCGCCCCGTGAGCGCCTGGTGCTGACGACCGATGTGCTGAAGCTGACGTTTGACACCGAAGGCGGCTCACTGGTGCAAACCGAGTTCGTCAAACACGCCGACAAGGCCGACAAGAGCAAAAACTTCATCCTGTTGGACGAATCAAAAGACCGTACTTACACGGCGCAAACCGGTCTCATCGCCGGGGCGGCGGGCGGCGCTTTTCCCACGCACAAGACCGTGATGACGGTCGCGCCCGGTGAGCGCAGCCTGAAGGATGGTAGCAACGAACTGGTGGTTCGCTTTGAATCGCCCGCCGTGGGTGGCGTCAAGCTGGTGAAAACCTTTACCCTGACGCGTGGTGTTTATGCCGTGGCGGTCAAGCATGAGGTCGTCAACGTCGGCGCGGTGGCGGTGTCGCCCCAGTTGTACCTGCAGCTGGTGCGTGATGGCAACAAGCCACCGGGTGAGTCATCCTTCTATTCCACTTTCACCGGCCCCGCGATTTATACCGCCGCCCAAAAATACCAGAAGGTGGAGTTCTCTGACATCGAGAAGAACAAGGTCGATGTCGAGAAAACCGCAGAAAACGGCTATGTCGCCATGGTGCAGCATTACTTTGCCAGCGCCTGGCTGCTGGGTGACGGCATCAAGCGTGATCTGTTCATGCGCAAGGTCGATACCAACCTGTATGCCGTCGGCATGATCACCGCGCTGGACAACATCGCCCCCGGCAGCAGCAAGATCGTGGACGCCAAATTCTTTGCCGGCCCGCAGGAAGAAAAAGTGCTGGAAGCGCTGGCCCCCGGGCTGGAGCTGGTCAAGGACTACGGCTGGCTGACGATTCTGGCCAAACCGCTGTACTGGCTGCTCGACAAGATCCAGAGCTTCATCGGCAACTGGGGTTGGTCCATCATGGCCCTGGTGCTGTTGTTGAAGGCGGCCTTCTACTGGCTCAATGCCAAAGCCTATGCCAGCATGGCCAAGATGAAGGCCATCAACCCGAAAATCACCGAAATGCGCGAGCGTCTGAAGGCCAACCCGCAACAGATGCAGCAGGAGATGATGCGCATCTACCGCGAGGAAAAAGTCAACCCGATGGGCGGCTGCTTCCCGATCATGATCCAGATCCCGGTGTTCATCGCCCTGTACTGGGTGCTGTTG
>OFRD01000694.1_pt1 | contig 12566 bp, 12 predicted proteins | sample 1543041 | NCBI WGS metagenome assembly OFRD01 (sample SAMN07774234, study PRJEB24372) | wastewater metagenome | isolation source: Exp Tend CN 100WW | collected 2016-02
CCATATGTAAAGAAAGATGAAATTAATTATTAAATAACATTGGGTAGCTGCATCAGAATAAGTTTGATTTCGACCTTATTTGCTATTGAATCTTAGAATCAAACCAAATGGTGATATTCCCACGATTGATGAGGACTCGATTGTAAGATGGCCAGTTTGTTGTGCGGTAAATTTTAAGTGTGAGCTTATTCATTGGGAAATTATAGTGCTGAATAAGATGTTGAAGTTAGGTTAAGGGGCTTCACAAAGTCCTTCAGGTCCCAACTATTTCTATATCACATCAAATTCATCCATTTTATAGATATCTGCTTTACGGTTTACATGCTAGCTCCGCATATCACACATCAGTACATTAGAAAAAAATGACTGAAACGGAGTTCAGCAGTGAACCACACACACCTTCCAACTTTATTTATTAATGATGATCATGTGGCAGAACTAGCAACATGGTCAAGCGCAATCGAAGCGCTCAGTCATGCCTATAGCCAGCCGATTTCCAATGCAATGGTGCCACCACGCACAATGGCACGCGGTGATGGCTTTTGGTTACGTAGCCTATGTGCAGTATCGCCATCGAAAGAATATATGGGCTGCAAACTCATCGCGGCTAGCCCAAAAAACAAAAAAGCCAGTTACCTCATTTCATTGTTCGATCAAGACACCATGCGCTTAGCGGCTTTGATTGATGGCAACCGCATTACTGACATTCGTACTGCAGCAAGCTCAGCCGTTGCCGTCAATGCGTTGGCAGGTACAGAAAAATTTGATATCGCAATTCTAGGTTCAAGTGCACTTGCACGTAGCCATTTGCATGCGCTGAATGCCACAGGTCGTATTGCTAAAGTTCGCGTATTTAGCCCTACCGAAGTCAACCGTGAAAAGTTCGCTCAGGAATTCCATGCGCAATATGGTTTAGACATCCAGGCTGTAGCCACGGCAGAAGAAGCGGTGAAAGGCAGCAATGTGGTGATATGTGCATCGCGCAGCCGTGATGGCGGGCCAGTCTTTGACGCAGCATGGCTAGAGCCAGGTATGACTGTGGTATCTGTCAGCTCAACATTGCCAGAACAACGCGAACTGGATGTAGACACCATGAAAGCTGCAAGTCTAATCGTGGCAGATATGCCAGAAGAAGTGATTCATGAAACAGGGGATTCGCTTGTAGCAATAGAGCAAGGTTGTGATGTGGCAGCGAAAACCGTATCACTGTCTGATGTGATGTCAGGTCAAGTCAAAGTACGCAACACCCCTGAAGACATCGTGATTTACAAATCTGTCGGTTCAGCACTGCAAGACATTGTCACTGCAGAAATGCTGCTACGTAATGCGAAAGCTGCCGATAAATATCAAGAGATGAATGACAGCATTGTCACCATCGACCGTTAATCAGCACGAAAAACACATTTTTAAACAAATATTTAAAGACATAGCGATTTAAGAAAACACCCATACAGGGAAAGGAGAATTTTTAATGGCGAATTATCAACGTAGTGAAGCACGTGCATGGGCAAAAGAACATTTAAAAGGATGTTCATCTGTAACTATTCCAAGTTATAGCCAGGATTTAAGCCGTTTAAATGAAAAAGGGATTCGTCACGACATTCAAAAAGTCATTGATCTGGGTTACACCTATACCTTGCTGTGTACAGAAGTGGCGATTACGCCAGAAGAAAACGCACAATTCACCGCTTGGGCAAAAGATCAGGCTGGCGACAAACTGGGCTTATTCTTCCATGCAGGCTTTGGCACACTGGAAGAAAATATTCGTGCAGTTAAACTGGCGGAAAAAGCTGGTGCAGATATCGTTCTCCTGTCTTACCCGTCAAATTTCTGGCCGACCTCTGAGCAAGACATTTATGACTACACCAAAGCTTTCTGTGATGCGACAGATCTAGGGGTGATGTTGTTTGCTATTCCACTTTGGGGCTTTGAACGTGTCCATCCACAAGGGATGTCACCAGAACTGATTCAACGCTTAATTGATGATTGTCCGAACGTCGTATCTTTAAAAGCAGAACAGGGCTTCCCGCACATTGCCGGTTTGGTGGATAGCTTTAAACGTTTCAATGATCAAATTGTAGTGACCTGTCCAATTGAAAGTGACGTAATTCCATTGCTTCGTTACATGGATATGCAATTCTCAGGAACCAGCTATACGCAGTGGATGGGTGATCATTTTGTGAAAACCTTTAATCTAGCCAAAGAAGGCAATTTTGACGAAGCCATGAAACTGTACTGGCAAGCACAGCCTGCGCGTGGTGCGGTAGGTGCAGCAACAGGCGCTTATATGGCGGGTTCAAACTACATTAACCGTGCACATTGGAAATATATGGACTGGTTGGCAGGTTTTAATGGTGGCCCATTACGCGCGCCGATTGCCCGTATTCCAGACCGTCAAATGAAAGTGCTGCGCCAAGGTCTCATTGCATCAGGTTTACCATGCACCAATGACCCGGACAGCGAATTCCTGGTTGGCCGTTTTCCAGAGTAAGGAGTAAATCATGAATAGCATTGCACAGATTAATCCAGCGGATTTGCTGAAAGATCCTACTTTGTGGAAAACAGGCGCATTCATTAATGGACAGTGGCTGCAAGACACTGCGCATGGCACATACAGCTTAAACAATCCGGCAACGGGTGCAGAGTTGGTGAAACTGCCACGCTGTAAGGAAGAAGAAACCAATTTTGCGATTGAAAGTGCACAAAAAGCATTTGAAAAATGGCGTAAAACCACTGCAAAACAACGTTCGGAAATTATCCATCGTTGGTATCAGCTGGTTTTAGAAAATAAAGAAGACTTAGCAACGATTATCACTCTAGAAGAAGGCAAGCCTTTAAGTGAGGCACGTGGTGAAATTGATTATGCCAATTCATTCTTGCAGTGGTTTGCCGAAGAAGCAAAACGTATTCGTGGTGATGTTTTGCCTGCTCCGAAAGATACGCAGCGCATTGTGGTGCTAAAACAGCCGATTGGGGTCTGTGCGGCAATTACCCCGTGGAATTTCCCAGCGGCAATGATTACCCGTAAAGCAGGACCTGCATTGGCTGCTGGCTGTACCATGGTAGTAAAACCTGCCAGCCAAACTCCAATGACTGCTTTGGCATTGGCAGAACTTGCCCGCCGTGCTGGTGTGCCAGAGGGGGTATTTAGCGTATTGACTGGCAATGATACGCGCATTATTGGCGGGGTTCTGACATCGCATCCATTGGTGCGTAAGATTACTTTTACCGGTTCGACTGAAGTCGGTCGTACTTTGCTAGAACAGTCGGCATCGACCATCAAAAAATGTTCGATGGAACTCGGTGGTAATGCACCATCCATTGTGTTTGATGATGCAGACCTGAACTTGGCGGTAGATGGGGTAATTGCCTCTAAATTCCGTAACACGGGTCAGGCCTGTATTTCAGCTAACCGTATTTATGTCCACGATGCTATTTATGATGAATTTGCAGAGAAACTGTCAGCTAAGGTCAAAGCTTTAAAAGTCGGTAATGGCTTGGAAGAGGGTGTGGTACAAGGCCCACTGATTGATGCAGGTGCAGTGAAAAAAGTCGAATCCCATATTAGCAACGCATTAGAGCACGGCGCATCTGTGGTGTGCGGTGGTCGTCGCAGTGAGCTGGGTGGTTTCTTCTTTGAACCAACCGTTTTAAAGAATGTCACCAAAGACATGCGGATCGCACATGACGAAACTTTCGGTCCAGTGGCACCTTTAATTCGCTTTAGTTCTGAGCAAGAGGTAATTGCACAAGCCAATGATTCTGAGTTTGGTTTGGCAGCTTATTTATATAGTCAAAACTCTGCACGGGTATGGCGTACATCGGAAGCCTTAGAAGCGGGCATGATCGGTATCAATACAGGACTCATTTCTAATGAAGTTGCACCATTTGGTGGTGTGAAACAGAGTGGTTTAGGCCGTGAAGGTTCACATTATGGCATCGATGAATTCTTAGAAATGAAATACATGTGTTGGGATGGATTGTACACAGACTAAGTCAATCGTCAATTGGTCTTAGATCTAATATAGCGCTGAAGTGTATTTGTAGAGAATACATTTCAGCCCTATCGCCGGTGCATGAAGCACTTCAAAAAGTATTAAAAAACGAAAAATCACAGGGGTATTCCGAGGATTGGAATACAGGAGTAACAGAATGAATATTATCGGTATTGATCATTTGGTCTATGGCGCAAATGATTTAAATGCAGCGGTTCAATTTATGCAGGACTTTGGTTTAACTGAAGTCCATGATCAGGCATTTGGGCGTTATTTTGAAACGCTGGATGCGACGGGCATTTTAGTGGCTGAAGCTGAACATCCAGAGCTCCCTGCAAAACTCGCTTCTATTAGCCAACTGCGTAAAATGGTGTATGGCGTTGCAGATCAGGCGACACTCGATGCTATTCAGGCTGAATTAAGTCAAGACCGCGAAGTCAAAACCTTAGCCAGTGGCGCACTTGAAACCGTGGATGATGTTGGAATTACCATTGGTTTTCAAATCACTAAACGTCATGAATTGAATTTACCTGTAGAAAAAATTAATGCACCAGGTGCACCGCATCAACGGGGTTATAACCAGTTAGGTGTAGATCATTCCATTCAAATCCAACCACGTACTCTAGGTCATACCGCTGTTTTTGTACCAGATGCAGCCAAAGCTGAAAACTTTTATGTCAATCGTTTAGGTTTCCGTGTCAGCGACCGTTTAGGTGGTGGACCATTCCTGCGCGCAGGCGGTACCACAGATCATCACACTTTATTTCTTATTCAAGCACCTGAACATATTAAAGGTGTAGAACATATTTCATTCCATCTTTCAGGGCCAAGTGAACTGATGCTTGCGGGTCAGCGCTTTGAAAAAGCAGGGCACGAAAGTTTTTGGGGGCCTGGCCGTCATGGACTCGGTTCAAACTGGTTCTGGTATTTCGATGGCCCATTGGGTTGCCGTTTTGAATACGACGCAGACATGGATCAGCTAGATGAAAGCTGGATTCCACGTGAATTGCCACTACACGAAGACAACGCACAAGCGTACTTACTAGAATTCCGTAAACAAAACTGGGCACCATTTAATGGCCCAGCCAAAAAAGCAGGCTAATTCTTTTAAGCCAAACTACTTTTAAACCGAGCTGCCTAGCAACGCTCAGGATGAGCGCCAGCCAGGCATAGAGAACAACAATCAGGGAGATGTCGCATGTTTAAGTATATTCAAGTGACTGCGGGAAGTGATGAAGACTATGTAGATCATTTATGTGATCGCGTTGAGGAAAGTATTAATCAAGGCTTTCTACCAATTGATGTTTTTAATGATGAAGCGGTGTTCCGTGCCGAGATGGAACGTATTTATACCCGCAACTGGATTTTCATTGCGCATGAAACTGAAATCCCGAATTCAGGCGACTATGTACTGCGCCGTTTAGGTTTGGATAAAGTCATTGTGACGCGTGACAGTGAAAATAAAATCAATGTCTTGCTGAATCATTGCCGTCACCGCGGTACTGAGGTGTGTCATAACGACCGCGGTAATGCGACCAGTTTTAAATGCCCGTACCATGGTTGGGTGTATAAAAACAACGGCGACTGGATGGGCGCACCGCATATGAAAGATGCCTATGGCGGCAAGCTTGATGCGAAGGAATGGGGATTACTTCGCGCTGCTAAAGTTGAAAGCTTATATGGTTTTATCTTTGCCTCTTTAAATGAAGATGTGCCTGATCTGCGTGAATATTTAGGCGATACCGTGTGGGCTTTGGATGCAATTTTTGGTATCCATCCGGATGGCGTGAGATTACTCAAAGAACCAGAGCGTTTCCAAGTCAAAGCCGACTGGAAAAGTGGTGCAGAAAACTTCTGTGGCGATGCCTATCACGTCAGTACTGCGCACATGTCTGCAGCAAGTTCAGGTTTTATTCCAAGTGTAAACCAAGTCAGTACCCATGCTTCGGGTTATGACTTTGGTAATGGCAACAGTTTTATTGGCCATAACTTATCCAATATGGTGGGTATTCCATTGCCGAACTGGGGTTATCCACCAGAGCTGCAGGCGCAGTTTGATTTGTCTAATCTAGATGAAACACAAATCAAAATGATTAAAGAAATTCCACCGACCATTGGTACGATTTTCCCGAACTTCAGTTATATGCGTTTGCCGCATCCTTCTGCACCGGGTGAAATGCCCATTCCATTTACCAATATCCGTATGTGGCAACCGATTGCACCAGGGGTGATGGAGCTGTGGAACTACGAGTTCGAATTTAGTTTTGTACCAGAACAATATGCTGAAAAAGCCTATGCGGCAGGCCAGTATGCCTTTGGTTCAGGCGGTATTTTTGAAGCGGATGATACTGCGGTTTGGGAAGGCATTGCCAAAGGCGGTCAAAGCCCATGGTTGCGTAAAGCCAAAGTGAATTTGCACTATAGCCAAAAACAAACTGGTAAAGATCCGTCATGGCAAGGTCCGGGAGAATTTCACCCATCCATTTACGGGGAATACTGTCAAATCGGGTTCTGGCGCCGCTGGTTAAAAGAAATGCGTGAAGGCAAACAAGCAAAAGTGACATGCTTGGCTGATGAAAATGCACAGCAAAAGGGAGTGGCATAAATGGAATATTTAACACGCGAAACCGTACATAATTTTTTAGCACAAGAAGCATTATTACTGGATGAACGTCGTTTTGATGAGTGGTTTGCACTGCTAGATGATGACATCACTTATGAAGTGCCACTACGTATCAGTTCACAAAATTTTCAAGATGAATTTCCAGGTGCTGCGTATCGGATACTCGATAAAAAAGCGCATATCAAAGTGCGTATTGACCGCATGGCATCGGGTCAAGCGTGGGCAGAAGTGCCTCCATCCCGCACATTACGCGTGATTGGTAGCGTGATGATTGAGCCAACTGAACAGGCAGATGTGGTGAATGTACACAGTGCCACCATTATGTACCGTCAACGTGGCCATGATGAACAGGGCGATATTATTCCATACCGTCGCTTGGACACTTTAAAAATTACCGAACAGGGTGCTCGTTTATTAAAACGTAAAGCGATTTTAACTGAAGCCGTATTACGTACGCCAAACTTGGGCGTGTTTCTGTAAATCAGAAACCGTCCTCTGGACTTGAAATTAAAGGATGAATCTCATGAGCAATCAAAAAATCGAAATCATTTTAGACGTGCATCAATGTCAGGGTTATGGCATGTGCCTGATGTCGGAAGATATTTTTGAAATTCCACAAGGTAGCCAAGTGGCCAATTTAAAAATGCACTTTGTGGACATTGACCGTGAAGATGAAGTGAAAGAACTGGCAGGCTCTTGCCCAGCGCAAGCCATTAGTTTCCGTATCTTAGAATCGGCATAAGGAACTGGGTTATGGTGGCTGTACAGAATATGCTGAGTAAGCGTTTCGACCAAATTTGTTTTGTGGTGGAAGACTTACAACAAGCGATGGATTTTTTCAGTAAAACCAATGGCGTTGAAGTTTGGAATGTTGCTGAAGGTTTATCGCAAACCCAGAAAGAAAAAGAGTATTACGGTCAGCCTGGAGATTTTCAATTTAGCTGTGCTTATGGCTTTGCCGGTGAAACCCTGATTGAGCTGGCTCGTCATGATGGTGGGAAAAGTGTCTATAAAGACTGGTTGGATGAAAAAGGCAAAGGGCCACATCATATTGGTTTTCGCCAAAAAGATGCGGCTGAATATACGCAGGCAGAACAGCATTACCTAGATTTAGGTATTCAAAAAGCCATGGCCGGTTTTTTTGAAGGACCGTTTGGCAACTGCCGTTGGGCATATTTTGATACTCGCGAGCAAATTGGCTGCTTTACCGAACTTTATTATGTCGATGGGGAGTTAGATCAGCGTATGGCAGAACTCAGAAGTGGTAAAAACGTCAGTATCACTGACTAATGCGATCTCTTCAGCCTGTTGCATCATGACAGGCTGAGACCCAATTCAAATAGATTCAAGGATGGGCTGTATCTGCCTAGGCGGGTTTTTGCCTAATTTTTTTACAATCGACCAAATTCAATAGGGGGCAATACATGCAGACCAGACTTGAAAACATTGCACAGGCATTATTTGAAGCGGAGAACATCTGTTCAGCCATTGCGCCAATTTGTACACAGCTGGCAAATGATGCCAGTGTAGATGATGCCTATGCCATACAGGAAATGAATACACAGCGCGCTCTGCAAAATGGCCGCCGTTTAGTAGGTCGTAAAATTGGATTGACGTCATTAGTAGTGCAAAAACAGTTGGGGGTAGATTCACCCGATTTTGGCATGCTGTTTGCCGATATGGCTTATGAAGATGGTCAAAGTATTGCATTCTCCAAACTGATTCAGCCCAAGGTTGAAGCAGAAATTGCACTGGTACTCAAAAGTGATCTGGTGAAGGAACAGCACACAATTGAGGACATTATTGTCGCAACGGATTATGCCGTAGCAGCCATTGAGATTGTAGATAGCCGTATTGAAAACTGGAAAATATCGTTGTTGGATACTGTCGCTGACAATGCCTCAAGTGCCGCTTTTGTATTGGGTCAAAACAAAGTACAGCTTACAGATATAGATTTAGTGAATTGCCTGATGCAAATGACCTGCTCCGGCGAAGTGGTGTCACAAGGCGTTGGTAAGGCCTGTCTGGACAATCCGCTCAATGCTGCGGTGTGGCTCGCAGATGAAATGGTACGTCGGGGCCGTCCGTTAAAAGCCGGCGACATTGTACTGACTGGTGCACTAGGTCCTATGGTTGTGGTACAGGCTGGTGCAGCTTATCAGGTGGAAATTGAAGGTTTGGGTTCAGTTACAGCAGCTTTCAGTGCTTGAGCGAATAAAAAATAAGGATAGAGAATATGTCAAAAATTAAATGCGCCATCATTGGTTCAGGCAACATTGGCACTGACCTGATGATTAAAATCATGCGCAATGCAAAATATCTGGAAATGGCAGCCATGGTTGGGGCAGACCCAAATTCAGATGGCTTGGCCCGTGCTGCACGTTTCGGTTTTGAAACCACGGCAGAAAGCATTGAAGGTTTGTTAAAACTGCCATCTTTTAAAGAGATTAAAATTGTTTTTGATGCCACCTCTGCCGGGGCACATGCCCATCACAATCAGGTATTACAGCAATACGGTATTCAGGTGATTGACCTGACGCCAGCAGCGATTGGTCCTTATGTGGTTCCGGTGGTGAATCTGGATCAGCATCTGGATGCGCCGAATATCAATATGGTCACTTGCGGTGGTCAGGCGACGATTCCCATGGTGCGTGCAGTGTCTCGAGTGGCTAAAGTGCATTATGCAGAAATCATTGCATCGATTGCCAGTAAGTCTGCAGGACCGGGCACCCGTGCCAATATTGACGAGTTCACCGAAACCACCTCCAAAGCCATTGAAGAAGTCGGTGGAGCAGAAAAAGGCAAAGCCATCATCATCATGAATCCAGCCGAGCCACCACTGATCATGCGTGATACGGTGTATTGCTTTGCAGAATTCGGTGCCGATAAAGACGCTATTCGCCAATCTGTCCACGACATGGCTGAAGCGGTGCATGCTTATGTACCCGGTTATCGTCTAAAACAGGAAGTCCAGTTCGAAGAATTCAATGCCGATTGTCCAGTGAATATTCCGGGTCTGGGCAAACTGCCTGGTTTGAAAGTGTCTATTTTTCTTGAAGTGGAAGGCGCTGCACATTACCTGCCGGCCTATGCCGGGAATCTCGACATTATGACCAGTGCCGCTTTGGCTGCGGCAGAACGCTTTGCCGAAACTCATTTAAGCCATAACCAAAAACAAGAAATCGCGTAAGGAGAATAGAAATGTTTGATCAGGAAAGAAAAATCTATGTGTCAGATGTGACCTTGCGTGATGGGATGCATGCGATTCGCCATCAATATTCACTTGATCAGGTACGGCAGATTGCCCGCGCTTTGGATGAAGCCGGTGTAGATAGTATTGAAGTAGCGCATGGCGATGGTTTGCAAGGCTCCAGCTTTAACTATGGCTTCGGTGCGCATACCGACTTGGAATGGATTGAAGCGGTGGCCAGTGAAGTCAAACAGGCGAAGGTCGCAACTTTGTTGTTGCCCGGCATTGGCACTATTCATGACTTGAAAGCTGCGTATGATGCTGGTGCACGCGTGGTTCGTGTTGCGACGCACTGTACTGAAGCCGATGTTTCCAGACAGCATATTGAATATGCCCGTGAACTGGGGATGGACACCGTTGGCTTTTTAATGATGAGTCATATGAATACACCGGAAGGCTTGGCTCAGCAAGGTAAACTGATGGAAAGCTACGGTGCGCAGTGTATCTATGTGGTGGATTCAGGTGGTGCCATGAATATGTATGACATCGCGAATCGTTTTAAAGCTATGAAAGATGTACTCAAGCCTGAAACCGAAACTGGTATGCATGCACATCATAATTTAAGCCTTGGTGTGGCAAACAGCATCGTCGCTTTAGAGCATGGCTGTAACCGAATTGATGCCAGCTTAACGGGTATGGGCGCTGGTGCAGGCAATGCACCGCTTGAGGTATTTATTGCTGCTGTCCAGCGAATGGGCTTAAACCATGGCTGTGATGTGAAAAAACTGATTGATGCCGCCGAAGATATTGTACGTCCTTTGCAAGAGCGTCCAGTCCGAGTCGATCGTGAAACACTGGCTTTAGGTTATGCAGGCGTATATTCCAGCTTCTTGCGCCATACTGAAACTGCGGCTGAAAAATATGGATTGTCTGCATTCGATATTCTTGTGGAGCTAGGCAATCGCCGAATGGTAGGTGGTCAGGAAGATATGATCATTGATGTCGCGCTGAATATGCTTAAGCAACAACAAGCTTAGAACATTGCAGGAATGATGTATGTGAGGAGCTACATCATTCCACTTGATTGAAGAAGTTGTTGAATGATTCAATATAAAACAATGTATTACCGAAGTTATGATGCTGACTTAAATGCAGTAAAAGAGAATGGTTTATATTTAAAATATATAGAAAAACAAGATCACAGCTTGTGTTATGAGGCAATTAAGCAAAATTCACGAGCAATTCAGTATGTCAAAAACCAGACTGAAGATTTATGTTTAATATCTGTCCAGAAAAATGGTGATGCTTTACAGCTTATTCATGAGCTAAACCATAAAATCATTTTGACAGCTGTCAGGAATGAAGGGCTGGCACTGCAATATGTATTATTTCAAAATGTAGAAATATGTTTAGCAGCAGTCATTCAAAATGGATTTGCACTTAGATATGTCCGGCAGCAAACAGAACAAATTTGTCAAGTTGCGGTTCAATCCCATCCTCAAGCAATTAAATATGTGAAGAAACAAACGGAAGCTCTTTGCTGTATGGCATTGCGTAAGGATGGCATGGCAATTCGGGATATTCTAAATCCCACTTCTTCAATGTGCCTGATGGCTATTGAAAATAATCCTATGTCTATTCAATTTATTGATAATCCAAGTAAGGATTTATGTGAGTATGCTGTAAAGCTTCGACCTTATGCAATTCAATATATTGATCTGTACTATGAAGACTTATGGATGAAAGCAGTAGAGCAGCGAGCTTATGTGATCCAGTTTTTAAAAGAATATTCAGAGAAAATTTTGAAATATGCACTACATTGTAATCCATTAAGTCTGAAATATATAAAAAAAGAGTTTCAGTCAGAGGTAATTATTAATTTTGCCCTTTCTAAAGATGCAGCAATGAAAAAATATATTCGATAATTTAAACAGTCAAAAAAAGTGTTTATAGTTTTAGAAATAGGAGAGTGGTGGTAGTCCACTCAGTACAGAACAAATCAAGTCTATTATTTAATGGGTGAGTTGTTGCAGTGATTAGCTGAAGGCTCAGAGCATTCGCTAATTCGTTCGAAGTTTGGTATTTCATTATGAGTTTGAGTTTATACACCCATTTGCTGATGGCAATGGGCGTATGGGGCGTTTATGGCAAACTTTAATCTTAAGCCAGTGGAATCAAATTTTTCTCAATATCCCTGTAGAAAGCTTGATTTATCAAAATCAAAAAGCTTATTACGCTTGCATTGCAAGCGAGCACAGATCGTTCAGATTCTGCACCTTTTATTGAGTTTATTTTGCAGATGATTTTAGATGCAATAGAAGCAGGTGTGATTGAACGCACCTTTCCTGATAATCCTAAGAGTCCTAAACAAAAGTACAAATTAAAAAATTGAACTATAATTAGGTTAAGGTGATTATTAATATCATAATGAGTTTGTTGTAATGTTATAATATTACAATTATTTTAAGTATAATTTTCTGCTATAATGCCGTACACCATTTCAAATCCTGAATTCGGATTTGAACAAGATTTCTAAGTGATTCAATACACTAAATCTGATGTGGGTCAAAATTGGGTCAATGAATTTTTTTATTCAATGAAATGGTTTAAGAATTAAGAATTAATGGTTTGGGTTTTGAGTTCAATTGACGCCACCCCACCAAATACCTTCCAGAACATGGCAAAATATGCCAAGTTTAGGAACTGAAAGGCTTAATCCTAAAGGGGTTAAGCCTTTTTTATGCCTGAACATAACCAA
>OFRD01000695.1_pt1 | contig 12564 bp, 11 predicted proteins | sample 1543041 | NCBI WGS metagenome assembly OFRD01 (sample SAMN07774234, study PRJEB24372) | wastewater metagenome | isolation source: Exp Tend CN 100WW | collected 2016-02
TCGAACTTGTCGCCACCAACGCGCACACTGCCCTTGTAGACCATGCCGCCGAGCGAGATCACGCCGACTTCGGTGGTGCCGCCGCCAATGTCCACCACCATCGAGCCGCTGGCTTCGCTGACAGGCAGACCGGCACCGATGGCGGCTGCCATCGGCTCTTCAATCAGGTACACATCGCTGGCACCGGCACCCAAGGCGGATTCGCGGATGGCGCGACGTTCCACCTGGGTGGAGCCGCACGGCACGCAGATAATGATGCGCGGGCTGGGGCGGAAGATGCTGCGCGGGTGCACCATCTTGATGAACTGCTTGAGCATTTGCTCGGTCACCGTGAAGTCGGCAATCACGCCGTCTTTCATGGGGCGAATGGCTTCGATATTGCCGGGCACTTTGCCCAGCATGGCTTTGGCCTCTTTGCCCACCGCCTGGATGGTTTTCTTGCCTTGCGGGCCACCTTCATGGCGGATCGACACAACGGATGGCTCGTCGAGCACAATGCCTTTGTCGCGCACGTAAATCAGGGTGTTGGCGGTACCGAGGTCAATGGCCAAGTCAGTGGAGAAATACTGACGGAATGCTCCAAACATCTAAAAATCCTCTCGGGCACAGCAAGCGCTTTAGCCTGCCATCGCCATATTGTCTAGTTCAAAATTGTATGTTTTTGGTAAAAAGCCGCAGTTCTGCAGGCTGGATGCCAAAGGCAGGATAATACCTTATCCCCTGTAAAAACTTTAGCCGGCGACGCCTCTGCGGAGGTGTTTTACATCCGGTTTCCAATGAAAATACGCTATGTCCCTGACTTCTGCTGACATCGCCCGCATTGCCAATTTAGCCCGCCTGGAACTCAAGCCGGACGAGAGTGAACGCATGCTGACGCAAATAAACGGGTTTTTCGACATGGTCGAAAAAATACGCGCGGTCGACACCACCGGCATTGAGCCCCTGGCGCACCCGATGGCCACGATCCAGGACATCACGCTGCGCCTGCGTGAAGATGTGGTGAGCGAGCCCAACAACCGCGAAGCCAACCAGCGCAATGCCCCTGCGGTAGAGCACGGCTTGTTCCTGGTGCCCAAGGTGATTGAGTAAAACATGACACACACTACTGCCGCATTACATGATCTGACCGTGGCCCAGCTGGCCACCCAGCTGCGTGAGCGCAAAGTCTCCGCTGTTGAAACGGCCCAGCACTTTCTGGCGCGCACCCGCGCCCATGCCGCCCTTGGCGCTTTTCTCGATCTCAACGAAGAGGTGACGCTGGCCCAGGCCCGCGCCGCCGATGCCGCGCTGGCCGCCGGTGCCCCGGGTGACTTGCTGGGTGTGCCCGTGGCGCACAAGGATATTTTTGTCACCCAGGACTTTGTGACCACCGCCGGCTCCAGGATGCTGGCCGGTTACCGCTCGCCGTTTGACGCTACCGTGGTCGCCAAACTGGCACAGCAGGGCGTGGTGACGCTGGGCAAACTCAATTGCGATGAATTCGCCATGGGCTCGGCCAACGAGAACTCGGCCTTCGGCCCGGCGCACAACCCGTGGGACATCACCCGCACCCCCGGCGGCTCGTCCGGCGGCAGCGCGGCGGCCGTTGCGGCCCGGCTGGCCCCGGCAGCGACCGGCACCGATACCGGCGGCTCCATCCGCCAGCCCGCCTCGTTTTGCGGTATCACCGGCATCAAGCCGACCTATGGCCGCGCTTCGCGCTACGGCATGGTGGCGTTTGCCTCCAGCCTGGATCAGGCCGGCCCGATGGCCCGCACCGCCGAAGACTGCGCCTTGCTGCTGTCCGCCATGTGCGGCCCCGATCTGGACCGCGACTCGACCTCGCTCGACGTCCCGGTCGAGAACTTCAGCCGCTCCTTGAATGAAAGTCTCGACGGTCTGCGCATTGGCGTGCCCGCCGAGTTCTTTGGCGAAGGCCTCGCGCCGGACGTGCATGCCGCTGTGGACGCCGCCTTGAAAGAGTACGAAAAACTGGGCGCCAGGCTGGTGCCCATCACGCTGCCACGTACCGAGTTGTCGATCCCGGTGTATTACGTGATTGCGCCGGCCGAGGCGTCGAGTAATCTGAGCCGTTTTGACGGCGTCAAGTTCGGCCACCGCGCCGACAAGTACACCGACCTGATCGACATGTACAAAAAGACCCGTGCCGAAGGCTTTGGCGACGAGGTCAAGCGCCGCATCATGATCGGCGCCTACGTGCTGTCGCACGGCTATTACGACGCCTACTACCTGCAGGCGCAAAAAATCCGCCGCATGATTGCCGACGACTTCCAGCAAGCCTTCACCCAGTGCGACGTGATCGCCGGGCCGGTGGCGCCGACGGTGGCGTGGGCGCTGGGCGGCCACGGCAACGACCCGATGGCCGATTACCTGGCCGACATCTTCACCCTGCCCGGCTCGCTCGCGGGCCTGCCCGGCATGAGCATTCCGGTCGGCTTTGGCGCCGGCCACATGCCGGTGGGCATGCAGCTGATCGGCAATTATTTGCAGGAGGCCAAGCTGCTCAATGTGGCGCACCGCTTCCAGCAGGCCACCGACTGGCACGCCCAAAAGCCCGAAGGATTTTGAACATGAACGCATTTGTTGAAACCGCACCGTCGCCCTCGCGCACGGTCCTCAAGTCCCCGCTGGTGCAGGGCTATGAAGTCGTGATCGGCTTCGAGACCCACGCCCAGCTGTCCACCCAGTCCAAGATTTTCAGCCGCGCGCCGGTGGCGTTTGGGGCCGAACCCAACACGCAGGCCTGCGCCGTCGATCTGGCCCTGCCCGGCACCCTGCCGGTGATGAACAAGGGTGCCGTGGAGCGTGCCATCCAGTTCGGGCTGGCGGTGGGCTCGCACATTGCGCCGCGCAGCGTCTTTGCGCGCAAGAACTACTTTTACCCCGATCTGCCCAAGGGCTACCAGATCAGCCAGTTTGAAATTCCGGTGGTGCAGGGCGGCGAGATCGTCTTCTTTCTGGGCGAACACCAAATGGCCGTGCGCCTGGTGCGCGCCCATCTGGAAGAAGACGCCGGCAAGTCGCTGCACGAAGACTTTATTGGCCAAACCGGCATTGACCTGAACCGAGCCGGCATACCCCTGCTGGAAATCGTGACCGAGCCCGACATGCGCTCCAGTGCCGAGGCCGTGGCCTACGCCAAGGAACTGCACAAGATCGTGACCTGGATCGGCATTTGCGACGGCAACATGCAGGAAGGCAGCTTCCGCTGCGACGCCAACGTGTCGGTGCGCAAGCCCGGCGCGCCGTTTGGCACGCGCCGCGAGATCAAGAACCTGAACAGCTTCAAGTTCATGCAGCAGGCCATTGACTATGAAATTCGCTGGCAGATCGAGCAGATCGAGGACGGCCACGCGATCGAGCAAGCCACCGTGCTGTTCAACCCCGATACCGGCGAAACCCGGGCCATGCGCACCAAGGAAGATGCCGCCGATTACCGCTATTTCCCCGATCCCGATCTGCCACCGCTGGTGATTGGCGAGGACTGGGTGCAGCGCGTGCGCGACGAGATGACCGAGTTGCCGCGCGTCATGGCGCAGCGCTTCGGGGCCGACTACGGCCTGTCCGACTACGACGCCACGGCCCTGACGCAAAGCCGTGAGATGGCGGCCTATTTCGAGGCGGCGGCCCAAGCCTGCGGCCAGCCCAAGCTGGCCAGCAACTGGATCATGGGCGAACTGTCACGCCGCTTGAATGCGGACGACATCGCGCTGGCTGCTTGCCCGGTGGCGGCCCTGTCGCTGGCGGCGCTGATCACGCGCATTGCGGACGGCACCATCTCCAACAACGCCGCCAAGCAGGTGTTTGATGCGATCTGGAATGGGGAAGGCGCGGAGGTCGATGCCTTGATTGAGTCCAAGGGCCTCAAGCAGATGAACGACTCCGGCGAGCTGGAGAAGATCGTCGACGACGTGCTGGCCGCCAACCCGAAAAACGTGGAGGAGTACAAGGCTGGCAACGGCAAAGCCCTCAACGCGCTGGTGGGTCAGATCATGAAAGGCAGCAAAGGCAAGGCCAATCCGCAGCAAGTCAACGACCTGCTGCGCCAGAAACTGGGCTAAGCCCGAGCCCGAACCCGAACCCGCGCCAGCGTGACGGGTTCAGCGGCCCCGGCTGACGGCCGCTGCGGGTGACTGCAGCGCCCATAGCTGCTTCAGGCGCTGCAGTTCTTCGTCAAAGCGGGCATTGACGCGCTTGATTTCACTGTCCTGCTCGGCAATGAAGCGCCCCTGCACCGCCAGGCTCTGAGTCACTTCGTCCACCTGGCGGCGGATTGAAGGGGGGGCTTTGCTCGGATCTTTCTTGTAAAACTCCATCTCCTGGTCGATATCGGTGCGCTGGCGCAGCAACTCGGTGACGCGGTTCATCGCCGCCTGGCGTACCACCGCCACCTGGGCCAGCGCCTCGGCGCGTTCCTTGTCATGCACCAGCTTGGTCGGGTAGCGGATCAGCAGCGCCCGATCCCGGCGTTTTTCTTCGTTGCTGCGGGCCAGCGCCTCCTGCTCGGCTTTGTCCTTCTGCTCCTGCTCGGTGCGTTCCTGTGCGCTCAGGGTGGGCCCTAGCTTGGTCTTCAAAGTGCCGCTGGGGTTGAGTACCTTTTGTTCCCGGTCACTGCACTCTGCAATCGGGCGGTCGGAGGTGAGCTTGCGGCCCCGCGCATCGGTGCAGGCGTAGATGCCCTGCACCGAGTTGGGCGCTGTCTGGGCGGCGCTGAGACCGGACAGGCTGGCCAGCAGCAGGCCCAGGCAGACGGGCCTGGATGCGAACGCTGTGAACCTGAGCCAGCTGAACATATTTTTAACTTTCTTCTACGCCATAACGTTGCCGGTAAGCCACGATGCGCTGGTGGTCGGCCGTCAGGCTGCCTGCGCTGTGCTGTTCCAGATAGTGCATCAAGTCGGTCAGCTTTGCAATCGCGCACACCTGCATGCCGAGCTGGTTTTTCACGTATTGCACCGCACTGTGCGCCACATCAACCCCGTTTTCGGTGGCTTTTTCCTGACGGTCCAGCGCGATGGCGACCGCGTGCGGGATGGCGCCTGCGGCCTCGATGATGGCGATCGATTCGCGCACCGCCGTGCCCGCCGACATCACGTCGTCCACAATCAGCACCCGCCCTTTGAGCGGGGCGCCGACCAGCGAGCCGCCTTCGCCGTGCGCTTTGGCTTCCTTGCGGTTGTAGGCAAACGGCACGTTGTGGCCGAGGCGCGCCAGCTCCACCGCCAGCGCGGCGCCGAGCGGAATGCCCTTGTAGGCGGGGCCAAAAATCATGTCGAACTCAATGCCGCTGGCCAGCAGGCGCTGCGCATAAAATTGCGCCAGGCGTCCCAGCTTGGCGCCATCGTCAAACAGACCGGCGTTGAAAAAGTAGGGGCTGATGCGCCCGGACTTGATCTTGAATTCGCCGAAGCGCAGCACGCCACAATCCACCGCAAACTGCACAAAGTCCTGGGCCAAGCCGTTGGATGGCGGGGTTTGTTCAGCGACGTTTGCAACACTTATCGACATGGGGAATTTCCTTGTATAAATTGACCAGCTTGAACCTCAACGGCATCCGCTCCGCCACCAGCAAAGGCCTCGAAGCCTGGCTGGCGCAGGTAAAACCCGATTGTATTTGCGTGCAGGAAGTCAAAGCTCAGGCGGCCGATGTGCAGGGCCGCTTTGAAGCGCTGGCCGGGCTCAAGGGTTACTTCCACTTTGCCGAGAAAAAAGGCTACTCCGGCGTCGGCGTCTACACCCGGGACGAACCCAGCGACGTCATCGTGGGCTACAACTCACCCGAGTTTGATGCCGAAGGCCGTTACGTCGAGTTGCGCTTTGATACGCCGACGGCCAAAAAATCCATCATCAGCTGCTACTTTCCCAGCGGTTCCTCGGGCGAAGAGCGCCAGCAGGCCAAGTTCCGCTTTCTGGCCGAGCTGTACCCGCACCTGCAGGCCTTGAAGGCCGAGCGCGAGTTCATCCTGTGTGGCGACGTCAACATCGCGCACCAGGAGATGGATCTGAAAAACTGGAAAGGCAACAAAAAGAACTCAGGCTTTCTGCCAGAAGAGCGCGCCTGGATGACCCAGCTGCTGGGCGAGGCCGGGCTGGTGGACGTGTACCGTCAGTTGCAACCTACTGCCACCGATGCTGCCTACACCTGGTGGAGCAACCGGGGCCAGGCCTACGCCAAGAACGTCGGCTGGCGGCTGGACTACCACCTGGCCACCCCGGCGCTGGCGGCCCTGGCGCGCACCGAGTCGATTTACAAAGACGAGAAATTCTCCGATCACGCCCCAATCACGATTGAGTATGCTATCTAATTCATAGCTGCTTACGCACTATCCATAAGGGCTAGTGGCCTGAAAGACCATTGACATGCTAAATTACACCATTATTCCTGTGACCGCCTTCCAGCAAAACTGTTCGCTGCTCTGGTGCGACCAGACCCAACAGGCCGCCGTGATTGACCCCGGTGGCGATATTGGACGGGTGCTGGCCGAGGTGCAGCGCCGGGGGCTGGTGCTGACCCAGATCTGGCTCACCCACGCCCACATTGACCATGCCGGCGGCACCGCCGAGCTGGCGGCACAACGCTCGCTGCCGATCATTGGCCCGCATCCGGCCGACCAGTTCTGGATTGATGGCCTGGCCGAGCAGAGCCGTATGTTTGGCTTCCCCCCGGCCCAGCCGTTCACGCCGACGCGCTGGCTGGCGGACGAAGACACAGTGACGCTGGGCAACAGCACGCTGCAGGTGCGCCACTGCCCCGGTCACACGCCGGGCCATGTGGTGTTTTATTCGCCCGAGATCAAGCGGGCGTTTGTGGGTGATGTGCTGTTTGCCGGCTCGATTGGCCGCACCGACTTCCCGCAGGGCGACCATGACACGCTGATTGCCAGCATCGTCACGCGCCTGTGGCCGATGGGCAACGACACCGTGTTCATTCCCGGCCACGGCCCGGAAAGCAGCTTCGGGCACGAGCGCCAAAGCAACCCGCATGTGCGCGGCACCTGAGGGCTGACAGCGCCTCACTTGAGCGAGAAAGTAGCCTGGTAGGCGTAGTTGCCGGGCTGCAGGGTATCGAACACGATAGCCGCACGGAAGTCGTCAATTTTTGCGATGCTCGGCTTCGGCAGCCCGATCTTCAGTGATTTAACGCTCATGAGCGCGCCTTTTTGCGGCAGCATCACGACCAGCGTCGCGCCCGACAAAGGCCTGTTCCCGGTCACCGAAACATTGAGTTCCAGCCGCTTGCCGCTGTAGGATGAGGCAAGTTTGAAGCGTTCGCGCTCGCGCCACCACTCGCTCACTTGCCCGGCTGAGGCGAGCCAGACCGGGCCGCGCTGCTGTTTCACGTGCGCCAGAAAACCGGGCATGGCCTGGGTCAAGGTGCTGTCGGTGCTGAAATTCTGGCTGTGGACACTGAGCAGGCCGAGCGAGCCGGTGGCGAGGGTCAGGTCAAAATCGTCAATCAGTGCCTGGGTCGTTTGCTCGACGCTCAGCTTTTCCAAGAACAGATTGATGTCGTCGCGTTGCGTGCGTGGCAGGACGATCAGGTCATCTGCGGGCTCGACGCCCTCCAGTTTGGCCAGCAGGGGGAGGCGGCCTTCCGAGCGACCCGGATCGGCTGCATGGTGGCGAATGCCATATTGGTGGAGCAGCTGCTCGGTGGTGGCGTCATAACTTTCAGTCGGCGCCCGAAACCCCGTCATTCCTTTGGTATCCAGGAGTATGGCATCCAGGTCGGCGCGCATGGTTTTGATGCGTTTTTCCTGCTGCGCAGCGGTTTGGCCTTTGAATCCGATGTGAATGTCGGCGTGGTAGCCCACCTCGAAGTCGCGGGCCAGTTTGGCCAGCACCTCCGGAAAAACCTTGGCGACGGAGGTCAGCACGTAAAACGTGGCGCGGTACTCCAGCGACTGCATCATGGCGGCAAAGGTCAGCGCATTGGCGAAGCCTTCTTCGGTGTCCATCTCGATCACCTGGGCCGCACGCTTGGCCTGGGGCCAGGCGGCCCGCACCGCCACCGGCTCACGGCGCAGCCATTGCAGTGTGTCGTCGATCAGGCTGTGGACGGCCAGGGGATGAGATTCCCAGGTCGATTCAGCAAAGGCGTAAGCAACGGCGCGCGCCGAGCCAGCGCTGGCCTCGGAAAAAATAACGGCACCCTCATCCCGGCGTTCGTTATCGGTGATGCGGGCCCAGTTCATAAAGCGCCCTGCGACCATCTCTCCCTTGAAGCGCAGCAAGGTTTCCGATGTTTTACTCATCCAGACGCGCTGCCCGGCGGGTTGGGTGCTCGATACCGGGGATTCACCGCTGAGAATCAGGTTGTTCACCTCTGCCGTGGCCGGAATTTCACCGGTCATCTTGACCCCCAGCTGCTCCAGAAACTGCCACCCTTCCCATTCGCCTTTGCCATTGCGGCTGCCGGTGGCCCAGGTGGTGAGGATGGCCCCACCGTGGCTGCGGAATTCTGCAATGCTGGCCCGCTCCTCGGCGCTGAGCGCCACAGCGGAGGGCAGGATCAGGATGCCTTCCTTCTGCTTGCGCAACTGGGCCAGCTCCTGAATCTCGCTGAAATCAAGTTTCCGATTCGAAAAATAAGCACGCCACGGCACCAGCAAGGTGTCGTAATTTCCCCCAATACCCGTGAAATAGGTCTTGGTGCTGGGGGATACATAAAGGCTGATGCGGCTAGAGGTTCCCGCGATCGATGACAAGGCCCCGTTGCTGCCCAGCACCGGGGGCGTCCATCCGGTGGCCTGCATCACCCCCAGGTAAATCAGCATGGGCACGGCCAGGCCCATGATGATCAGGAGAGGGATGTAAATCCCCATGCGCCTGAACACCGAGGTTTTCTCGGCGGCTCGGTGGTCAGTGGGTTCCATGGAAATAGAACGCATGGGAGGGGGGCGAGTCAGGGTGGCGGGGGCGAGGAATCCGCCGCACTGCCGGGGACATAGCGTGTGAGGAAGATAGGCTCCCCGCTGTGGCGGGTGTTGTCCGCTTTCTTTCCGGTCGGTTTTCGCTTGTCGCGCAGTTTGAATGCGGCATAGGCGCCAACGCCGACCACCATGGTGCCAATGGTGGTCACCAGGATGACCGTTGCCAGAATGGAAATGAGATCCATGTCAGAGTTTTCCTTCGCGTTCGAGTTTTCCCCAGGTCATGGCGTTGCCGCGCCACTCTTCAATGGTGGCGAAAACCTTGGAGATGTCAATAATCGTGATGTAAAAAAGCCGGAACATGACGGCGTAAAAAATCAGTGAGGGGTCTTCTTCTTCAATCACCACGCAGTACGCGGCGGCGACCAGATCGAGCATGGTGAGCTGCAGCCACCAGAAAAAAAGGAGGGAAACAATCCCATACTGAATCCCGACATAGGCAAAGAAGATGTTGCCGAGGACGGTTGAAAAAGGCCACATGATGCCTTCAAACAGCATGTACCACATGATAAAACAGTTGATTCCTGCCTTGCGCGGATTCCAGAGCGCGGCGCTGTGTTTGCGGGTTGCCTGCAAAATACCGCGCGTCCAGCGATAGCGCTGTTTGAGCAGGTCGAGCAGTCGGCTCGGTGTCTCGACCAGGGCAGTGGCCGTGGGCTCGAAAGTGACATGCCAGCCGTTGACCAGCAGTTTGAGCGTCAGGTCGCAGTCTTCGGCAAACGTGTCGTGATCGTAGCCGCCCACCTCTTGCAGCACCTTTTTGCGGAACATGCCGAGGGGGCCGGGAATGATGTTGACAGCGCGCATGAAGCTCTGCGCTTTGCGTGCCATGGCCAAGCCTTCGACATACTCAAGGGCTTGAATTTTGGTCCACATATTCTCCCGGTTGATGACCTTGACATTGCCGGCGACCGCCCCGACCCGGGGGTTTTCAAAATGGCGGATGCAGGCGCGCAGGGTGTTGGTCGAGAGTTTGGAGTCGCCGTCCATATTGAGAATGAACTCGCCGCGTGCCAGTGTCATGCCGGTGTTGAGTGCTTCGGCTTTGCCGCCATTGCGCTTGGTAATGACACGAACCGGAATGTTATGCGGCTCGCGCGCCACGACCATGGCCTTTTCGTAGGTGTCATCGGTCGAGCCGTCATCGATCACGATGATTTCAAAGTTGGGGTAGTCCAGCAGCAACAGCGACCGGATGGCGGGCTGGATCACGAGCCCCTCGTTGTACGCAGGAACCACCACGGAAATCATCGGTAAGGAATGTTCTTCGCGGTAGCTGGGCGGGGGCTCTGCCCGTTTCTTGTACATCGACTCCAGATGATCCATGAATGAATACAGAAGCATCGCGGCGTAGCGCAGCACCAGGAGCGCGAGGAAGAACATCAGGTACACCGAGACGGCCGACAGCACATAACTTTCCATCAAAACGCTGAAGGAGCCCTTGGTGGCGCGTACCGATTGATAACTCAGGGCCAACAGCAAGACCATGGTGCCGATCGCGGCGGCTGCCCATAGATAACGGGAAACTTTTTTCAGCGCCAAAGCTTTTCCAGATTCACGATGACCGATTTGGCCCGATAGGCGGCGTTGTCGCGCCAACTGGCCATGGTCCACAAATTCAAACCAATTGCCACGTCGTTTGACACCCAGCGCTTGCCGCCCGCTGACAGACTCCAGTTGTTGCCCGCATCACCATACAGAGGCAGGCCTGCTTGGGCGGAGCTGAAAAAGTTCCAGTCGGCACTGCCCCACTCGCCCAGAAGTCCTGCATACGCGGTACCAAAGCCTTGACCGGGGGACCAGTAGTTCGCTGTATTAAACGAGGCTTCGCGGGTTTCCATGCCAATGAAGGGCTTGATGTGGCTACCGAGCGGGCGCCATTTTGAAGCGAGCCGCAGGCTGCTCGTGACGATGTTGTTACCGTCGGAGATATCAAAATAATCAATGCGGCCGGTCAGGTCGCCCGCTGAAAATCCTTGCGTCGCCTCCAGACCAATGGTCATTGCCGTTAAATGCGATGCCAGTGCGTTGGGATTCGTTGCTATCTTGCCCCAGTTGACGTGACCTACATCAAGCGACATTTTGTAGTCTTCAAAACTAAGGTGCGCCTTGCCAAAGAGATTGCGGCTGGATTTGGTTGGCATACTCAGTTCCAGACTGGGCTTAAGGGCCAGATCCAGGGCCTGGTAGCGCAGGGTGACATCCTGCTGGCTGGCCTCACTATCGGGCAAGGCATCTCTGACGCCACTGGTCTCGATTTCCATGATGTTCGCCCCGCTGCGATCTCGCCAGCGGTGATTGATCGTGGCGGCTTTACGCTGCATTTCGGAAGAGTCGATAGATCCGCCAAAGCTCAGCAGGGTGCGCGGAACTAGTTCGCGCGTCGCCAGTTCAAGCCCTTCCAGTGCGCCTGCGTTGCCTGGGTCGGCCGCCAGGACGGCTTGATACAGAGGCATCGCCTGGTCATCACGGCCACGCCAGCGTTGAATGCTTGCCAAACCAACACGGGCTTCGTTGGCATATTTCCCGCTGACCAAGCCTTGATAGGTGGGAACGGCTTCGTCCAGGCGACCTGTCCAGGCCAGGCTATTGGCAATGATCAGTTGCAGTGCCTCGTCAGGCTTGTCTTTGGCCAACAAGGCCAGGCCTTCCGTCCCCACCGCAGAAAAATCTTCGGCGGCATTGAGGTCAAGGATGCGTTGCTCCGTCGTTTTTTTGGAGGGTGACTCGGTACGCCCCTGCTGAGGGGCAGCCGGTCTGGGGGAGGTTGACTCTGCTTGCTTGTTTGGGCCGGGCAAACTGGCGCTGACGGGGGGGGTGTACAGGTACTGTTGTGCTAACTGCAGCGGTTCGCTGGACGGCGAGGGGAGCTTGGCTTGGGATGATAATTTGCGTGCCGGCGCTTGGCCTGCTTTGCGCAATGCATTGAGTCGCAGGGTCGCGGCTTCGGCAAAAGGAGTTCCTTCGAGCGCTTCAAGCTGTGTTGTCGCTTCTTCTATCTTTCCAAGACGCTGCAGGCTATCGGCCACAATAAAACGCAGCTCATGCTTCCAGGGTTCTGAAAGCAACTCAGCGAGTCCGCGAGTGACGGCTTCTTCGTATTGCCCTTTTTTATGGAAGTCGAGTGCCGCGTTCGTTTCGCCATTGCTTGTCGCAGCCATGGCGAGCAACGGCAGGGTGCTACAAAATGCCAAGGCAATTATTTTTGATCCGAAAGTTTTCGAGAAACGTGCCATGATGATTTTTTGAGCGCCTGGGTGGTTGACCATGTATTTACAAGCTGGCGGGTGTGCTGCGCGTGGCCCGTGCAACTTTTTTCACACCAGTCACAGGAGCGGCCCCATTATTTGGGTAACTTGAAAGCGCCTCTTTTACGGGGGCAGTGGGTGTGGTAGCAAATGCAATAGGCGGGGGCGATGCCGTCGTTGCAGGGGGCATGAAAACCTGCGTGTCTGGCGCAAAAACGGTGGGACGCGGCAGGGTTGGCGTTGGCGGCTCAGAATTGCGGGTGAAATTCTCTAACGGCGCAATTTGCTGCTCTGCTGGGCGAATCACATTCGACGCCGCTTGCAAGACAAGCGCTGGTTGATCGTCTGGCGTCAAGGTGCCGGGGTGTGCTGCCGCTGAAAAA
>OFRD01000700.1_pt1 | contig 12531 bp, 10 predicted proteins | sample 1543041 | NCBI WGS metagenome assembly OFRD01 (sample SAMN07774234, study PRJEB24372) | wastewater metagenome | isolation source: Exp Tend CN 100WW | collected 2016-02
GCATCAAGTGACGTTCGCGCTTGGAATCGTCGCGTTGATGTTCCTGCTTGCGCTGGCGATGACGATTGTCTTTGCCCGGATTCGCGGGATGGCCGGTGCTTTGCTGGTGCCGTATCTCGCCTGGCTGGTGTTTGCCTTCTATCTCAATTACCAGATCGTGGACTTGAATCCGGGGGCCGAAACCCTTGCGCCGCCGTCCGCCACCACCCAAATCATCAAGCTCTGAACCCCACGGGATTTTCCGCATGCAATCCGACAACAAGATTTTCGACGACTTCGCCAAGTTTCTGAACGGTGCCGCCGGTACGCTGGCCGGTGTCGGGCGCGAAGCGGAAGCGGGCGCGCGGGCGCGGGCGAAGGAGTGGATCGGCGGCTTGGACTTCGTTTCACGCGACGAATTCGAGGCGGTCAAGGCGATGGCGGCGGCGGCGCGCGACGATGCCGATGCGCTGCGCGCGCGCCTCGATGCCCTCGAAGCGAAAGCGACGGTGGCCCCCAAGGCGGAGGGCTGAGACGATCTTTTCCACAGTTTTTTCGATTGGCTTGCCTGCCCCATTCTTGTGCTGCCCGGCGCGCTGCGTCACGACAGTGTCCAAGGCGAATGATGGAGGCGCACGATGATCCTCGATGAGGCGGATTTCGATCGCGACGATGCAGCGCCGATCGACATGCTGGAAAGCTATTTCGCGGCGCATGGCTGGGACCACGAACGGCAAGACGATGAAGTCATCGCCAAGGTCAAAGGAAGCTGGACGCAATATGAGCTTCGCGCGCTATGGCGCGAGGAAGACAGCGTTATTCAATTCCTGGCCTTTCCCGATGTTCGCGTCGCCGACGACCGGCGTGGTGCGATCTACGAAGCGATCGGGCTGATCAACGAGCAATTGTGGGTCGGGCATTTCGAATTGTGGTCGGCCAGCGGAATCCTGCTGTACCGCCATGCCGCGATGATCGAAGGCGCGACCGAATCGGGCGGCGGCACGATGTCGCTGGGGACGGCGGAGTTGCTGGTCGAAAGTGCGATCGACGAGTGCGAGCGATTCTATCCGGTGTTTCAGTTCGTCCTGTGGGGCGGCAAAACCCCTGCCGAAGCGATGGCTGCAGCCATGACAGAGACGCAGGGCGAGGCCTGAATGGTCGGGCACGACCGTCCGGAGCGGACGGTGACTCGCGTCTGGATGATCGGTTGCGGGAATATGGGCGGGGCGATGCTCCGCCAATGGATTGCCAGTGGGGTTCTGGCACCCGGCAATGTCGATGTGGTCAACCGGGCCGACCGGCTTTTGCCGACAGGCGTCCGGCAGGCGCGGGATGTGCCGAGCGGGCCATTGCCCGATCTCGTGATACTGGCGATGAAGCCGCAGCAATTGGACGACGTCGCGGGGCGCTTTGCGGAGCGCTTGCGGGGCGTGCCGGCGTTGATCTCGATTTTGGCGGGCGTGGAAGAGCAAGCGTTGGCCGAGCGGTTTCAGGCCCGGGCGATCGTTCGGGCGATGCCCAATCTGCCGGTCGGGATCGGCAAGGGCGTGGTGGCGCTCGACAGCAGTAGTGCCGATCCGGCGCTGCGCGGCGCGATTACGACGTTGATGGCGGCGCTCGGGCTGGTCGAATGGGTCGATCCAGCGCATTTTGACGCGGTCACCGCGCTGGCCGGGTGCGGACCGGCGTTCCTATACCGCTTTATCGATGCGCTCGCGGCGGCGGGCGTCGCGCAGGGATTGCCAGAGGATCAGGCGAACCGGCTGGCGCTCGCCACGGTTGAGGGATCGGCGCTGCTGGCCGCTGCGGCGGATGTTCCGCCGGGCACGCTTGCCGATCGTGTCGCCAGCCCAGGCGGATCCACGCGCAAGGGGCTCGACGTGCTCGATCAGGGGGAGGCCCTCGTCGCTTTGCTGCGCGAGACGGTTTCAGCATCCGCTCGGCGCAATGCCGAAATGGCCGCGGCAGCGCGACGCTAGCATGATGCCGCCGGTGTCCGCTTAAAGGCTGTCGCCGGTCAGACCGAGAGGAGCTTCAGCACCTCGTCGGGGGTGATGCCTTCCAGCACCGCCCAAAAACCGCTGACCGCATTTTGTCCGGCGCTGGCATATGCTTGCGCCCACACTTGGCGGACGCATTCGAACAGATCGCCTTCGAGGTCTTTGCCCGCCTGCGACAATCGCAAGAGCCGTTGCCGTCGATCGCGCTCGCCGACTCGTGTTTCGACGAGGTTACGCTCCACCAGCTCGTTGAGAACGCGGCCGAGCGATTGCTTGGTAATGCCAAGCAGCCCGAGAAGCGCGCTGACGGTCAAATCGGGATGGCGCGCGATAAAATACAAAGCGCGGTGGTGCGCCCGGCCCAGTCCCAACGCGCTCAGCCGCTCCTCGGTGGAGCGCGCAAGCGTGCTCTGCGCGAAGTACATGAGTTCCATGCCACGACGGATTTCGGGTTCGCGCAGGAAAAGCGGCGAGGCGGAGGCGATTGCGGTAGCCATTGTTGACCGCGTTTGCCGCCTCCCGTACAGCCCTTCAACCCCCAAATTGTAACAACTTGTCGCAGGGCTTCGATGCAGCAGAACGCCACTATCGCCCACCGCCCCACAGCCGATGCGCAGACCTTCGCCGTCGAGCCGCATCCGACGCCGACTCTCGCGAACGAACGCACCGGCCTGATCGCCAACCCCGGTTTCGGGCGCGTCTTCACCGATCACATGGTGACGATCCGCTATAACGAGGTTGCGGGTTGGCACGACGCCAAGATCACCCCGCGCGCCGCGTTCCAAATGGATACCGCCTCGGCGGTGCTGCATTATGCGCAGGAAATTTTCGAGGGGCTGAAGGCGTATCGTTTGCCCGATGGTGGTGCCGCGCTGTTCCGCCCTGCGGCAAACGCGGCGCGTTTCCGCAAATCGGCGGAGCGGATGGCGATGGTGCCGCTGCCCGATGAGCTCTTCGTCGAGTCGGTCCGCGCCATCGTGCGGCAAGAGGCCGACTGGATCCCCGATATCGACGGCGGCGCGCTGTATCTGCGCCCGTTCATGATCGCGAGCGAAGTGTTCCTCGGGGTAAAGCCGTCCAGCGAATATCTGTACGCCGTGATCGCGTCTTCGGTCGGTGCCTATTTCAAGGGTGGCGCGCCCGCCGTAACCTTGTGGGTGTCGCAGGACTATACGCGCGCCGCACCCGGCGGCACTGGTGCGGCCAAATGCGGGGGCAATTATGCGGCCAGTCTGATCGCCCAGGCCGAGGCGACTCGGCAGGGGTGCGATCAGGTGCTGTTCCTCGACGCGATCGAGCGGCGCTGGATCGAAGAACTGGGCGGCATGAACATTTTCTTCGTGTTCGACGATGGCAGTATCGCCACTCCACCGCTGACCGGCACGATTCTCCCCGGCATCACCCGCGATTCGCTGCTGACCCTGGCGCGTGACATGGGCCTGAACGTCCGCGAGGAGCCTTACGCGATCGACCAGTGCCGCGCCGATGCGCAAAGCGGCCGTTTGCTGGAAGCGTTTGCCTGCGGAACGGCGGCGGTCGTCACCCCGATCGGCACGATGAAGATGCGCGATGGCGCGTTCGACATTGGCGGCGGTGGCCCTGGGCAAACAACGTTGCGGTTGCGCCAGGCATTGATCGATATTCAGCGCGGACACGCGCCCGATCCGTATGGCTGGCTCGAGCGGGTGATCTGAAAGCGCGAATCCGGGCTTTCCAAGCTTGGATTCGCAGCCTAAAGCACGCCGCTCCCGGATTGGGGCGTCGCCAAGTGGTAAGGCAGCGGCTTTTGATGCCGCCATTCGCAGGTTCGAACCCTGCCGCCCCAGCCAATCTCTTCATCACGATTCTGCATGGGCAGAAAATTAGCGGTCGACAGAAGCGGAGCCGCGCTTGAAAGACGCAGCGACGATGACGATGCTCCGCCTGATCCTGCTCGGCCTGACCGCCGCCACCCTGTCCTGCGGCCCGGCTGACGCGCGAACTCGGCACGCCAAAATCGCCCTAACCTTCGATGACCTGCCGGCGCTGACGATCGCGAAGGACCAGCGTTATGTGAACGGCTTGAACGCCGACATTCTGGAGGGTCTGCGCAAGCACAGGATTCCGGCGACGGGGTTCGTCAACGAATCGAAGCTCAACGAGCTGGATCGACCGCAACAGATCGCCGTTCTGGAGCATTGGCTCGATGCGGGAATGGACCTGGGGAATCACACCTTTTCCCACGAATCGCCAAACCGCCTGGGCGCGGCCGCTTACATTGCCGATATTGCGCGCGGCGAGCCGGTCACGCGTGGGTTGCTTGAAGAACGGCACCGTCGGATTGGCTGGTTTCGCCACCCCTATCTCGAAACCGGCACGCCGGAGGCGGTCAAGCACGAGATCAACACCTGGCTGACCGCGCATGGCTATCGCATCGCGCCGGTCACGATCGATGCCGACGACTGGGAATTTGCCGAGCCCTATGATGCCGCGACCATCGCGCAGGATGCGGCGACGCGGGACCGGATCCGGCAGCTCTATCTCGCCCATACCGCGACGACGATCCGCTGGTATCGCAGCGCAGCGCGTGCGCTGTTCGGGCGCGATATCGCCTATGTCATGCTGCTGCACGCGACCCGGCTGAACGCAGATTCGATCGACGACCTCGCCGCCATCCTTCGGCGCGAGCATCTGCAGCCGGTGACGCTGCCGCAGGCGATGAAGGACCCGGCGTATCGCACCCCCGATCCCTATACCGGCAAGGAGGGGATCGAGTGGATGGAGCGATGGTCGATGGCGCTGCACAAGCCGCTGCCGTGGAGCAGCTTCACCGACGTGCCGAAAGAGATCGAAGCCGCCTATGACCGAGTCGATCATGATCGGTGAGGTTCAATCGTCGGTGACGTCGAATTTCAGGCCCGGATCCTGATCTCAAACACCAGCCCGCGGCCCGCTTCGCCGCGCCGAACGTTCAGTCGCCCGCCATGCGCCCGCGCCACCCGGTCGACAATCGATAGACCGATGCCCGAGCCTTCGATCTGCGACCCGGCACCACGCCAGAGCCGTTCCGTCAGGCGCGCCAGATCCTCCTGCGGCAGCGGCGGACCGTCGTCGCAAACGGTGATGCCAGCGTTCGCGCTGCGGACTTCGATCGCGGTTCCGGGCGGCGTGTGGCGGGTCGCATTGTCGAGCAGATTCTCGAGCGCGAGCGTGAGCGCTTCGCCATACCCATAGACCTGTGCCGGGCCGGGAGCGCGATCGAGCGCAATGCTGCGGCCCGAGGCCAGAATCGCAGGCGCACGATCGGCGACGACCTGTTCCGCCAACCGGTGGAGATCGACGGTCGTGCCACTCGATTCCAACGGTCGCTCAAGCTCTGCCAGCGCCAGCAATTGTGCGATCACGCGCCCGGCGCGATCCACGGCTGCCATCAGCGCCGAGCGCGCCTCCGGGTCGGCAATCGCGTCGGCGCGCAATCGTATGGCAGCGAGAGGCGTACGCAATTCATGCGCGACATCGGCGGCAAAGGCGGTTTGCACCCGGATCGCCGCGGCGAGACGGTCCAGCGCGGCATTGGCGGCCTCGGCCAGGGGCTCTGCCTCCAGCGGGAGCAGACCGCGCGGCAAGCGCGTGTCGAGGGATTGCGGACCGATTTGCGCTGCGGCCAGTGAGACCATGCGCATGCGGTGCGTCAAACGGCGCGCGAGCAGCGCCCCGATCATGGGGACAAGCAATGCAATCGGCAGCGATATCAGCGCGAAACGCGAGAGGAAGTTGCGTACGACATCGTCGGTGACCACCTCCGGGTCGGCATCGTCTTGCGATACGACGATCCAGCCGACCGTGGCGGGCAGGCAGAACGCCTGAATCGCGCCTTTTCGAAAGAAATGCGATGTCTCATCGAGCGGTGCGGCTGCCAGGATCTGCGGCCGTGACGGTCCGTAGGAATTGAGCACCCGGCGATTTCGGCCGATTACGCTGACCGCCATGCCATTGGACAAGACCACGGGCTGCGGGACACCGGTCTCCCCGAACGACGCCGAAAGCGCCGCCTGTCGGCGCAGCAAATTCCGCTGAAAATGGTCGGCGGTCTGGTGCAGCAGGGCAGACGCGCTCCACAGCAACGTGAGCGCGGCGACCAAAGCGATGCCGACATGCAGCGCGATAAACTGCCCGAGCAGCGAGCGCGGCGCGCGCATTCTCACGCGGCGGCGACCATCATATAGCCGACGCCGCGTACCGTCTCGATCCGCGCGCAGCTCGATCCGTCTTCCAGCTTTTTGCGCAAGCGGTGGATATAGACCTCCACCGCATTGGACCCAAGATCGCTGTCGAGCCCGAAGAGCTGATCCTCCACCACGGTCTTGGGCACGACCTTGCCGCAACGGCGCAACAGCAGTTCCAGCAACTGCGTTTCGCGCACGGACAGCGCCAGCGGCTGGGCGTCGATATAGGCGACGCGAGTCTCGACGATGAATTCCAAAGCGCCGCAGCGGAGCGACTTGCCGGTATAGCCGTCGCGACGCCGCAGGATGGCGAGCAGCCGCGCGTGCAATTCGTCAACGTCGAACGGCTTGACCATATATTCGTCGGCCCCTTCGTTCAGGCCGCGAATACGCGCGTCGATCGCGCCGCGTGCGCTCAGCACGAGCACGGGCCGCGTGTCGCCGCGCGCGCGCATCCGCGTCAACAAAGCGATGCCGTCTTCGTCGGGCAAGCCGAGGTCGAGCAACACTGCCGCATAATCGATTGCGGCGAGATACGCTTCGGCTTCGCCAACGTCGCGTGCGCGTTCCACCGACACACCGCGCCGCGAGAGGGCATCGACCAGCGGCACCGCCACTTCATCGTCGTCCTCGACCAACAACACCCGCATTCTCGGACTTTCTGCACTGCAGCAATTTGTAAGCGAGATGTAAGCTGGCTTACGTAGAGGTGCCAGCCTTGCCGCAATAGGGTTTCCGATGCACGCTTCTCCGACACCCGAATCCCTGCCCGAGACTCGCACGCTGGCCCCGGCCACGCAGACACGCTGGCTTGTCATCGTCGCCGTTTGTGTGATCGCTGCGGCGCTGTTGTGGTTCGCTGTCGCGCGCCTGACGCATCGCGAGCCTGCCGCCCCGCAACCGACGCCGCCGGGAACCTTGCGCCTGACCGCTGACCAGATGGCGGGATTGAAGACGATGCGCGTCGGCTATTCGGCCTCGGACGACCGCACGTTGGCGAGCGGTGCGATCACGGTCGATGGCGATCGCAGCACGCCGGTGCTGATGCCTTATGCGGGCCAGATCGTGCGCGTCCTGGCCGATGCCGGGCAATATGTCCGCGCGGGCCAGCCGCTGCTGCTGGTCAAGACCAGTGATTTCGTCGATGCGCGCAGCGGCCTGTTCGCGGCGCGCGCGGCGTATCAGAATGCGCAGGCGCAACTGGCGACTGCAACGCGCAATGCCGAGCGCCAGCGCCAGATCTTCGAAACGGCGGGCGGCGCGCAGAAGGATTATCTGCAGGCGCAGACCGATCTGGTCGCGGCGCAGGCGACCGCGCGCACCACGGCGGCGGCGCTGGGCGCGGCGCGCGACAAATTGTCGATCCTCGGCAAGACGTCCGGCGAAATCTCGCGGCTGGAAAGCGTCAACGAGGTTTTGGGCATTCACGACCGCACCACGCTCCATGCGCCGATCGACGGCCTGATCGCCTCGCGCGATGTGTCGGCCGGGCAATATGTTGCGCAAGGCGGCGACAAGCCGGTGATGACCATCACCGATCCGTCGCACGTCTGGCTGATCGCGCAGATCGCCGAAAGCGACGCCAATGCGGTGCATGTCGGCGATTCGGTGACGGTCACCACGCAAGCGCTGCCGGGACGCAGCTTCCACGCGACGATCGATCTGGTCGGCGCGGCGCTCGATCCGCAGACGCACCGCTTGCCGGTCCGCGCGACCATCGCCAATCCCGATGGGGTGTTGAAGCCGCAGATGTTCGCGAGCTTCTCGATCCAGCGGCCGCAACGTGGCACGGCGCTGCGCATCCCCGCCGAAGCCGTGATCCATGAGGGCGAAACGGCGCGGGTGTGGGTCGTGCGCCCCGATGGACTGCTCCAGTCCCGCACGATTACGGCGGGTGACGCGCAGGATGGCACCATTGCCGTGCTCGCTGGTCTCAAGCCGGGCGAGCGGATCGTCACCGCAGGGGCGCTGTTCGTGAATGAGGCGGGTCTCGGCGAATGAACCGCCTGGTCGAATTTTCGCTGCGGCAGCGGTTGCTGATCGTCGGCATTTTTGCCGCGATGCTGGTCGCGGGCGCGGTCGGCTTCTGGAACCTCAATATCGAAGCCTATCCCGATCCCGTGCCGCCGATGGTCGAGGTGATCACCCAGACGCAAGGCCTGTCGGCCGAGGAGATGGAGCGCAACGTCACCATCCCGATCGAGGTCGGCATGGCGGGCATCCCGCATTTGACCGCGATCCGTGCGATTTCGCTGTTCGGCCTGTCCGACATCAAGATCCAATTCAGCTACGACCTGACCAATGAGGCGGCCAAGCAGCAGGTGATCAACCGCCTGTCGCAATTGCCCCCGCTCGCGGGTGGGGCGCAGCCGACTTTGTCGCCGACCAGCCCGGTCGGCGAAATCTATCGCTACAAGATCAGCGCCCCGCCCGGTTATTCGGTGATGGACCTCAAGACGCTGCAGGACTGGGTGCTGCAACGGCGCTTCAAACGCATTCCCGGCGTGATCGATGTGACCGGCTGGGGCGGAAAACTGCGGACCTATGATGTCGTGATCGACAATGATCGGCTCGCCGCGCAGGGCGTTTCGGTCGGGCAGGTTTTGGCGGCGCTGGGCAAGAGCGACGGCAATGTCGGCGGGCAGACGATCAACTTCGGGGCGCAGGCGGCGATCGTGCGCGGCGTCGGGTTGATCCAGTCGGTATCGGCGATCCAGAACGTACTGGTCGGCACGGCCAACGGTCAGCCGATCCTGCTGAAAAACGTGGCGCATGTCGAGATCGGCAATGCGCCGCGGCTCGGCATCGCCGGGTATAACAATGAGGACGACATCGTTCAGGGCATCGTGCTGATGCAGCGCGGCGCGCAATCGATGCCGACGATCGAAGCGGTGCAGAAGGAAGTCGCCGACATCAACGCCTCGGGCATCCTGCCGCCGGGCGTGCATCTCGATCGCATCTATGACCGCTCGGACCTGATCCACCTGACGATCCACACCGTGCTGGAAAATCTGGTCGCGGGGATTGCGCTGATCTTCTTCCTGCAATGGGCGTTTCTCGGCAATTTGCGCAGCGCGATCATTGTTGCCGCGACCATTCCCTTTGCGCTCGCTTTCGCGATCCTGATCCTGGTGTTGCAGGGCGAGAGTGCGAACCTGTTGTCGGTCGGTGCGCTCGATTTCGGGCTGGTGGTCGATGCCAGCGTCATCATGGTCGAGAATATCTTCCGCCACATGGTGGAACGCTCAGCGCATGTCGAAGGCGGGCGCGGGCATTACACACTGGCCAGCCGCTTCTCGGCGGTGTTGGGGGCGAGCCATGAGGTCAGCCGGGGCATCTTCTTCGCCGCCGCGATCATCATTGCGAGCTTCCTGCCGCTGTTCACGCTGACGGGCGTCGAAGGCCATATCTTTGGGCCGATGGCGAAGACCTATGCCTATGCCATTACCGGCGGCCTGATCGCCACCTTCACCGTCGCGCCGGTACTGGCGACGATGTTGCTGCCCGACAAATTGTCCGAGGTGGAAACGTGGATCGTCGCGCGGTTGCGCCGCCTGTACGAGCCCGCCGCCGCCTTTGCGCTCGGCAACCGCATCCTCGCGATCGGCGGGGTGTTGCTGCTGCTCGGCGGGGCGATGGTCGGCGTGCGCTCGCTCGGCATCGAATTCCTGCCCCATCTCGAGGAGGGCAACATGTATATCCGCGCGAGCCTGCCGGCCTCGATCAGCCTGGAGGCGGGTCAGCCAGTGGTAGACGGCGTACGGCGGATGATCGCCCAATATCCCGAAGTGGAATCGGTGTTGTCGGCGCATGGACGGCCCGATGACGGCACCGATTCAACGGGTTTCTTCAACGCCGAGTTCTTCGTGCCGCTGAAACCAACCGGTAGCTGGCCCGCAGGCGTGACCAAGGAAACGCTGACCGCCGAATTGTCGAAGAAGCTGCAGGCCAAATATCCCGGCGTCGATTTCTCCTTCTCGCAATATATCGAGGACAATGTCGAGGAAGCCGCATCCGGGGTGAAGGGTGCCAATTCGATCAAGCTGTTCGGCCCAGATTTGCCGACGCTCGAAAAATATGCCGATGCGATCAAGGCGGAGATGGCCAAGGTCAAGGGTATCGAGGATCTGGGCGTGTTCCAGTCGCTCGGCCAACCGACGGTGCGGATCGATGTCGATCGCGCGCGCGCCTCGCGTTATGGCCTGACACCTGACGACATCAACGCGACTGTGGCGGCGGCAATCGGTGGGCAATCGGCGGCGGATCTGTATGAAAAGGGCACGGACCGGCACTTCCCGATCGTCGTGCGCCTGAAGGCAGAGCAGCGCGATTCCCTCGACGCGATCCGCCGCATCACCGTTGGCGCGCCGTCGCCCAATGGCAATGGCACGATCCAGGTGCCGCTGTCCGAAGTCGCCGATATCAAACTGACATCGGGTGCGTCATTCATCTACCGCGAGCATCAGGAACGCTACATCCCGATCAAATTCTCGGTGCGCGGGCGCGATCTTGGCGGCGCGGTGGAAGAGGCGCGGGCACGGATCACGCGGACCGTGCATCTGCCGCCCGGCTATCACCTCGAATGGGCGGGCGAGCTCGACAATCTCACCAACGCCGTCGCGCGGTTGGAGGTAGTCGTGCCGATCAGCCTGTTGCTGATCCTGCTGCTGCTCTACGCCAATTTCGGGTCGATCCGTGACAGCTTGCTCGCATTCTCGGCAATCCCGATGGCGATTATCGGCGGCGTGCTGGCGCTCGCATTGACAGGCACGGCCTTCAGCATTTCCTCGGCGATCGGCTTTGTCGCCTTGTTTGGCATCGCGGTGATGGACGGCATTCTGGTCGTCACCACCTATAACCACGCAATCGACGAATATATGGGGCGGCAAGGCGCTTTGGCGACGACGGTGCGACACAGCTTGCGCCCGGTGGTGATGACCTGCCTGGTGGCGGCGATCGGCCTGCTGCCCGCCGCCATCTCCAACGGCATCGGCAGCCAGGTGCAGAAGCCGCTGGCGCTGGTGGTGGTGGGGGGCATGACGCTTGCCCCGCTGCTGATCCTGCTGGTGTTGCCGGTGCTGATCGATCGCTTCTCGCGGCGGGTGCCGCCGGGGGATCGCGGTGCGCACGGGCGCGATGTCGGGCACCATCCGCACCCCACCGCCGATTCGGGGGAGATGCCGGCATGAAGCGCCTATTGCTCGCAGTGCTCGCCGGGTCGGTATCGGCTTGTGCGGTCGGCCCCCGGGACCTGGATCCGCATGTCGCGTTACCGCCGCCTGTCAAACCGCAGAGCTTTGCGCCGCGTGCCGGGGAGGCGCAGGTGGCGCGGACCGGCACGGTGGCGAGCGACTGGTGGCGCGCTTTCGGATCGCCCGATCTCGATGCACTGGTGGACGAGGCGCTACGTCATGCGACCGACATCGCCGTCGCCGATGCGGCCTTGCGTCAGGCGCGCGAGCTTGCCGGGGCGGCGGGTGGCGCGGCGTTGCCTCAGGTCGATGCGAGCTATCAGGCGCAGCGCACGCGCGTTTCCAAGGCGCTTGCTCCCGCAGTGACCGACGCCACGCAATATCTGTATTCGTTGCACACCGCGCAGGTGACGGTCAGCTATTCGCCCGACGTGTTCGGTGGAACGCACGCCAAGATCCGGTCGGCACGGGCTGCGGCGGATGTCGCACGCCACCGGCTTGAAGCGGCACGCGCGACTGTAGCGGCCAATTTGGTGCAGGCCGTGATCCAGCGCGCGTCGCTGGCCGATCAGATCGACGCGGCGCGGGCAAGTTTGGCGGTCAACCGCGACATTCTGCAGAACCAGCGGCGACGCCAGCAACTTGGTGCTGTGGGCGAGGCGGATGTGGCGACCCAGCAGACCGCCTTGGCAACGGCGGAAGCGGCGCTGCCGGCACTTGTACGGGCAGAGGCGCATCAGCGCGTGGTCATCGGCACCTTGCTCGGCCGCGCGGCGGGGGGCGATCTGCCGACCCTGCCAGCGCTTTCTGCCATCTCACTGCCGCACGACGTGCCGCTTGCCTTGCCGTCCGACCTCGTGGCGCGGCGCCCCGATGTGCGCGCCGCGCGGGCGCAACTCGAAGGGGCAGGGGCCGATGTCGGCGTGGCGATTGCCGCCCGTTTGCCCAACCTGCAGTTGAGCGCGAGCGCCGGGGGCGAGGCGCAGCATCTGTTCGACCTGTTCCAGAGTGGCAATCCGTTCTGGGCGTTGCTCGGCGGAGTCACGCAGCCGATCTTCCACGGCGGGGCGTTGCGACACCAGCAGCGCGCGGCAGAAGCCGCGCTGGACGGGGCAAAGGCGCAATATCGCGCGGCGGTGCTACAGGCGTTTGGGG
>OFRD01000701.1_pt1 | contig 12525 bp, 8 predicted proteins | sample 1543041 | NCBI WGS metagenome assembly OFRD01 (sample SAMN07774234, study PRJEB24372) | wastewater metagenome | isolation source: Exp Tend CN 100WW | collected 2016-02
GCGGTCCCGATGCGACCGGCGTCGGCTGGGTCTATGAATATGCGCTGGTCGACCGGAGCGGCCGGCATGACCTGTCGCAGCTCCGCGGGCTTCAGGACTGGTTCCTGCGCTACGAGCTGAAAACCGTGACCGGCGTCGCCGAGGTCGCCAGCATCGGCGGCATGGTGAAGCAATATCAGGTGCTGCTCGATCCAGTGAAGCTCGCTGCCTACGGCGTCACCCATCAACAAGCAGTCCAGGCGATCAGACAAGCCAACCAGGAGTCGGGCGGCTCGGTGCTGGAGATGGCCGAAGCCGAATATATGGTCCGCGCCTCGGGCTATCTGAAGACGCTCGACGATTTCCGGGCGATCCCGTTGAAGACAGCAAGCGGTGGCGTTCCGGTCCGGCTAGGCGACGTCGCCACGATCCAGATCGGTCCGGAGATGCGGCGCGGCAGCGCTGAGTTGAACGGCGAAGGCGACGTCGCCGGCGGCGTCGTGATCCTGCGCTCGGGCAAGAATGCCCGCGAAACGATCGCAGCGGTCAAAGACAAGCTCGCCGCCCTGAAGGCAAGCCTGCCGCCCGGCGTTGACGTCGTGACGGTCTATGACCGCTCGCAACTGATCGATCGCGCGGTCGATAACCTCACCCACAAGCTAATTGAGGAGTTCATCGTCGTCGCGATCGTCTGCGGCCTGTTCCTCTGGCACGTCCGCTCGGCGCTGGTGGCGATCCTGACCCTGCCCTTGGGCGTGCTCGCCGCGTTCGTCGTCATGCGGTTTCAGGGCGTGAACGCCAACATCATGTCGCTGGGCGGCATCGCCATCGCCATCGGCGCGATGGTCGATGCGGCCGTGGTGATGATCGAGAATGCCCACAAGAAGATCGAGCGCTGGGAGCAGGATCATCCGGACGAGCATCTCGAGGGCGAGATGCGCTGGATCGTCGTCACCGAAGCCGCGGCCGAAGTCGGCCCGGCCCTGTTCTTCAGCCTGCTGATCATCACGCTGTCGTTCATTCCGGTGTTCACGCTGGAGGCGCAGGAGGGCCGGCTGTTCGCGCCGCTCGCCTTCACCAAGACCTATGCGATGGCGTCCGCCGTGATCCTGTCGGTGACCCTCGTTCCGATCCTGATGGGGTGGTTGATCCGGGGCCGCATCCCAGCCGAGCAGGCCAATCCGGTCAACCGCTGGCTGACCAACCTCTACCGCCCCGCGATCGACTGGACGATGCGAAAGCCGAAGGCGGTGCTGGTGATCGCTGCGCTGGTCTTCGCGACAACGGCCTGGCCACTCACCCGGCTCGGCGGTGAGTTTATGCCCAATCTCGACGAGGGCGACCTGCTCTACATGCCCTCGGCCTTGCCCGGCCTCTCTGCGGCCAAGGCCTCGCAACTGCTCCAGCAGACCGACCGGCTGATCAAGACGGTGCCCGAGGTCGAGAGCGTGTTCGGCAAGGCCGGCCGCGCCGAGACCGCGACTGATCCGGCGCCGCTGGAGATGTTCGAGACGACGATCCAGTTCAAGCCCCGCGACCAATGGCGTCCCGGAATGACGCCGGACAAACTGGTCGACGAACTCGACCGCACGGTGAAGCTGCCCGGCCTCGCCAATGTCTGGGTGCCGCCGATCAGGAACCGCATCGACATGCTGGCGACCGGCATCAAGAGCCCGATCGGGGTCAAGGTGTCGGGCGCCGATCTCGCCCAGCTCGATCGCATCGCGCATGATGTCGAGACGGTCGCCAAGACCGTGCCGGGCGTTTCCTCTGCCCTCGCCGAACGGCTGACCGGCGGGCGCTATGTCGATGTCGATATCGACCGCGCTGCCGCCGCGCGGTTCGGGCTCAACATCACCGATGTGCAGGCGATCGTCTCGGGCGCGATCGGCGGCGAGACGATCGGCGAGACTGTCGAGGGGCTGGCCCGCTATCCGATCACCGTGCGCTATCCGCGCGAACTGCGCGACAGCCTGGAGGGTCTGCGGACACTGCCGGTCCTGACCCCTTCGGGGCAGCAGATCACGCTCGGTACAGTTGCGAACATATCGATCGCCGAAGGGCCGCCGATGCTCAAGACCGAGAATGCCCGGCCATCGACCTGGGTCTATGTCGATGTGCGCGGGCGCGACCTCGCCTCGGTGGTCGGCGATCTGCAAAGGGCGGTGGCGAAGCAGGTCAGACTCTCGCCGGGCGTCAGCATCGCTTACTCAGGCCAGTTCGAATATCTCCAGCGGGCGATCGACAAGCTCAAGCTGGTGGTGCCAGCGACGCTGCTGATCATCTTCGTGCTGCTCTACATGATCTTCGGGCGCTTCGACGAAGCTGCCCTGATCATGGGCACGCTGCCGTTCGCGCTCACCGGCGGTATCTGGACGCTGTACCTCCTTGGCTTCAACCAGTCGGTTGCGACCGGGGTCGGGTTCATTGCCCTCGCCGGTGTCTCCGCCGAGTTCGGCGTGGTGATGCTGATCTACCTCAAGAACGCGCTCGAAGAGCGCGGCCACGATCCCGATGCGAGCCAGGTCGAGACGGCGGTTCGAGAGGGGGCTCTTCTCCGCGTCCGCCCCAAGGCAATGACGGTCGCGGTGATCCTTGCCGGCCTGCTGCCGATCCTCCTCGGCTCGGGCGCGGGCTCGGAGGTCATGAGCCGGATCGCAGCGCCGATGATCGGTGGCATGCTGACCGCGCCGCTGCTCTCCATGTTCGTTCTGCCCGCCGCCTATCTGCTGCTGCGCAAGCCCAAGACCAAGACCAAGCCCACCCATCAACCCGCCTAACATGCAAGGAGAAGACCATGAACTATGCACGACTGACTATCGCCCTCGGCCTCGCCGCCCTGACCGCCGCGTGCGGCAAAAAAGCGGAAGCACCTATCGCGACCGAGACCAATCAGGCATCGCCCGATGCGGCGATGAGCGGCGATATGGCGAATATGGCAATGGCGCCCTCCGCGACATCCGCGATCAAGGCCAAGGGACAGGGGACGGTGAAGGAGATCGATAAGGCGGCAGGCACGATCACGCTCGACCATGGCCCGATCCCGGAAGCCAAATGGCCGGCGATGACGATGGCGTTCAAGGCAGCGCCTGGGATCACCGATGCCGCCAAGGTCGGCGACAAGGTCGATTTTGATGTCACGCTTGTTGGCAGTGCGGGTGAGGTGACAGCAATCCAAAAGAAGCCTTGAATGGTCGATTTCATGAGGGCCATTAAAGCGTAATTAACCTCGTTCCTTCACGCTTCAGCTATGGGAAAAGACAGAGCTGAGCGCGGCACGCAGATCAACACAGGAACAACCGCGCGGGGGCCGTCGTGATTGCCACCGCGTTCGGTTGCATGGCTCTTTTGTGCGTCATCAGCTGGCCGTTTTTCAGCGACTATAAAAAGGTCGTCCAAATTCAGAGTGCAGGCGCTGCCGCCTTCGCGATGTATTTTCTGATGTTGGGATCTCCTACGGCGGCGATCGCGTGCCTCATTTCCTGCGCGCAGCTCGTCGTTTCGGCATCGGTGCGTGATCGCTATGTCGTCGTGCGACTCTACGGAGCCAGCCTCATTATATTGTCTTTCCTTTCGGTAGTGACATGGCACGGCATACCGTCTGCGCTGGCATTGACGGGGAGCTCGCTGGGTAGTCTGGCGCGCTTGCAGACATCGACTACGCGTATGAAGGGGCTCTTCCTCCTGGGGGCTCCATTTTGGCTTGCCCATAATTTGATCGTCGGAGCTCTGTTCGCGTTGGGGACAGACGCGGTATCGTTGGCGTCAAACCTGGCGAACCTGATGAGGTTTGTGGTGCGTCGCCGGAGGACTGTATCTTTCAGCCAAAGGTCAAGCGCTTCCGCCAATGCGCCCGGAATATTTGCTCAGGCTGGACCGGTTTCGACACTGGGCATTTAGTGGCATGCCACGCACCTCGATCCGTCCTGCCGCGAACAGGACTACGGCGCCGGTGATGAAGCCGAGCGGAGCGTCGCCATCGACGGTGGAGAGCCCGAGAAAGGCGATGCTCGTCATCGTCGCCTGCTCAAGCGTGTTTTGAAGAAATGCGAGCGGCACCCTCAGCCGCTCGCTTGGAGGAGCGAAGGCGGAGCCGGGATTGTCATGTGCCGAGTAGCGCCGGATGGTCGACACCATCCCGACACCGATGGCGACCCACAGCATTACGAGGAGGCTTTCGCGGGCGGCAAACGCGAGCCGCGGGGCAGTTTCCCGTGGCAGCTCAATCTGTTCGGGAAGCCACAAAGTGGCGACACCCAGGACCGTTGCGCACATCAGGAAGACCCACCCGGCCCTCCCTTCGTATTCCCGACCGTTCTGCGGCCATGGTCAAAGGCTTCGGATGCTCAGCCATTGTCGTTCGCTCCAGCTTGCCTGCCGATGGATCGTCGCCGCCCCTCCGCGCCCTGGATGGGGGCCGCCCCGCAACGGCGCCTCCGTCGCACCCACGTCGGGCTGCCTCTTCGCCGTGCTCGGGACGACGATGTCGCCGGGCGCCCCGAGGTGCGGACGGCCGGTGCGCAGCCACCGGGCCGTATGGTATCGGATTTCATCGGACAATGGGTCTGCCCTCCGCGGCTACCGCAGGTGGTTCCTGCGTCAGAGGAGACACGTCCGCCGCGTTGAGGTCCTCGGGCACGTTGTTGCAAAGCTCATCGATCCAGAGCTGGCCGTTGGCGTCCGAGGGCGCGCGCCAATCGCCGCGCGGCGACAGCGAGCCGCCAGTCGTGACCTTCGGCCCATTCGGCTGGGCGGATCGCTTGAACTGGTTGGCGAAGAAGCGGCGCAGGAAAACGTCGAGCCAGTGGCGGATGGCAGGTATATCATAGGAGCGCTTCTGGTCCTCCGGAAAGCCCGGCGGCCAGTTGCCCGCGGAGGCGTCCTGCCAAGCGTGCATTGCTAGGAAGGCGATCTTGGAGGGGCGCAGCCCAAATCGGGTCAGATAGTAGATCCAGAAGTCGTGGAGTTCGTAGGGGCCGATCTTTTCCTCTGTACTCTGCGACTGGCCTTCGGATGCCTGCGGGATGAGCTCCGGCGATATAGTCGTCCCGAGCACGTCGAGCAGGATGTCGGTCACTTGGGCGTCGAACAGCCGGTTCGACGCCGTCCACCGGATGAGGTGCTGAATGAGGGTCTTCGGAAGCGAGCCGTTGACGTTGTAGTGGCTCATCTGGTCGCCGACGCCGTAGGTGCACCAGCCGAGTGCGAGCTCCGACATGTTGCCGGTGCCGAGCACCAGGCCCTGGCGCTGGTTGGCGGCCCTGAACAGGAGATCGGTCCGGATCCCCGCCTGCACGTTCTCGAAGGTCGTGTCGTAGACCGGCTCCCCGCTCGCGAACGGGTGCCGCAGATCGCGAAGCATCTGGTTGGCCAGCGGCGTGATATCGATTTCCTCGGCCGTCACCCCGAGCCCGCTCATCAGCGAATGCGCGTTGGACCTGGTCCTGCTGCTGGTGGCGAAGCCGGGCATCGTGAAGCCGAGGATGTCGGTACGCGCACGCCCGAGCAGATCAAATGCCTTCGCCGCGACAATCAGGGCGTGGGTCGAATCCAACCCTCCGGACACGCCGATGCAGATCTTGCTTATTCCGGTCGTCTCAAGGCGCTTCGCGAGCCCGGTCACCTGGATGTTGAACGCCTCGTAGCAGTCCTGATCGAGCCGGGCTGGATCGTTAGGTACGAAGGGGAAGCGATCGATGCGTCGCCGCAGGCCCAAGTCGCCAGCGGGCGGCTGGAGAACGAAGGACACGCGACGGAAGCGCCGGTCCGGCATGCCGTTGGCGATTGCCGCCTCGTTGAACGTACCGGTCCGCATGCGCTCCAATTGCAGCCGCTCGATGTCAATGTCCGCGACGGCCATCTGGGACTCTGCGCTGAAGCGCTCCGTCTCCGCGAGTTGGGCCCCGAGTTCGTAAATGCAGGCCTGGCCATCCCAGGCTAGATCGGTTGTCGACTCCCCGTGTCCAGCCGCCGAGTAGACGTAGGCGGCCCAGCAGCGGCCGGACTGGACCTCGCAGAGGCGTCGCCGTGTGTCTGCCTTGCCCACCACGATGTTGCTGGCAGAGAGGTTCGTCAGGATCAGCGCGCCGGCGAGCGCGCCGAAGTCGCTGGGCGGGGCGGGCGCCCAGGCATCCTCGCATATCTCGGTGTGGAAGATCAGGCCGTCGACATCCTCCGCCTGGAACAGGAGGTCCATCCCGAACGGAACGGGCTCGCCTCCGAGGCAGATCTCGCCGCGCACGTCCCGCCCGGAGGCGAACCAACGCTTCTCGTAGAACTCCCGATAGTTGGGCAGGTGCCCCTTCGGCACGACGCCGAGAATTCGACCCCGATGAATGGCGATGGCGCAGTTGTAGAGCCGCCCCTCACGGCGCAGCGGTGCCCCGACGAGGAGGACCGGGTGGAGATCGCTACTTTCGGCGACCAGCTCCAGAAGTCGTCGTTCGACCTCGTCGAGCAGGGCCCGCTGATGGAGGAGGTCGTCGATCGAATAGCCCGACAGCCCGAGCTCCGGGAAGACCATCAGCGCGACCCCTTCATCACTCCCTCTGCGGGCGAGCCTCAGTGTTTCCTCGAGGTTGAACGCCGGTTCCGCGATCCTGCAGAGGGGGCAGCAAGCGGCGACCCTCACAAAGCCTTGTCGGTAGATCGACAGGAAGTGGCCTGTCATGGGTGGCGCTCCCTCATTCATCCCCGCTTCTGACATCAGTTCTTCCCGCAACGGGTGGATCGCGGCTTCAAATGCCCGTTGGACTCGTCGCAGGCGATGAGCATGATGACGAAGCCAACGGTGATGAAAGCATCTGCCATATTGAACGTCGGCCAGTGAGATCCGCCCCAGTGGAGGTCGATAAAGTCGCGTACGGCGCCGAATCGCAGCCTGTCGGCGATATTCCCAATGCCGCCGCCGAGGATCATGCCCAGCACGGCGCGGTAGAGAGGACTCGCCGACCGCAGGATCATCGCGAGGAGAAGAGCCGTGACGGTCGCCGCGACCCCGATCAGCAGGATCGGATGCACCCTTGTGCCGATCCCGAAGGCAACGCCGGCGTTCATGCTGGACGTGATGGTAAGGAAGGGGAGGACGGGTATCGCGCCGTGGCTTGCAACGAGCTCGAAGGCCGCCGGCTTGGTCACCTGGTCCACGGTCAGGGCGAGCCCTGCGCCCAGCCAGGTGGCAGCCCTCGTCATGGCTTCACCCTCGCGCTGCGGCGTATTCCCCGGCCTAGAGGCTGGGCTGTCGAGGACCGGAGCGGCGAGTTGGTCAAACAACGACTCCACCTCCTACGTTTGCCGGCGGGCCGGCCGTGTCGGTTCAACGACGCTGGCCGTCTCACTAGCCTGTTTTCCTGAAAAGCGCGCCAAGCGCTTTGCGGTTCGTCAAGAACAGGCCAGCCGCGAGCGCCAGATAGCCCCAAGCCAGCCACGTCAGACTGTTGACGATACGCAGTTCGTCACCCTGCCAGATTACCGCCAAAGCCACCTGGGCGACGAAAAGGGTAGCGAGCGCCGCCGCACCCACCAGACTGAGGCGAAGACGCAGCAGCAAGCCGATACCGAATAACGACTGTGCGGCAGTGAGGAAGAATTCCTCGTGTTGGCGTGTGTCGAGCGGGAGGCTGGTCAGATGCCCCGCGCCCAAGCTGACCGCCAGCGGCAACATGCCGACTAGCAGAGTCCATTGATTGATCTTGTCGGACATCATCGTCGCGAGGCCGGACGCGGCGCGGCCCGACAGCACGAACAGCGCCGCCACGACGACGGCAGGCGCTTCGCTGGCCAGCGGCGCGAGCCACTGGATCAGCAAGAACTCGTCGAACCCCAAAAGGCGGCCCGAGTCGATCATCGACTCTGCAAAAGGTTCGGCGGATACAAGAATAATCGCGGCTGCGACGATCGTCAGCGCTCCCATGGCTAACCATTGGCGAAGGGGTGAAAGCAGCATGAGCGCCGCGGCCGGGCCAGGCTCGTCGTCATCGTCGTCATCGTCGTCATCAGCGTCTGCGCCAGTTTCCTTCCGACTGGCGCGCCACATATACACCCCGAACAGCGCGATAAGGACGATGGTGTCGATGGGTGAAATTCGGCCCTTCGCCACGATCGCGAAGGCATAGATGCTTGGCAGAAGCAGAAAGAGGATTTCGGTTCGGTTCGCGGGCCGTAACTCAATGGCGCGATCCCGCGTTCGCCGCCAGTGAAGCAATACCAGAAGCGGCCAGGCAAGGCCGACGAGCAGCCGATTTGCGCCGGTCATGTTCGCCGCGGCATAATGGACGTAATTCGATCCGGGGTTCGCGCCCGCCGAATAGGCGTAGTAAAAATCCACGGCATATTCAGGGAGCACGGTGATCAGCGCGACGATCGCCACGATCAACCCTGCCGAAATGCGCTTCTCGGCCGCCTCGGCGCCCCATGACAAAAGGAACCCCGCAGCGAGGATAGCCGCTCCGAAAACGAACGTGTCGAGCAGCGGGTTGGGACGCCAGCCTTCGATCCGCAGGATCACGGCGGGAATCATTGCCGCCCCGACCAGCACGAGCAACAGGGCAAAGCGGCGCAATGATGGCCGTGGAGACGAAGCGGAAGGAATATCAGTCGCCAAGAACGATCCTCACCCTGATCCCAAACCTCACTCTGGTTGTATACTGCTGACCGAAAGCTCTGACCCGAGAACCTCCACTGCTTCGAGCGTCATCAATCCTATCCCTGGCACGTCGGACAGGTCCGACACGAACGCCCCGCAAACGAGCGTCGAAATCGACGATCTCGATCACCACGGCTCGATCGCTTTCGAGTACATGCCTGCGATGAAGATGCGCCGATCGCCCGAACCCAATAAGCGCCTCAAGCACGGTCACGCCGGCGAGTCTGGCGTCACGCGCCTTGGATGCGACCACCTCGAGCACCTTGCGGTCGCCGTAATAGGCGGCCTCGTCGGTGTAGATGCGGAGCAATTTGGTATGTTCGCTCATGCTCGCCTCCTGTGTCATGTCGAGATCGGCTCGGGGGTCGGATGCGCCGCCACGCCGCCATCCGGCTCGGGATCGCGGTGCTTGCCCACGCGTTCGCCCCAGCCAAGCACCACGCGGGCGATGGCGGGGAGAACGAGCAAAGTGAGAATGGTAGCCGCAACCAAGCCCCCGATAACAGTGGTCGCCAGGGGCTTCTGGACCTCGGCGCCGGTGCCGTGCGCGAGCGCCATCGGCACGAAACCGATCGCCGGCACAAATCCGGTCATGACGACGGCGCGCATCTTTTCGGCCATCCCGTCGCGGATCGCCTGAGCGAGCGGAAACCCTGCCTCGATCCGTTCGCGTATCGCTGTCATCACCACGAGGCCATTGAGTACGGCGACGCCCGCAAGACAGATGAAGCCGACAGCGGCTGATACCGAGAATGCAATGCCGGTGAGCGCCAAGGTGAACACGCCGCCCGCCAATCCTAAGGGCACCGCCAGGAACACCGCAGTAGCGCGTCCAAAGCTGCCGAGAGCCATGTAGAGCAGGCCAAAGATCAACGCGAAACAGAGCGGCACAACGATCGAAAGCCGCTTAGATGCATCCTGCAGACTCTGGAACTGCCCGCCCCATTCGAGATAATAGCCGGCCGGAAGTTTGACCTGTGCAATCTTGGCCTGCGCTTCGGCGACGAACGACCCGGCATCACGTCCCAACAAGTTCACCTGAATGGCGAGACGGCGCTTGCCGTTCTCGCGCCTGATCTCATTGAGGCCTTCGGTGACGCGAATCTGCGCGACTTGCGAGAGCGGCACTTGCTGGCGAGCTTGCCCGGCCTTCTCGGGAAGCAACACCGGCAGCGCCTGGATGTCATCCAGGCTGGTGCGCGTGGTTTCGGGCACGCGCACCGTGATGTCGAACCGCCGGTCGCCCTCATAGAGCAAACCGGACTCGCGGCCCCCGAGCGCCGCGGAAACCGTGTCGGCCACTTCGCGCATCGTGAGACCATAGCGTGCAATGGCGGCGCGATCGAGCTTCACGTCGAGCGTCGGCGCACCACCAACCTGGTCAGCCTTTACGCTGCCCGCGCCCGGAATGGATTGCAGGACGCGAACCATCTCGCTGGCCGTCTGCGCCATCTTGTCGAGGTCGTCGCCGTAGAGCTTGATGGCGACGTCACCGCGAACACCCGCGATCAGTTCGTTGAAGCGAAGTTGGATCGGTTGGCTCATTTCATAGATTTGACCGAGCTGACCACGTGACACCTTCTCAATGCGCTCGATCACCTCGGCTTTTGTATGGACGCTGGCGGGCCACTGATCCTGGGGCTTGAGAATGATATAGCCGTCCGACATATTCTGCGGCATCGGATCGGTCGCAACCTCAGCGGTGCCGGTCTTGGAAAACATCAGCTCGACTTCGGGCAGTTTTTTCACGGCGGCCTCGACCTGTCGCTGCATAGCGAGCGACTGTTCGAGGTTGACCGAGGGAACGCGGGTCGAGGCGAGGGCAATATTCTTCTCGTCGAGCTGCGGGATGAACTCGCTGCCCAACAATCCGAACGCCGGCACCGCGGCGAGAAAGAAGGCCAGTCCGCCGAGGATGAACGGCCACGGCCGTGCGATCGCCTTGTCGAGCAGCGGCAGATAGCGCTCCTTGCTCTTGCGGATCAGCCACACTTCCTTCTCGGCGACCCGGCCGCGAATGAGCAGCGCCACCATGGCCGGCACGAAGGTCAGCGCCAGGATGAAGGCCGCGACCAGCGCGAGCATGATCGTGATTGCCATCGGCGAGAACGTCTTGCCCTCGACGCCGGTGAACATGAGCAGCGGCGCAAAGGCAAGCAGGATGATTGCTTGCCCGAAAACGGTCGGCTTTATCATTTCCTGAGCGGCGCGCATGGTCTCCTCAAGCCGCTCGCGAAGGGCGAGCAGCCGGCCCTCATGTTCCTGCCGGTGCGCTAGCCGCGCCAGACAGTTCTCGATGATGATCACCGCGCCGTCGACGATAAGACCGAAGTCGAGAGCCCCCAGGCTCATCAGGTTGCCGGGCACGCGAAAGGCGTTCATCCCCATTGCCATCATGAGGAACGAGAAGGGAATAACGAGCACCGCGATCAGCGCCGCGCGCCAGTTGCCGAGCAACAGGAATAGCGCGACCGCCACCAGGATCGCGCCCTCGGTCAGATTGCGCTGCACGGTCGCGACCGTCGCGTTGACCAGCTTCGAGCGGTCGAGCACCACCTTGACGGTAACGCCGGGCGGCAAGGTCTTCGATACCTGCTCGAGCTTTGCAGAGACATCCTGCGCAACGATGCGGCTGTTCTGACCGATAAGCATCAACGCGGTGCCGATGACGGCTTCTTTGCCGTTCACGCTGCCCGCACCGGTGCGAAGGTCGCCCCCGCTCTCGACATTGGCGATCTGGCCAACGGTGATGGGAACACCGCCGCGTGTGGCGGCGACGGCGTTCTTGATTTCATCCACCGAGCGAACCCGCGCATCGAGCCGAACCAAATAGCCTTCGCCGCCGCGGTTATAGTAGTTCGCGCCCACCGCGAGGTTGGCGTTCTCCAGCGCCTCGCCAAGCTCGCTATACGAGATACCGTAGGTCGAGAGTTTCACCGGATCTGGTTCAACCACGAATGTCTTGGCGTAGCCGCCGATCGAGTCGACGCCGGCCACGCCCGGAACGGCGCGGAGCTGTGGGCGGACGATCCAGTCCTGAACGGTGCGAAGGAACCCGGCCTGTTCGACCGCATTCGTCAGCCGATCGCCTTCGGGCGTCAGGTAACTCCGATCCGATTGCCAGCCGGGCTGGCCGTTCACAATTTTCGCGCCTTTGCCGTCAGGATTGGCATATTCGACCGTGTACATCACGACTTCGCCAAGACCGGTCGTAACCGGGCCGATCTGCGGCTGTACGCCGTCGGGCAACGTATCGCGCGCCTGGGTCAGGCGTTCGCCTACCTGCTCCTGCCGCGCCACGCGCGCCTGCTCACGGACGTGCGCAAGCGGATGAGTGCCATCAAGCAATACGCGCAGCTCGGGAGCGGGTTTAAGATTGCGATGCGGGACCTGGAGATACGCGGGGCGGGCAACTTGTTGGGCGCGCAACAGAGCGGCCACATCACGGCGGTGGGCTTCGAGCTTTACTGCACGTTGCTGAAACAAAGCGTGGCTGCGCTGAAGGGAGAGAAGGTGAAGCAGCGGACGAACGCGGCGCTGCGGCTGGATTTCCTGAAGCTGCACGCGGTGGAGGAGGCCGCTAATGCGGAATGCGGAGTGCGGAATGCGGAATTGCCGTCGGCGCAAGCGAAGGCGTCGCCGACTCGCGCGTCCATTTCCGTCCCGCGTGACACGGATGTGTGGATTCAACCGTCGCGGGCGAGGAACGATGCCTCCGATATTCCGCATTCCGCATTCCGCATTCCGCATTCCGGTGCTTTCCTGCCACCTAAGTTCATTCCCGAGCCGCAGCATCGCATCGAGGCGTATCGCAAGCTGGCACAGGCGGAGACGAAAGCGGACGTGGACGCGCTGGGCAAGGAGTTGCGGGACCGTTATGGCAAGTGGCCCAAGCCCGTGGA
>OFRD01000705.1_pt1 | contig 12445 bp, 11 predicted proteins | sample 1543041 | NCBI WGS metagenome assembly OFRD01 (sample SAMN07774234, study PRJEB24372) | wastewater metagenome | isolation source: Exp Tend CN 100WW | collected 2016-02
TTTGCCGATGCCGACCTTGAAATGAGCCTGTTCTGGCTTGAACAGGCTGAGGCAGACCAGCTGATCCACGGCCACACCCACCGACCCGCAGACCACGCACTGGGCAGCGCCGTGCGTCATGTCTTGAGTGACTGGTCGCTGGACCATGCCCCTTTGCGGGCGCAGGTGTTCAGGCTGACACGGGATGGCGATGCTGTGGGTGACGTTGGCGTTGGCGACGTGAGCGATGTCCGCTCTGAACGACTGGATTTGCCCCGCGACCATTTTTAGCGCCTCAACGCACCAGAAAAAACGGCCGCTCATGGAGCGGCCGTTTTATTGGATGGGCTTTGGTATCGCCCAGGGCAGTGTGGATCAGCCGCGCAACAGGTTTTTCAGGACATTTTGCAAACGGCGTGCTGTGGTCTCTTCGTGCGGACCGGACAACACTTGCGCCACGTCCTGACCCCAAGTTTCGCGAGGACCAGGTTGGTTGCGCTGGGTCAGCAACTGCAATTGCAGCGCGCGGCGCTCGTTCAGCTTGTCGGCTGGCGTAGGCACTTCTGCGGCCATTTCCAGGCGCAGCAAAGCGGTTGCTGCCGGCGTTTTGGCTTGTGTGCTGACGGCTTGAGCCCAAGCTTGACGGGTGGACGCGTTGATGGCGCGGCCCAATTCTTGTGCGCTGGGCAGTGCGTCGGCTTGGCGCTCTTGCCAAGCACTCATCAATCGGGTCAGCGTTTCGCCATGGGCTTGTGCGGCCAGTTTGCGCAACGACATTTCGGCACGCTCCATGGCTTCGCGTTGGGCGCGGAAAGCGGCGTCACCGAGACGCGGACCCCGGTCTTCACGGAAATCACGGCCTTCACCACGCGGACCCCGGTCACCAAAGCGATCGCCACCACGCTCACCCGGACGGCCTGGACCACGGTCGCCACCTGGACGGGCACCGCGCTCACCCGGACGGCCGTCTCGGCGACCATCACGGCCGTCGCGACCTGTACCGGCTTCGGTCTTCTTTTGACCAGGGCGGTCGTCGCCGCGCACCGCCACCACCGGCTTGGCCGGTTTAGGGGCCACCACCGGGGCGGCCGCTTCAGCAGGTGCTTCTTGCTCTGAGGTTTCCTCTTGGGTTTCCGACCCAGCGCCCTCTTCACCGCCTGTTGGCAGCTCTGCAGCCTCGGCTTGACCGTCGGCTGTTTCGGTGCTGGCACTGGACTCAGATGGAACAGCCGCTTGGGCTGCGTCACCCGAAGCCTCTGAGGTTTCGGCTGCGGCAGCAGGCGTCTGTGCTGGCACGGGCGCCACGGGCGTAGCGGCCACCGCTTCGGCCTGGCCACGCAAAGCGGCATCGAGTGCGGCCATGGCCGCGCGAATCTTGGCGGCATCGCCAGCGGCATTGGCCTCGTCGAGCGCTTTGGACGCATCGATCACGGCGCGGTCGCGGGCGGTCAACGGAGCGGCCGAGGCTTGGCGGTCAGTGCCTTTGCGCTGGAACGCTTCGTCCAGCGGTGCGCGGAACACTTCCCACAATTTTTGTTCTGTCTTGCGGTCCAGTGGCACCGACTGGGCTTCGACCTGCCAGCGCTGCTGCAGGGCTTTGACCGCGTCCACGCGCAAGGCGGGCGCAGCGCCCACTTCACGGGCTTCGTTGATCAAGGCCTGACGGCGCTCGACGCTGGCTTTTTGGGCTGCCTCAAGACGCGCAGCTGCGGCTTTGAAGATGGCTTTCCACTGCGACTGCATTTCACCAAACGATTTTTCGCTCAGGTGACCCGCATTGCGCCAGCGGTCTGCAAACTGGTGCAAAGCACGCAGTTGGGCGCGCCAGTCGTCGCTTTCGGCGTTGGCCGCGGTCCAGGCTTTGACTTCGTCCATCAAGGCCACGCGCTGGGCGCGGTGGTCAGCAGACTCTTTTTTCATCTGTTCCAGCCAGGCCAAAACAGTTTTATAGGCATCGTTGCAAGCGGCGTCAAAGCGCTTCCACAAAGCGTGGTTGGGCAAGCCGCCTTGGTCGGTTTGCTTCCAGCTGTCACGCAGTTGGCGCAACTTGTCCTGCATCTTGCGGCCACCCACCGTGGGGGCTTTTTCGGCATCCAGCAGCGACTCGGCCTGAGCCACCAGGTCTTGACGAACCTGGTCTGCACGCCAGCGTTGCCAGCCTTCGCTGTCGCCAGCGGCCGTCAGTGCGTTGTGCACGCGCTCGTCCAGTGTGGTGTCGAGATTCTTGCCGTGGGTCTTGAGCACGGCGTGCAAAGCGGCTGCGGCATCGGCTGGAATCTGGCTTTCTGCGATTTGTTTTTCAAGCGCTTCAAGCACATCGGTCACGGCCTTGTTGGCTTGCTCGCGCAGGGCCTGGCGCTGGGCCGCGTCCATCTTGGGTTTGGCGGCTTTGGGCTCTTTGCCCGCTTCAGCGGCACCTGGACCCGAAGCTGAGGCGGGTGTCTGCACTTCGGCCACGACTTCACCTCGCAACCGGCGAATTTCATCGGCCCACACGGGCACCGAAGGCAAGGCAAGCGCCGCGTCGGCTTGAGCCTGCTGGGCCAGCGTCAAAGCCGCAGAAAAACCATCCCAGACCGCCTGCAATTGGCTGAGCGCCGAGTCCAGCTGGGTCGGAAATTTCATGTCCACACTGGGCCACACGGCGTTGGTGGTCAGCTGCTGGGCCTGGGTCTGCCACTGGGCCACATCGCTTTGCAAACCCGCCAGACCGGCCTGCGCTTCTGCAATCGGCTTGGTCGAAAGGACTTCGATGCGCTGCGCCAGCAACACGGCTGCTTCGCGCTGAACCATCACCTGGTGCTGCAAATCCTCGACGCCTTTGACGACTTCAGCCAAGCGGGCCTTCAAGCTGGCCAACGGCTCGCGTGACAAAGGCGCACCGGCTTTGGCTGCATCGCGCTGCCAAGCCATGGCATCGGCAATGTTCAGGCGCGGGGCCTGCAGCATTTGCTCGGCTTTTTGGGCCCAGTCACTGGCCAGGGCGTCTTGACCGTGCAAGCGTTTGAGCTCGTCGAGTTTTTCCTTCAGGAGCTTGGCCGCGCCTTTGTCTCGCGTGGACATCTCGCGATACACCTCAGCCAACACTTCGGCCGAGGGCTCGGAAAGAAGCCATTCGCGCAAGCGGGCGCTGCGCTCACCTGAGGTGACGGCTTGGAAGGCCCCTCCGGTCAACTGGTCAAGAGCGGCGAGGTCAAGGGGCTTAGAAGATGAAGTCACGGTAAAAACTTTAAAACACAGTCCATGCCAAATACGGCATCAGTGTCGGGGCCGGGCATCCTTGCACAATTTTTCAAGGCGGCTATCGACAACCTCGTATTTTCGCCGGGATTTGGCCCACACAGGCTCCTTCATTGCAATCGCGGGCAATCTCTTCGGATTTCAAGGGAAGAAACACCTCTTTATTTCCAAATAGAATCATTTACCATATCGATATTCTTGACTGGATATTAAATATTCCTAGAATTCGCCCACTTTCCAATCAGAAATTCACCGACAGCGTTGCCAACAGCTTGGCCTTGCCCGCAGCGCAACGAATGCGCTGCAGGCCGCGTCCCCCCACACAAACACAAACGCTCCGTGATGCCCATCACCACGTTGACCATGAGAGGAAGTTCTATGACCGCGCGATTGAACATGTCCCGCCTGGTTTTGGGCCTGCAGATCTGGGCCGCCGATGTCCGGGAAGGTTTTGTCGAAATCATGCGCCACGGCTTGGCTGTTTTCGGCCTGGCCGTGGTGTTGGTCAGTGTGACTTTTTGGGCTCGCCCTAACCTGCAGGCATCTGCCAGCGAGTTGCTGCTGGGTTGGCTCGAAATTCGGCAAACCGACACCGTCGAAACCCCAGTGGTCAACAATGCGGCGACACGTGCCACCACCAAAAACCTGAAAAACCTGACACCCGACCAGTTGGCCGTGACCCGCTGGCTCAGTCGCAAGTACCGTGTTTCCGCAGAGCCACTGGGTGCCATGGTTGCGGAAGCATGGTCTTTGGGTGAACGCAGCCAACTGGCACCCCATTTGATCCTGGCCATCATGGCCGTAGAGTCCCGCTTCAACCCGTTTGCGTCGGGCAGCCAGGGGGCGGTGGGCCTGATGCAAATTGAGGTCAAAGCCCATGCCGAGGCTTTGGGCCAGTTTGGCGGGCAGTTGTCGGCCTTTGACCCCTTGACCAATGTGCGGGTGGGGGTGAGGCATTTGCAAGGGCTGATTGAGCAAACCGAAACGCTGGAGGAAGCTTTGTGGCTTTACGGTTCATCGTCCGGACAAGCCTCTGAAAGCCAATATGTGGAACGGGTCCTGGCCGAGCAACAACTGCTCGACAAAGTGACCGAGAGACAAAGCACTGCGGCGCTTGCTGCCAAGGGCCTGCGCGCTCAACTTTGAGTCTGGCCCGCTTGGGGGCCATGGAAAGCCATCAGGCCTCGGCTACACTAACGCGGTGCGCGACTGGCGATAGGAGCCCCCTCCTCAAAACACAAGGCGGGATCACTCTGACGTGGAGCGCGGCGGCCGTTGGGCCACCCCAGAACCACTGGGAAGCGCACAGCCCGGAACTGGTCAACAAACCCAGAAACGGGTTTTCAGCCGTTCGCCTGGGCAGCCCTTGTCGGGGACTTTTCACAAGTCGCCTGCCAAGGTTCCATCATTTGAAGGACTGCCATGTACAACCGTAATATCCTGATTGAACAAACCGATCCCGAAATCTTTGCCGCCATCCAGGCCGAGAACGCGCGTCAAGAACACCACATCGAGCTGATTGCCAGCGAAAACTACGCTTCGCCCGCTGTCATGGCCGCGCAAGGCAGCCAGTTGACCAACAAATACGCCGAAGGCTATCCAGGCAAGCGCTACTACGGTGGTTGCGAGCATGTGGACGTGGCCGAGCAACTGGCCATTGACCGCATCAAGCAAATTTTTTGCGCTGAAGCCGCCAACGTGCAGCCCCATTGCGGCGCATCGGCCAACGAAGCGGTGTTTCTGGCCTTCTTGAAACCCGGCGACACCATCATGGGCATGAGCCTGGCCGAAGGCGGTCACCTGACGCACGGCATGCCGCTGAACATTTCGGGCAAGTGGTTCAACGTCGTGTCTTATGGCCTGGACAAGAACGAAGCCATCGACTACGAGGCGATGGAAGCCAAAGCCCGCGAAACCAAACCCAAGCTGATCATCGCTGGCGCTTCGGCCTACAGCCTGCACATCGACTGGGCACGCTTTGCCAAAGTGGCCAAAGAAGTTGGCGCGATCTTCATGGTCGACATGGCCCACTACGCCGGTCTCATTGCCGCGGGCCAATACCCCAACCCCGTGCCCCACGCCGATGTGGTGACCTCCACCACCCACAAGAGCCTGCGCGGCCCTCGCGGCGGCATCATCTTGATGAAGGCCGAGCACGAAAAAGCCATCAACAGCGCCATCTTCCCCGGCCTGCAAGGCGGCCCGCTGATGCATGTGATCGCAGCCAAGGCTGTGGCTTTCAAGGAAGCGCTGGCGCCCGAGTTCAAAGCCTACCAAGCCCAGGTGATCAAGAACGCGCAAATCATTGCCGAAACCTTGACCCAGCGCGGTCTGCGCATCGTGAGCGGCGGCACGCAAAGCCACGTCATGCTGGTGGACTTGCGTGCCAAAGGCATCACGGGCAAAGTGGCCGAAGCCGCTTTGGGCAACGCCCACATGACGATCAACAAGAACGCCATCCCGAATGACCCAGAAAAGCCATTCGTGACCAGCGGCGTGCGCATCGGCACACCGGCCATGACGACCCGCGGTTTCAAGGACGAAGAAGCCCGCGCCACGGCCCACCTGATCGCCGACGTGCTGGACAACCCGCTGGACGAGGACAATCTGGCCGCCGTGCGCGCCAAGGTGCACGCCCTGACCAGCCGCTTCCCGGTCTACGGCTGATCGGTCGGCGCGATGAAATGCCCTTTTTGCGGTCACCTCGAAACCCAAGTGGTCGAGACACGGCTGGCCGAAGACGGGGATTTCATCCGCCGTCGCCGTCAATGTGGGGCGTGTGAAAAGCGCTTCACCACTTACGAAAAGCCGGAAGTCAACTTTCCGGCCATCGTCAAAAAAGACGGCCGACGCATCGAGTATCAACGCGAAAAACTGCGTGCCAGCCTCAACCTGGCCCTGCGCAAGCGGCCTGTCAGCACAGAACAGGTCGACGGTGCCATCGAGCGCATCGAAGAAAAGCTGCTCAACCTGGGCAACCGTGAAGTGGCATCGCACCACATCGGCGAGTTGGTCATGCGCGAGCTGAAAAAACTCGACAAAGTGGCCTATGTGCGCTTTGCCAGCGTGTACCGCAACTTTGAAGACATTGACGCCTTCAAGACGCTGGTGGACGAAGTTCAAAGCTGACGCGCAACATCACCCTGCCGACAGGCCGGGCACCAGCTCATGGGCAGCTCGGCGGTGTGTATTTCTGTATCCGGGGCTTGCCCAAGGCATTGCTGACCACCTGCCAACCCACCGACGACGAGGCCTGGCAAAAGCGCCATGTGCCAGCCATGAAAGCCCCGTTTGTGCTCATGCTGCGGCCCTCGGCACCATAAGAAAAGTACGCCTTCACCGTATTGGTGACACCCAATTGCACGACCGGTGGCACAGGTGCATGCACTTCGACCACCACCTCCCCTGAATCGTGCAGGCCATTGTCGTTCGCATCCACAAACACCAGCCAGCCTTGCTGCCAATGGCCGTTGGCATCGCATGTGCCATCGGTCGCCCTTGCGCACAGGCTCACCCGCTGCTGACGGCGCAAGGCCTCTGAACGGGCCAGAACCATACTGTCCAGAAACCCCTCCGCCTGTGCTTGCAGCTGGTGCCGTGCCCGCACGTCCAACAAAGCAGGTACTGCCAAGGCGACCAGAATGCCCAGCAAAGCCATCACCACCAAAGCCTCCAGCAGGGTGAAACCCCGCGCGCTGCAGCGGTCACAGGGAGCTTGTCGGCGTGTGAAGAAAGAGCGCATGGTTTTCTCTCTGGTCATTTTGGACAGCCATGCCCAAACAAGTTGCTGCATCTTTGCGGACTGTACAAGGTGAATACAGAAGACCACAATCCATCAGCACACCAGGGAGACAACGCATGCCAATGCCACGGAGGGGTCCAAACACCCCGTTGAGCACACGCAGCACACGCAGCACACGCAGCAAAGGCTGGACGTTGGCCGAACTGCTGATCAGCTTGGCCCTGATGAGCGTGCTCGCTGCGCTGGCCCTGCCCGCTTACCAGCAACAACAACGCCAGGCAAGGCGCACCGATGGGCAAGCGGCCTTGCTCCAGTTGCAAATGGAACAAGCACGTTGGCGCGGCACACATGAAAGCTACGCCGACTCGCTGACGGCCTTGGGCTGGGCCAGCGACCGATCCCCTTTGGGACATTACCAAATCACCCTGTCAGATGCCACAGCCGATGGCTATAGCGCGCAGGCCGTGGGCCTGGTTGGCCAGGCGGCAGACCGCGACTGCAGCCCTTTGCGCTTGAGCTGGCAGGGCACGGCGACAGCCATCTTCGGTGCGGGCGAACACCCTGACAGCGACCCTGCTCGCTGCTGGCGGCGATGACACACAAGCAACGCCCGCTTGAAAAAGGCGAAACACTGACAGGACTGCTCGTGGGCATGTCGGTGGGTTTGGTCGTTCTGGCCGCAGGCAGCGCCATGCTGGCCAACCACTTGCGCGGTCACCGTGCTGCCTTGCAAGACAGCCACTTGCACACCGACCTGCGCTCGGCCACGGACTGGATGGCCAGAGAACTGCGCAAGGCCCAATACACAGCCAATGCCTGGCAAACCCGATCCCCCACGGCTTGCAATGACCCGTTTTGCCAAGATGAGCAAGACTTCAGCATCGAGGGCAGCAGGATCGACTTCAGCCATGACCGCAACCACAATGGCCAGCGGGACAACGACGAATGCATGGGCTTTCGTCAGGTCGGCACCGCATTGCAAGCACGCAGGACATGCAACTCGAGCGGGAGTTGGCAAGCCATCACCGACAGCGCCAATCTGAGCATCACCGCGCTGAACTGGCAACTGCACTGCGAAATGCGCAATGGCTGGCTGCATCGCAGCGTTCAAATGGACTTGACGGCGCAGTGGCCCGGCGATGCCTCTCGACAGGTCAGCCTGTCGCAAACCATCCATTTGCGCAACGACTTGCCCGCCAGCAAGCAGGCGCTGTTTTGCCCATGACAAAGCACCATCCCTCACGGCCCCAAGGTGGGGCCATCACCTTGCTGGTGGCCATCGGCCTGGTGATTCTGGCCAGCTTGACCAGTTTTTACAGCGCTCGCAGTGTGTTGATCGACCAACTGGCCAGCCACAACCACGCACACGCCAGCCAGGCGCGACTGGCGGCCGATGCGGCCTTGGCCAATGCACAGGCCGTGATTGCGAACAGCAGCTTCAATGCCCATGCGCTGTTGACCACGCGCACCGTCTGCCCTGCGGGAATAACCGGCCCACAGTGGCAATGCAGCGCCCTGAGTGTCATGCCGCATCCCGCCCTGCCCCAGGCCGCACTGAGCGCCACTGCCGTGCGCGATCTGGTTCAGTCACCGCACGTTCTCACGGTGCATGCCAGCGCCAGCATCGCTGGCCAAAACAGCCAGGCACGCGCGCGTGAAAGCTTGTTCGTGCCCTTTGTGGCCCCCGCACCGGGTTTGGCGGCGCCTGCGGCGCTGGTGCTGAACGGCTGTGTCAGCGAAGCAGCGGGGGCCAGCCTGCGCGTGTGCCCCCTCACCCAAAACGGTGAGGCCTGCAGCGGCACAGCAAAAGCGCCTGCCGTGCAAACGCACTTTGTGGTGGACACCGACCACAACGGCAGTATCTCCAGTGCCGAAAAAAATGCCTGTCTGGCCATCAGCCCCATCAGCTTGCCCGGCGGGGGCGTGCAAACAGCGCCCAACACGGCAGTGCCGCGCAGCCCCTGCACACGTACCGCCTGGCGAAGCGTGCTGGGCGACATCACAGACCAACAACTGCAAGCCTGGTCCAGCGACCAAGAACGCAACGGTTTGACAGCGCAAACGACACCCCCGCGCTCTGTTTACTGGATCGACAGCCCCACCGACTGGCAGCAAAGTGTGGGCACATCAGCTCACCCGGCCCTGCTGGTGTTTTCTGCCCAAGCCTGTGCCCAGCGCTGCCCACACATGGGCAACCGCGTGCGCGTTGTGGGCAGCGTCTTGCTCGACTCCGGCTGCGACGACGAAAAGATGCGGGGCTGGCAAGCGGGGACCATCGAAGGCCAACTGGTGGTGGAATCGGGCATGCCCGAGTGGCGCTCGGGCACCGTGCTGGCACGCCCTGAAGGCCGCCATGCCTACAGCCTCGACTGGCCCGAAGGCATCGATGCGACACGGGTCCAGCGCATCAATGGCAGCTGGAGCGAGGGCACACCATGACAAACCACGCACCCGCCCAGCAAGGCATGGCCTTGATCGAAGCCCTGATCGCCTCGGCCGTCTTGGGCATCGGGCTGGTCGGCGCAACGCAGTTGACCCTTAAAACCCTCCACATGGCCAGCGCAAGCCGCCATCACACCGTGGCACAACACCTGGCCCAGGAAGCCATGGACTGCTTGCATGCACAGGCCAACGCCACCCTGTGCCCCGGTCAAGATGACATCCAGGTGCAAGGCGTGCGCTACACCCGACAAACGCGCAGCACCCCTCGGGGCGACGGCTTGGTGATCGACCTGCAAGTCAGCGTGGAATGGGTGGCCAGCGGAACAGGCACCAGCAACAATGCCGAGCAAAGTAGCAAGGCCAGCACCCGCATCGAATGGCACAGCAGCACCTCGACCATCCCTCTGTGGGTTGGCGTATCCTCGCCCTAGTCTGTGCGGCCAATTGGCTGCGCCACCGCATCCACCCATTTGTTGACCGCCGTGCCCACTTCGACCGTTCACCCCACCCCCATGCAACACGCCCTGGATCTGGCTCGCAAAGCCCTGTGGCTGACCTCACCCAACCCGCGTGTGGGCTGCGTGATCACCGCCGCCGATGGCACGCTGCTGGGCCAAGGCCACACCCAACGCGCTGGCGGGCCACACGCCGAAATCATGGCCTTGCGCGACGCCGCTGAGCGCGGTCAGAGCGTACAAGGGGCCACCGCCTGGGTCACGCTGGAGCCCTGTGCCCACCAAGGCCGCACCGGCCCCTGTTGCGATGCCTTGGCCACAGCGGGCATAGGCCGCGTGGTCGCCGCCATGACCGACCCCAACCCCCAAGTCGCGGGCCAGGGCATGGCCCGATTGGCCGCCGCCGGTGTACTGACCGAAACCCTGGCCCCCGACAGTGACATCGCCTTGCAAGCGCGCGAGTTGAATGTGGGCTTTTTCAGCCGCATGGAACGTGGCCTGCCTTGGGTGCGCCTGAAGGTGGCCGCCTCGCTGGATGGGCAAACGGCGCTGGCAAACGGCCAAAGCCAATGGATCACCGGCCCCCAAGCCCGCGCCGACGGCCACGCCTGGCGAGCCCGCGCCTGCGCCATCCTGACCGGCATCGGCACCGTGCTCGAAGACGACCCGCAACTGAACGTGCGCGGCCTTGAGGTGCCACGCCAGCCGCACTTGGTGGTGGTGGACAGCCGCTTGGACATGCCGCTGACGGCCAAACTGCTGGACACCCAAGGCGCTGGGGAACACGCACGGCAGATTTGGGTTTACACCGCCACCAGCGATCAAGCCGACAAACGCGCTGCGCTGACGGCTCGCGGCGTGACCGTGATCGATTGCCCCGGCCCCGGCGGCAAGGTCGATTTGGCGGCCATGCTGCGCGACCTGGCCCGACGCGAGATCAACGAACTGCACGTGGAGGCCGGGCACAAACTCAACGGCTCATTCATCCGCGAGGGGCTGGTGGACGAGTTTTTGGTCTACCTGGCCCCCCAACTGCTGGGGCCCGGACAAGGCATGGCCCACTTGCCTGCGCTGACCGCCCTGAGTGATTCGGTCAAGCTGGCCTTTCATGATGCGCAGCGCATCGGGCCCGATTTGCGCTTGCTGCTGCGCCGGGCTTGAGCCTCAATAGTTGAGGGTCTTCACGCCTTCAGACGTGCCCAGCAAACAGACCTGGGCTTTTTGCAAGGCAAACACGCCCACTGTCACCACGCCGGGCCACTGGCTCACGGTGTTTTCAAAGGCCACCGGGTCGGTGATCTGCAGGCCCTTCACGTCCACGATGTGCTGGCCGTTGTCGGTCACCAACGGCTGGCCGTCTTTCAGGCGCACAGCAGCCGTGCCCCCCATGGCGGCAAACTGGCGCATGACGCGGGCTGTGGCCATGGGAATGACCTCCACCGGCAATGGGAAAGCGCCCAAAGCCTGAACCAACTTGCTCTCGTCGGCAATGCAGACAAACTGCTTGGACTGCGCTGCCACGATTTTTTCGCGGGTCAAGGCAGCGCCACCGCCCTTGACCATGTGGCCTTGGTGGTCGATCTCGTCGGCACCATCGATGTAGACCGACAGGCTCTCGACCTCGTTGCTGTCAAACACCGGAATGCCCAGCGCTTTGAGGCGCAGGGTCGAGGCTTCGGAGCTGGACACCGCGCCCTTGATCTGGTCTTTCATCGTGGCCAGTGCATCGATGAATTTGTTGACCGTGGAGCCGGTGCCCACACCGACGATCTCGCCGGGAACAACGTATTTCAGGGCGGCTTGGCCCACCAGGGCTTTGAGTTCGTCTTGTGTCATGGGGTCGGGTCTGGGTAAAAAAGGAAAGCTGCGCCGGGTTTGCGACAATCAACACCATTGTTGTCACAGCCTTTGCTGGCCGGAATTATCCAATGTCCCTGATCCCCTACGCCCTCGCCCGCTCGTTTTTGTTCAAGATGGACGCCGAAGAAGCCCACGAACTGACCATCGAGGGCCTGGCACGCACCCAAAACACCCCGCTCGACCGCGTTTATCGCCAACCCTTTGTGGCGCAACCCATCACACTGGCGGGCCTGCACTTCCCCAACCGCGTGGGCCTGGCCGCAGGTCTGGACAAAAACGCCCGCTGCATCGATGGTCTGGGTGCCATGGGCTTTGGCTTTGTCGAAGTGGGCACCGTCACGCCCAAAGCGCAACCGGGCAATCCCAAGCCCCGCATGTTCCGCCTGCCCGAGGCGCAAGCCCTCATCAACCGCTTGGGCTTCAACAACGACGGACTCGACGCCTTCATCGCCAACGTCAAGCGCTCCAAATTCCGCCAGCAGGGCCGCCTTTTGGGCCTGAACATCGGCAAAAACGCCGCCACTCCGATTGAAAATGCCACCAACGACTACCTGATCTGCCTGCGCGGCGTCTACCCCCACGCCGACTATGTGACCATCAACATCTCCAGCCCGAACACCAAGAACCTGCGCGCGCTGCAAAGCGATGAGGCGCTGGACAGCCTGCTGGGCGCCATTGCCGAACGCCGCGAACTGCTGGCCACCCAGCATGGCAAGCGCACCCCGAT
>OFRD01000715.1_pt1 | contig 12380 bp, 9 predicted proteins | sample 1543041 | NCBI WGS metagenome assembly OFRD01 (sample SAMN07774234, study PRJEB24372) | wastewater metagenome | isolation source: Exp Tend CN 100WW | collected 2016-02
CAAATGGGCCGAGGTGCTGAGCGCCGACGCCTATGCTGCGTTTGAAGAAACCGCTGCCGCCGATGGCTCGCCCAGCGTGGAAACCGGCCGCCAATACCGCAAAGCCATTCTGGAAGCTGGTGGCAGTCGACCTGCACTGGAATCGTTCAAAGCGTTCCGTGGCCGCGAACCCAGCCTGGACGCCTTGCTGCGGCACCAGGGCATGGTCGCTGCCTGAGCCTCAACCCCAGCGTTAAACCCAGCGCCTCGCCCTGACGTTTTAGGGCTCAGGCCGGGCCTTCAACGCGCTAAAAGTCAAAAGAAACCATGAGCCAAAACGCACTGAACGTTCTGGGGGCTGTGCTGGTGCCCTGCTCCTATGATCCGTTAACCGGGTATTACCGGGATGGCTGCTGCAATACGGATGACCATGACCAGGGCAGCCATGTGGTGTGCGCAAAAGTCACGCAAGAATTTTTGGATTTTTCGCTGGCTCGGGGCAACGACCTCGTCACACCACGACCCGAACACCGCTTTGTCGGCTTGCAAGCAGGCGATCGCTGGTGCCTGTGCGCCATGCGGTGGAAAGAAGCCCTGGAAGCTGGCGTTGCACCCCCTGTTGTTCTGGAATGCACACATGAACGGGCACTTTTGTTTGTGACACTGGCGCAGCTGCAGTCACATGCGATCCAGTCTTCCGACAAACCTTAAGCCCAGCAAGCTGCTCGGGCCGGCAGAGGTTCTGGCGCCAGCAGCGAGAGTCAAGTCGGGGACAAAACGCATTGGGGAATGTCACTTCCTAACGATCAGGCGAAAAAAAAGCACCGGGCATTTCTGCCGAGTGCTTGATTTTCCTACCAAATTTGGTAGGCGCGACTAGATTCGAACTAGCGACCCCCACCATGTCAAGGTGGTGCTCTAACCAACTGAGCTACGCGCCTGTTGAGCTTCGAATTATAGCTGCAAAAAACGCTCTTTTCGGGGGCGCTTTTCAATTTGACGTGTTTTAGCGTCTTCGTGCCGCCCTCACCCCTTTGACACCCCTCACGCTGCCTAAAACTTTGTTCAAAGTAACCGCATCGCTGATTTCTACCGTGAAGGTCATCCAGGCCGTACCTTTGACAGACTGGGTTTGCACGCCGATCACATTCATTTTTTCTTTGGCAAAGACTTCAGAAATATCGCGCAGCAGGCCCTGACGGTCAAAAGCCTCCACCGCCACATCGACCGGATAAACCGAGGCATTGGCGCCTTTGTGCTCACCCCATCGAACATCGATTACGCGTTCGCCATGCCGCGAGGCCAGTTCGCGAAAATTACTGCAGTCCTGGCGATGGATGCTCACACCCTTACCGCGTGTCACAAAGCCGCTGATGGCATCGGGCGGCGCGGGTTTGCAGCAGCGCGAGAGTTGCGTGAGCAGTGAATCGACCCCAACCACCAGCACGCCCGATGGCGATTTTCGGGCCACTGCGCCTTTGAACTTCTTTTGAAAATATTCGTCTGGTTGCAGCGCTGGCTCGGGCGGGTTGAGCAAGACCTCGATGTTGCGCAGCGAGTATTCGTCTTTGCCCACCACTTCGAACAAGCCATCGGCCGACTTGAAACCCAGCTGGCTGGCCAAATCTTCCAGGCGGATGGCGGTGCGCCCCAAGCGTTGCAGCAATTTTTCTACGGCTTCGCGGCCACGGGAAATGGTTTCTTCGCTGATTTGAGCGTTGAACCAGGCCCGCACCTTGGCCCGTGCACGCGGACTGGCGAGATACGCCAGTTCGGGGTTCAGCCAGTCGCGAGATGGCCCACCTTCTTTGATGGCCGTGATCTCTACGGTCTGGCCATTGGCCAATTGGGTGCTCAGCGGCACCATGACGCCGTCCACCTTGGCACCACGGCATCGGTGGCCCAGATTGGTATGCACCGTGTAAGCGAAGTCGATGGGGGTAGCGCCTTGTGGCAGCTCGACCACCGCAGCTTCAGGCGTCAGCACGTAAATGCGGTCGTCAAACAAGCCGTTGCCTTGTGCATTGCCCTGCTGCGCTGCGCCCGACAGGTCGCGTTCCCAGGCCAGCAGCTGACGCAGCACGGCAATTTTGGTGTCGTATTCACTGTTGGCCGAGACCCCGGCGTAGCCTTTGGCACCGGCTTCTTTGTAAGCCCAATGCGCGGCGACACCATGTTCTGCATGTTCGTGCATGGCTTGGGTACGAATTTGCACTTCAATCGGCCCACCATCAACATCACGCACCACGGTGTGCAAAGACTGGTAGCCGTTGGCTTTGGGCTTGGCAATGTAGTCGTCAAACTCTTCTGCAATGGGGGCAAAGTGCTCGTGAACCCAACTGAGCACCTGGTAGCAGTCAGCCACGCTGGGTACGACCACGCGCAGCGCCCGGATGTCAAACACGCGGTCAAACGCCAGCGACTTGCCGCGCATTTTGCGCACGATGCTGTAGATGTGTTTGGGTCGCCCCTCGACGGACGCTTTGATGCCTTGGCTCGCCAGGGCTTGTTGCAAGCGTTGACGCAATTCGACCATGTACCGTTCACGCTCGACGCGTTTTTCATCCAGCAGCCGGGCAATGTCTTTGTAGGTGGCGGGCTCCAGAAAGCGGAAGGACAAATCTTCCATTTCCCATTTGATCTGCCAGATGCCCAAGCGGTTGGCCAGCGGGGCAAACACCTGCAAAGACTCACTGGCCAATGCAGGGGGCACGGGCAATTTGGTGGCCGCGAAATGGCGCAGGGTTTGCAACCGCGAAGCCAGGCGCAGCATGACCACGCGCAAATCGCGGCTGAACGCCAGCAGCATCTTGCGCACGTTTTCGGTTTGCAACTGCGGGCTGAGCGGCGTGTTATCGGCACCCTGGGTTTTCGACTCTGCCGCCCTGGACAGACGCTGCACATGCACCAGTTGGTTGGTTTGCATGGCCAATTGCGCCAGATTGGGACCAAAGGCTTTGGCGATGACCTCTTCGGGCTTGTTCAGGTGCGGGCAGGCATAGACCAGATAACTGGCTGCTTGCATGGCAACCGAACCACCAATGTCAGCCAGAATCGCGGCCACGGCATCGGCATGGACCAGGATGTTTTCTCCGGTGTCCAGCGTTTCACCGGCGATCAAAGGATCGGCAAAGGCGCGGGCTTTGGCCAGGGTTTCAGCTTGCTCAGCCGCGTCTGCGGTGGCGAGCATCACAGGCGGCAAATGCGTAGAGGTTGAGTGAGGCGCATGCAATCGGCCCGATGCCGATATCGGGCTTGCAGAATGACTGGATGAAGGGCTGACCATGGTGTCAAACGCCCAGCAAGAAATTAGCCACCACCGCGATCTGGTCATCACCCGTCAAGGTGGGTGCATGGCCAAAACCAGGCCAAGTGTCCAGTTGGGCATGGGGGCCGCGCTGGGTCATGACGGTCGCGGTTTCTGGCGTCAGCAAGTCCGAGTCTTGACCCCGAATAAGCAGTGTTTGCGCCTGTATCTGATCGTACAAAGCCCACAATGCCACTTCACCAGCGGCTGCGATTTCGGGCGTCATGGCACGAACAGGAACACCAATGGCGGGGTCGTAATGCAAGGTCAATTTGCCATCTGTGCCGGGTCGGGTCATGTGCGCTGACATGTCGAGCCAGACATCGGCTGCCACCGGGCCGAAGCCTTGAGACAGTGCCCACATGGCTGCAGCGGCCTCATCGAGGTCTGCAAATTGCCCAAAGTGCCCGACATAGCCCTGCATGCGCTGGACGGAGCTCCAGGTGATCGCCGGACCCACATCGTTGAGTACCAAGCGGCGAATGGGCGCTGGCAAAGGCAAGCCGGGCTGACCCGCCAACACCATGCCGATCAAGCCACCCATGCTGGTTCCGACCCAGTCCAGCGTTTGAATCGGCTTGTCATCTCCCGTTTGGGCCATCATTTGGGCGTTGACTTGGCCCAACATGGCCAGCATGTCTGCGGCGTATTGTGGAATCTGGTAACCGGCAGGATCGCTCAGCCAATCGCTGCGGCCGCGCCCCACCACGTCAGGACAAATGATTTGCAGCGCTTGCGGGCTTTGAGACACCAGTGCCTGCGCGAGCCGGTCAAAGTCACGGCCTTGGCGCGTTAAACCGTGGGCACACACCACCAGACGGCGGGCATTGACATCGCCCCAACGCCAATACGCCATGCGGTGCTGGCCCTCGGGGTGGGGGCAAGACACAAATTCAAGCAAAGGTTGACCAGTTTGGGTGTTCATGACATTCGGAAACAATCTGGGCGCTCGTCTGCTAAAACTGAGCTTTTGCAGCGCCATAATGGACTTTTGAACATCCTAATTCATCTCTGGAGTGGAAATCATGTTGCAAGGTAAAACAGCTTTGGTCACTGGTTCAACCAGCGGTATCGGACTGGGCATCGCCAAGTCCTTGGCGCGTCAAGGTGCCAACATCGTTTTGAATGGCTTTGGCGATTACGAGGGCCCCAAAGCCGAGATTGCGGCACTGGGTGTCAAAGTCGCCTATCACGGTGCCGACATGAGCAAAGCCAGTGAGATTGAAGCCATGATGAAGTTTGCCGCTGACACCTTTGGGCGCGTCGACATTTTGGTCAACAACGCGGGCATCCAGCATGTGGCCAGGATTGAAGACTTTCCGGTTGAGCGCTGGGACGCGATCATTGCGATCAACCTGACCAGTGCATTTCATGCCACACGTCTGGCACTGCCCGCCATGAAAGCATCTAACTGGGGCCGCATCATCAACGTGGCATCCATTCACGGCTTGGTGGGTTCGGCAGAAAAGTCGGCTTATGTTGCCGCCAAGCACGGCGTGGTCGGCCTGACCAAAGTCACCGCTCTTGAAAACGCCACCACGGGCGTGACCTGCAACGCCATTTGCCCCGGCTGGGTGTTGACGCCGCTGGTGCAAAAACAGGTGGACGCCAAGGCCGCAGCCATGGGCTTGTCCAACGAAGAAGCCAAGAAAGTTTTGTTGCAAGAGAAAGAGCCCTCCATGGAGTTCACCACCCCCGAAGAGCTTGGCGACTTGGCTGTGTTCTTCTGTTCACCCGCAGGCAACAACGTGCGCGGCGTGGCCTGGAACATGGACGGCGGCTGGACCGCTCAATAAACCCATGAGCACATCCCCACGCTTGGACAAAATCGTCATCGTTGACGATGACGCTCGCATTCGCGACTTGTTGCGCCGCTTCCTGTCGCAAGAAGGTTTTGACGTCTTGCTGGCCGAAGACGGCCGTGCGCTAGACCGTATCTTGCAACGCGAAACCATCAACCTCATGGTGCTCGATCTGATGCTGCCAGGTGAAGATGGCTTGAGTATTTGCCGTCGCCTGCGGGCTGCGGGTGTCAAAACGCCCGTCATCATGCTGACCGCCAAAGTCGAAGATGTGGACCGCATCACGGGCCTGGAAATCGGTGCGGACGATTACTTGGACAAACCCTTCAACCCGCGTGAACTGTTAGCCCGAATTCATGCGGTCCTGCGGCGCAGACCCCAAAGCGAAGTACCAGGCGCGCCCTCCTCTGGTGACCATGAAGTCATCGTATTCGGCGCGTTTACACTCGATTTGGGAACGCGTGCATTCTCCAAAAACGGGCAGGACATGCCATTGACCACTGGCGAATTTGCCATGCTCAAGGCCTTGGCCAGACACCCCAAACAACCCCTGACACGTGACAAATTGGCGCAATTGGCCCGAGGCCGTGAATTCGAGCCGTTTGACCGCAGCCTGGACGTGCAAATTTCGCGCTTGAGAAAAATGATCGAGGTCGACCCGGCTACCCCCAAAATCATTCAAACCGTCTGGGGTGTGGGCTATGTGTTTATCCCTGATGGGCAGCCGTGAACGCGCCTGAAAACGCCACAAACGACAGCGAAGAGGTCGAGAAGCCGGCACGCAGGCTCAAGCTGAGCCTGTTTTGGCGCACCTTCTTTTTGCTCGGTTTGTTGATCTTGTGCAGCAGCCTGGCTTGGCTGCAGATGTTCCGCACCCAAGAGTACGAGCCACGCATTTTGCGCAACGCGCACCAAATAGCCACTGTGGTCAATTTGACCAAAACTGCGCTGATTCACACCGACGCCATCGCTCGGGTGTCCTTGCTCAAAATGCTGGCAGATGAAGAATCCTTCAGCATTCAGACCCGCGAACCCGGCGACCGCATCATCCCCTTTGGGGCATCGGGCATGGAAAACCGACTGGTCGAAGAGATGGTCAAACGCCTGGGGCCTGGCACCCTGATCGCTTCTAGCGTGAACGACACATATGGGCTGTGGGTCGGTTTCAAGATCGAGCGGGACAGTTATTGGCTGCAAATGGACCCTGAGCGTCTGCAACCCTTGGGGGGCTCAGCTTGGCTGACTTGGTTGGGTGTCACTTTGGCGCTGTCTTTGGCCGGGGCCGCCATGATGGCCGGGCTGATCAACCGCCCGCTCAAGCGCCTGTCGTTTGCCGCCAGCCAAGTTCGCGAAGGGCATTTCAACACCTCCACACTGGACGAAGATGCGGCCACCAGCGAGATTCGCGAGGTCAACATCGGCTTCAACCGGATGGCCGAGCGCTTGGCCAAGATCGAGCAAGAGCGGGCCTTGATGTTGGCTGGCATTTCGCACGATCTGCGCACGCCACTGGCCCGCTTGCGGCTAGAGACCGAGTTGAGCGTTGCCGACCTTGAAACCCGTGATTTGATGGCGGCTGACATTGCCCAGCTTGACGACATCATCGACAAATTTCTCGACTACGCACGGCCCGAGCCCACCGACTTGGGGCCTGTGCTGTTGTCTGGCGTGATCAGCCGCAGCATTGCGCCTTGGCGCAACAACCCGCGCTTTGAAATCAATGTGGATGTGGCCGAAGACCTGCAAGTCAAAGCCGAGCAGGTGGAGTTGGTGCGTGTGCTGTCCAACCTGCTGGAAAATGCCCGCCGCTATGGCCAAAGCCCCAGCGACGGCGTGACACGGGTCGAGATCGTGGCCCGGGTGCACGAAGGTTGGGTCTTGCTGCGCGTGCGCGACCAAGGGCCCGGCGTGTCCGAAGAAGCCTTAAAAAACCTGACGCAACCGTTTTTTCGCGGCGATGCCGCCAGAACATCGGCCACAGGCTCCGGCTTAGGTCTGGCGATTGTGGAGCGCTCGGTGCAGCGCATGGGCGGCACGTTTTCAGTGTTCAACAACAGCTCGGGTGGTTTGATGGCGCTGATGAAGTTCCGGCAGGCACAAAACGAGGCGTAAGGCACCTCAGGCATTCGGCCGCTTAAACCTTCTTCAGCAGCACGACCGCACGCGCCTCCATGCTTTGGCCCATGCCCACCGGCCCCAATTTTTCGGCCGTTTTGGCCTTCACATTCACCTGATCGGTTTGCACGCCCAGCGCCTTGGCCACCCCTGAGTTGATGGCGGACATGTGCGGGGCCAGCTTGGGTGCCTGGGCCACGATGGTGCTGTCCACATTCACCAGTTCCCAGCCTTGGGCCCGGACTCTGCGCATGGCTTCTGCCAGCAGCACTGACGAATCAGCCCCTTTGAATTGCGCGTCCGTGTCCGGAAAATGCCGCCCAATGTCGCCCAAGCCCGCTGCACCCAACACCGCGTCGGTGATGGCGTGCAACAGCACATCGGCATCTGAATGGCCCATTAAACCCACCGTGTGGGCAATCTCCACGCCGCCCAAAATCAACTTGCGACCGGGCACCAGGGCATGCACGTCCCAGCCTTCGCCAATGCGGATATTCATGCTTTGCCTTTCAGGACTGCCTCGGCAAACGCAAAGTCTGCCGGGTAAGTGACTTTCAAATTTTGGGCCGAACCTGGCACCAAGCGCGGAGACAATCCGAGGCGCTCCATGGCGCTGGACTCGTCGGTAATGCCTTCAAAACCGCTGGCCGACACGCTGGCCAAAGCCTCATGCAAAGCGCCCAAACGGAACATCTGTGGCGTTTGTGCCAACCATTTGTCGGCACGAGGCACCGTGCTGGCCACCCGTGCGCCCTGCTCGTCGAGTGCATGTGATTTCAAAGTGTCAGGCAATGGCAATGCCAACAAACCGCCCACGGCGTCATCCCGGCAGGCCTCGATCAGTTGCGACACCGCCTCGGGCGTGATCAGGCACCGCGCTGCATCGTGCACCAAAACCCAGTCACTGTCGGGCACACCGGCTTGGCGCATGGCCTGCAAGCCATTGAACACGCTTTGGGCTCGGCTTGCACCACCACAAGGCACACGCCGAAAATGGCTGGGCCAAGCCTGCTCGGGCCAACTGAAATCATCGACCGGCGACAAAATCACCCAGCCACTCGTCAATTGCGGCACCCGGGCCAAGGCCTGCACCGTGTGCATGACCATGGGCTGGCCGGCCACATCCTGGTATTGCTTGGGCTGGGCGGTGCCCGCACGGCTGCCCGTGCCAGCACAAGGCACCAAAGTATGGAAACAGGAGGCAGAGGTCTTGGACATGGGCTTGAATTGTAGGAGGTCCCCTCGGCGGCCGAAGCCTGCACCCATGCCCACGGCCAGCAAGGGGGCTCTCTGGCCTCGCTTCTACAATGAGGATCTCTGTTGATCATTTTCACCCCCCTCCATCCCGGCGGGGGGTGTTTTGCTTTTTTCCGGTCGCCCCGCCATGCAACTCCCCAGCCTCACCATCGGCAAACGATTCACCCTGCCCCGCCCCGTCGGATCGGCGGACGCTGTGCTGCTGGCCCAGCTGGCCCAGCGCGAGAAGAAGGCCGGCAAGCTGACCGCCATCGTCACCAGCGATGCCGCTGATGCACAACGCCTGATGGACGAGTTGGTGTTTTTTGCACCCGACCTGCGCTGCGTCATGTTTCCGGACTGGGAAACCCTGCCGTATGACACCTTCTCGCCGCACCAGGACTTGATCAGCGAGCGCCTGGCCACGCTCTGGCGCATTCGCCAACGCGACCATGCAGAATCCGCCGACGTGGTGCTGGTGCCCGCCACCACCGCCTTGTACCGGCTGGCTCCGCCGTCCTTTTTGGCGGGCTATACCTTCGAGTTCAAAGTCAAACAAAAGCTGGACGAAGCCCAGCTCAAGGCCCAGCTCACGCTGGCGGGTTACTCGCACGTCAGCCAAGTGGTCAGCCCCGGCGAATACGCGGTGCGTGGCGGCTTGATCGACCTCTTTCCCATGGGCTCATTGGTGCCTTACCGGGTGGATTTGTTTGACGACGAGATCGACTCCATCCGCACCTTTGACCCCGACAGCCAGCGCAGCCTTTACCCCGTGCCCGAAGTGCGCCTGCTGCCCGGGCGAGAGTTTCCGATGGACGAGGCCGCCCGTGCACGCTTTCGCAGCCGCTGGCGCGAACTGCTCGAAGGGGACCCGACCAAAAGCCGTATCTACAAGGACATGGGCAACGGCGTGGCCACAGCGGGCATCGAGTACTACCTGCCACTGTTCTTTGAAGAAACTGCCACGGTGTTTGACTACCTGGGCGTGGGTCAAGCGGATGCCGCCACTGTGGTGTTGCACGGCGATCTTGAACCGGCCTTTCAGCGCTTTTGGCAAGACACCCGCGACCGCTACCGGCTGGTGCAGGGTGACCCCGAGCGGCCGGTGCTGCCGCCCGATGCGCTGTTTTTGAGCGCCGAGCAGTTTTACACGCTGACCAACGGCCACGCGCAACTGGCGCTGCGCTCAGGTACAGCCGACGTGCCCGACAACACCCTGGCCCAACCTCTGCCCGAGCTGACCGTGGTGCGTGGTGCCGAAGACCCGCTGTCGCGACTGCAAGCGCACATCCGCAGCAGTGCCAGCCGGGTGCTGATCCTGGCCGAAAGCGATGGCCGCCGCGAGAGCCTTTTGGACTTCGTGCGCTCCAGCGGCCTCACGCCTCCGGTGTTTGACAGCTTGCAGGAGTTTTTGGACAGCGCCGAAAAAATCGGCATGGCCACCGCAGCGCTGGTCAGTGGTTTTCATTGGTTCGAGCACGACGTCGACCTGGTCACAGAAACCGAACTGTTTGCTGCAGGCCCAACCACACGCCGCCGAAAAAAGCAGGAGCAAGTCAGCGACGTTGAAGCGCTGATCAAGGACCTGAGCGAGCTGAACGTGGGCGACCCGGTGGTGCACAGCGCGCACGGCATCGGCCGCTACCGGGGCCTGGTCAACATGGACATGGGGCAGAAAAACGAAGACGGCACGCCCGCCCTGCAAGAGTTTTTGCACCTTGAATACGCTGACAAGGCCACGCTCTATGTGCCCGTGAGCCAGTTGCAGCTGATTGGTCGCTACACGGGCGTGAGCGCCGACGAAGCGCCGATGCACAAGCTGGGCAGCGGCCAGTGGGAAAAGGCCAAACGCCGCGCCGCCGAACAGGTGCGCGACGCGGCCGCCGAGCTGCTGAACATCTACGCCCGCCGGGCCGCGCGTGAGGGGCACCCCTTCCGTTACAGCCCGCAGGACTACGAAACCTTTGCCAATGATTTCGGCTTCGAAGAAACCGCCGATCAAAAGGCCGCCATCCACTGCGTGATTCAGGACATGATCAGCCCCCGCCCCATGGACCGCCTGGTCTGTGGCGATGTGGGCTTTGGCAAAACCGAGGTCGCGCTGCGCGCCGCCTTTGTGGCCGTGACCGGTGGCAAGCAAGTCGCCCTGCTGGCCCCCACCACGCTGCTGGCCGAGCAGCACTTCCAAACCCTCAAAGACCGCTTTGCCAAATGGCCCGTCAAGGTGGCCGAAGTCTCGCGCTTTCGTTCAGGCAAAGAAGTCACTGCCGCCCTCAAAGGCATCGCCGATGGCACGGTGGACATCGTGGTCGGCACGCACAAACTGCTGAGCGAATCTACGAAATTCCACGACCTGGGCCTGCTCATCATCGACGAGGAACACCGCTTTGGCGTGCGCCACAAAGAGGCCATGAAAGGCCTGCGGGCCGAGGTCGATGTGCTCACACTCACGGCCACCCCCATCCCCCGAACGATGGGCATGGCACTCGAAGGCCTGCGCGATCTGAGCGTGATCGCCACTGCGCCGCAGCGCCGCTTGGCCATCAAGACCTTTGTGCGCAACGAAGGCACGGGTGTGATCCGCGAGGCGGTGCTGCGCGAGCTCAAGCGCGGCGGCCAGTGCTACTTTTTGCACAACGAGGTCGAGACCATCGAGAACCGCAAACAAAAGCTCGAAGAAATCCTGCCCGAAGCCCGCATCGCCGTGGCCCACGGCCAAATGCCCGAGCGCGAACTGGAGCGCGTGATGCGCGACTTTGTGGCCCAGCGCTACAACATCTTGCTGTGCTCGACCATCATCGAGACCGGCATTGACGTGCCCACGGCCAACACCATCGTGATCTCTCGCGCCGACAAATTTGGCCTGGCCCAGCTGCACCAGCTGCGCGGGCGAGTGGGCCGCTCGCACCACCAAGCCTATGCCTATTTGATGGTGCCCGAGATCGAAGGCCTGACCAAACAGGCCGCACAGCGGCTCGACGCCATCCAGCAAATGGAAGAACTGGGCAGCGGCTTTTATTTGGCCATGCACGACCTGGAGATTCGCGGCGCGGGCGAAGTGCTGGGCGAAAACCAGAGCGGCAACATGCTCGAAGTGGGCTTTCAGCTTTACAACGAAATGCTGTCCGAAGCGGTGCGCAGCCTCAAAGCAGGCAAAGAGCCCGATTTGCTCAGCCCCTTGTCGGTCACCACCGACATCAATCTGCACGCCCCCGCCCTTCTGCCCAACGACTATTGCGGCGATGTGCACTTGCGCCTGAGCTTCTACAAAAAACTGGCCACCGCCAAGACCAGCGACCAGATCGACGCCCTGCTGGAAGAAATCGTGGACCGTTTTGGCAAATTGCCTGCGCAGGCCCAAACCTTGGTGGACGTGCACCGCCTGCGCGTGTTGACCCAGCCCTACGGCGTGATCAAGGTCGACGCCGCCCCGGGCGTCATCCAGATCACCTTCAAACCCAACCCACCCGTGGACCCCATGGCCATCATTGGCCTGATCCAAAAGAACAAACACATCAAGCTGGCGGGCAACGACAAACTGCGGATTGAGCGCGAACTGCCCGACCCCAAGGCGCGGGCGCAGATGGTGCGGGATGTGCTGCGCTCATTGGGCCAACCCAAGACCGAAACAGCAGCTGCCTGAGCCCCATCAAGATCTTCGATAATCCTGCCCATGACCACCGCCACCGAATTCGCCCCCGGCCTTGCCATTCAAGGCTTCACCGCCCCGCTGTCCTTGTCCCAGTTCAAGCTGATCGCGTTTGACATGGACTCCACACTCATCAGCATCGAGTGCATCGACGAAATTGCCGATGCCGTGGGCCGCAAGGCCGAGGTGGCGGCCATCACCGAGGCCGCCATGCGCGGCGAGATCACCGACTTCAAAGAAAGCTTGCGCCGTCGTCTGGCCCTGCTCAAAGGCGTGACGCTGGCCGACATGG
>OFRD01000721.1_pt1 | contig 12334 bp, 12 predicted proteins | sample 1543041 | NCBI WGS metagenome assembly OFRD01 (sample SAMN07774234, study PRJEB24372) | wastewater metagenome | isolation source: Exp Tend CN 100WW | collected 2016-02
TGAGATTAAGTGATTGTACAATGACTTAATTTGCTCGACATTTAAAAGTGAGCGTCGTTTGATAATCTTCATCTCGAGCAAGGCTGCCATTTTTTCCTGCTAAAGTGCCTATAACGCTTGCTGCGGCTTGAATCATTTGTCCAGTTTGTTCATCGACAACCCCTTTTAACGCACCGTTATATTCAGTTTTTTCATCAATAATGACAGCAGTGGCTTTTTTACCACAGGTCGTGTTTGCGGCAGCAATCGCATTGTTTTTAGCAATTAAATTACTTTTTCCTACACCTGTGACTTCATATTGATTATTTTCTTTTTGAATCGCTAAGGATGCAGTTGGGTTTGATGCACAGGCAGTTAATACTAGAGTGGCGGTAGCTGTAGAACATAGTGCGAAAAATTTATTCATTTTTTCCCCTTATTTATTTTCAAAAGAACAAAGGCTATTTGAGCATAACTTTTTGGATGATTTTTGAAAGACTTGTATAAAATATGCAGTTTTATATGGGCACTCTGTGACTGATTAATCTGTAAGATTGGAGTTGAGTAGAGCACATTGGTTCATCGCTCTAGAGAATCTGAATAAGAGTGTGCTAATCTTATTGAAATATTTTAGTACATAGATATAGAAACCAATGACGGATTCAGTGGTAGATACGGTTCATTATAATATTCATCAACGTCAGTCGATTGGTCATTTGGTCGAGCCGGCACCGAATGCAGAGCAGTTAGAAAAAGCTTTTCAAGCGGCATTGACTGCACCAGATCATCACCGTTTAAAGCCGACTCGTTTCATTGTTATTCCTCATGATCAGCGAGGCGCTTTTGGTGAGTTGTTATCTAAAGCTTTGGCAGATTTGGGTGAGACTGATCAGACTCAGTTAGAGCGGGTTAAAAATCATCCATTTCGTGCGCCACTTTTGGTTTTGGCATTGACTCGGTTTCAGCAGCATCCGAAAGTTCCTAATTTTGAGCAAACCTTAAGTACAGGTGCAGCGATACAAAACTTTTTGTTGTCACTGCAAGTTCAAGGTTTTTCAACGATGTGGCGTAGTGGTGCTGTAGTTGAGTCTAATTTATTTAAACAACTTTTAGGCCTAACGAAAGATGATTTAATTTCTGGAATTATTTATATTGGAACGGCAGTTAAAGCTATTCCAGCACGTGCAGAAATAAATACACAAAATTATGTCAGTTATTGGAATAAATAACTTTATTGAATACTGAGTCATTAAATACTGAGTCGAGATATAAAAATAATGTCAGAGTTAAAATTTTCAGATCTTGTTGAGCCTGTTTCAGTGGATCAAAAAACTGCGTTACGTGTAACAGTTTTGGGTGGTGGTAGTTTCGGTACTGCAATGGCAAATACAGCAGCTCGAAACGGCTGCGATACCATGATTTGGATTCGGGATGAAGCGGCAGCAGCAGAAATTAATCAAACGCATGTAAATAAACGCTATTTAGCCGATTTTACTTTAGAGTCTGGTTTGAAAGCGGTGACAGATTTAGAAACGGCAATTTGTAATCGCGATATTATTTTGGTGGCGATTCCAAGTCATTCTTTTCGTCATGTGCTTCAACAAATTAAGCCATTTATTACTTCTCAGGCGGTTGTATCCTTAACCAAAGGGATTGAAGCCAAAACCTTTAGCTTTATGAGTGACATCATTCGTGAAGAATTACCTGAAGTTCCTTATGGTGTACTTTCAGGACCAAATTTAGCCAAAGAAATTATGGCAGGGCAGCCAGCAGGGACTGTGATTGCAAGTCAGTCGGAACTGGTACGTTATGCAGTGCAACAAGCTTTACACAGTGCATTATTCCGCGTATTTGCAAGTGATGATGTGCATGGTGTGGAACTTGGTGGTGCTTTAAAAAATATCTATGCTGTTGCAATGGGAATGGCAGCTGCTTATAAAGTGGGTGAAAATACCAAAAGTATGATTTTAACCCGTGCATTGGCCGAAATGAGTCGTTTTGCGGTTAAATTGGGTGCGAATCCGCTGACTTTCTTAGGTTTGTCAGGTGTGGGTGATTTATTTGCGACTTGTAGCAGTCCTTTAAGCCGTAACTATCAAGTGGGCTTTGCGCTAGGTTCAGGTAAAACATTGGAACAAGCAACCACTGAATTGGGTCAAACGGCAGAGGGTATTAATACCATTGTACAGGTGCGAAGCCGTTCGGAAGAATTGGATGTGTATATGCCCATTACCAGTGCTTTATATAATGTGATTTTTGAAGGCGCACCACCTTTAACCATTGCACTTTCATTAATGAAAAATGGGCATCGTAGTGATGTAGAGTTTGTTTTGCCGCACAATGAAGTGTGATTTTTAATGTAATTGAATAAATTCGCGCTGTCATAAAGCTCAGGTATAATCGCTACATATTGAAAATAAGGAAATTTTAATGCAACTCACTTTAGTCCGTCATGGTGAGGCCTCTCCAGCGGTCAATGGGAATGATGATAAACGTCCATTAACTGAGCGAGGGCATAGACAAGCACAGCAAGTTGCAGAGTATTTAAAGGATGTGATTCAGCCCGATGTATTTGTGGTCAGTCCTTTGTTGCGTGCACAAGAAACCTTGGCACATCTGCAACATTATTTTTATGATTTGCCTGTAATGTTGTGCGATAAAATTAAGCCTGAAGATGATGCGAAATTGGCGATTGAATGGTTGTCTCAGTTGCCTTATGAATCTATTGTTGTGGTTTGTCATATGAATGTGGTTGCACATATTTCATCATTATTGACAGCGGAATCTTTTCAGCCTTATGCTTTGGCTGAAGCGCGTATTTATGAGCAAGCAGTCATTACAACTGGGTTGTCTACGCAGTTAAACAGTTTTATTCCAAACACATAAAATATTAATTAAAACGGCAGAAAAACATTAATGTTGTATTTATGGATGCCTGAAGCCAATGGGGTTTGGCAATGGTCGACTGGAGAGAGCTGGTATCAAGCCTCTAGTCTTGAGCATTTAATTCAAGAGACTCAAGCCTATCATGGCGAAGAAGCAGTTGCATTTTTTCCAAGTCGTGATGTACAAGTGGTTCAACAGACCTTAGCCAAGCCACAATATAAAAAATTAGGTGTGGATGGGGTTAAATATCTACTTGAAGAATTTGTGGTTTTGCCCATTGATTCAATGAAGGTATTGCATCATTTTCAGAATCCAGATCAGCTCATTATTTTGGGTGTTGCAAATACGACGGTTGAAACACTACAACATGCCTTGACCTTGATTCCAGTTAAGGTCATTTCCTTATTGCCAGATTTTCTAATTTTGCCGAGCCCTGATGTGGGGCAAACAGTCATTGCCAATCTATCTGGACGTTTACTGGTACGTGAAAATGAGTTTATGGGCAATTCAGTCGATGATTTGGCTTTGTTTTTAGATTATCAGCTTCAAGGGCAGCGTTATAAGATTAGTAATTTTACGGCTGAGCAAATGCAGAGCCTTGAAGCTATGGTTGCATCTGATCAGATTGAAACTTTTCATTATGAAGTGCCTGTATTAAAAAAAGCCAAGTCTCATCCATTTAATATTCTACCTAAAGCAAAAACTGCGACAGCTATTTCGGGCTATTGGAAGGCATGTGCTGTTGTGCTGGTTGCTGCACTTGTGGTTCAGTTTAGCTATGATGCGACACGTTGGTATAAGTATAAGAAAGTGGCAGATCAGACTGCGCTGCAAGCGATTGATCAATACAAATATTGGTTCGGGCAGAGTAGCCGTGTGACTGAGCAAAATTTAAAAAGTCAGTTTGAAAGTCATGTGCGCTTAAATAAAGGTGCCAATACTCAATCGTTACAGTTATTAAGCCGTGTTGGCCCAGTGCTTATGCAAAATCAGATTGTCGCCAACCGTGTTAATTACGAGACCTCTATTTTAAATATGGAATTGAAAGCCAATTCTGCTGCTACATTACAGGGTTTGACTCAACAGCTTAACCAACAAGGCTTTAAGGTTGAATTAGGAAATATTCAGCCGAATGGCACGGGTGTCATTGGATTGGTGAAAATACAATAATGAAAACAGCAGAAAAAATACACAATTCCATTGAGCAGTCGATGGAAAAAATCAGCGATTATCTTGAGCGTCTGTCTGTGCGTGAGCGCTATATGGTGATTTTTACCACGATTGTTGTGGTGGTTGCCGCAGTGGGTTCCGCACTTTGGTATATGCATGCAGCCGCAGAAAAACAGCAAAACCGTGTCAATGATTTAAAAGACATGATGGTTTGGATGCAAAGCAATGCGGTGACCATGAAACCTGCCGATGATTTGCAATTAAGTGCATCGGATAAAGTTCAGCGTGTTGCTCAGCAGCAGGGTTTGTCGGTTGCATCGCAACAAACAGGTGAGCAAATTCAGATTGTGGCCACACATGCAAATTATGCAATTCTAGCCAATTTTTTAACGCAATTAGCACAAATGGGCCTAAGTCTTGAAAAAATAGAATTAATTTCAGATGCAGGGCAGATTAAATTAACAGCGACAGTGCAATAATGGGTGAAAATAAAGACCCGCTAAGCATGGTGTTTTCGATAGGCTATGCCTATAATATGGCGACTTAAAAAGCAGTAGACTTTTACAGATATGTTATATTCTCTTGCTCGCCCTTTGTTGTTTTCTTTAGCACCAGAGCGTGCACATGAGCTAACACTATCGTTATTGAAATCAGCCCATCGTATGGGCATGATGCGTCAAAGCATTGCCTCTAAACCTGTGACTTGTATGGGAATTCAATTCCCGAATCCAGTTGGTTTGGCGGCAGGTTTAGACAAAAATGGCGCTTATATTGATGCCTTAGCTGGACTAGGTTTTGGTTTTATTGAAATTGGAACCATTACACCACGTCCGCAAGTGGGTAATCCGCATCCTCGTTTATTTCGCTTAGTTGAAGCCAAAGCCATTATTAACCGTATGGGCTTTAATAATGATGGCGTAGATAAACTGGTTGAAAATGTCAAAGCTTCAAAATTCAAAGGAATTTTGGGGATTAATATTGGTAAAAATGCCGATACTCCAGTTGAAAATGCAGTCGATGATTATCTTATTTGTCTTGAAAAAGTCTATAATTACGCTTCTTATGTGACGGTGAATATTTCATCGCCAAATACTAAAAATTTGCGTAGCTTGCAAAGCGGTGATGCACTGACAGAATTGTTAGAAACGCTAAGAAAGCGTCAGCTTGAATTGGCAGAAGAACATCAACATTACGTACCGCTTGTGCTTAAAGTTGCGCCAGATTTAACCGCTGAAGATATTGAATTTATTGCAAAGCAATTGCTCCAATTTAAAATTGATGGGTTGATTGTGACCAATACGACTTTGTCACGTGAAGGTGTGGAAAATCTTAAATATGCAGACGAAGCAGGTGGCTTATCTGGTGCGCCAGTGTTTGAGAAAAGCACAGCATGTTTAGCAGCATTTTCAAAAGCTTTGGATGGTCAAATTCCATTGATTGGTGTTGGTGGTATTTTGTCGGGTGAACAAGCTTTGGCTAAACAAAATGCAGGTGCAAACCTTGTACAAATCTATAGTGGCCTCATATATACAGGGCCAACACTGATTAAAGATTGTGTTGATGCTCTAAAACCATCATGAATACACTGGATATCTTTGTACTCATTATTTTGCTCATTGGAGGGCTAAACGGTTTGCGACAAGGATTGGTTACAGCCTTTGCGAACTTGGTAGGATGGATTTTTGCACTGATTATTGGTGCAAAATATGCAGTCATCTTAGCACCTTCGATGGTCTCATTGAGTCAGGATCCAGTGGTACAAAAAATAGCAGCTTTTGCATTTATTGTATTGGTGATTGTGGTTTTAACTTGGATTGTTACTGCATTACTCAATAAAATATTAAAGAGCTTGAGATTAGGACCATTAAACCGTTTAGCGGGTGGTGCTTTTGGTTCTTTAAAAGGTTTATTGATTGTACTGATTACTATGCAGGGGATTGGTCCTTGGGTGGAAAGTTCGCCCCATTGGAAACAATCTAAACTTGTACAGCGCCTGATGCCTTATGCACCATGGGCAACCAAACTTTCAAAAGACGTGGCGCATGATGCGCTTGATCATATTAAGTCTGAAGATGCATCGAAATCTTCAGGCTCGTCATCTGATAAAACGCAGAAGCATGCAGCGCGTACAGATGAATCAACGAATAATCCTTTTTATTAATCCTAGCGTGTTTGCGAGGTTGCTATGTGTGGAGTAGTTGGTATAGCTGGTAAGTCACCTGTTAACCAAATGTTGTTTGATGCATTAACGATGTTACAGCATCGTGGTCAGGATGCAGCCGGAATAGTAACTTGTCATGAAGGGCGGTTGTTCTTGCGTAAGGACAACGGTATGGTACGCGATGTTTTTCATACGCGTCATATGCGTGCATTGCTAGGTAATTACGGTATTGGTCATGTGCGTTATCCTACAGCGGGTTCATCAAGCAGTGCAGAAGCACAGCCATTTTATGTGAACTCACCTTATGGGATTACTTTGGCGCATAATGGTAACTTGACCAATGCTGAAGAAATTCACGATGATTTGTTTAAAACAGATCTTCGTCATATGAATACTGATTCAGATTCAGAAGTATTGTTAAACGTATTTGCACATGAAATGCAAAAAAATGGCAAGCTGAATCCAACAGCAGAAGATATTTTTAAAGTGGTTTCACGTGTCCATGAGCGTTGTAAAGGTGCTTATGGTGTTGTGGCAATGATCACTGGACATGGTTTGGTTGGCTTTCGTGATCCAAATGGTATTCGTCCACTGATTTATGGTTCACGCGAAACTGAACAGGGCATGGAATACATCATTGCCTCTGAATCTGTTGCGATTAGAGCCTTAGGTTTTAAAGTTGAACGTGATATTGAACCGGGTGAAGCAATCTTTATTTCATCAGAAGGTGAGATTTTTACCCAGCAATGTGCAACAAACCCAGAATATCGTCCATGTATTTTTGAATACGTTTATTTTGCGCGTCCAGATGCGATTATTGACGGTATTTCGGTATACAAAGCACGTTTAAAAATGGGTGAAAAACTTGCCTATAAAATTTCACGTGAATGGGGTGAGGAACACGATATTGATGTTGTGATTCCAATTCCAGATACATCACGTACTTCAGCTTTAGAGCTTGCCAATATTCTTGGTGTGAAGTTCCGTGAAGGCTTTATGAAGAACCGTTATATCGGACGTACCTTCATTATGCCGGGTCAGAAGCAGCGTGAAAAATCAGTTCGTCAAAAGTTAAACCCAGTTGAACTTGAGTTTAAAGGCAAAAATGTATTGCTGGTGGATGACTCGATTGTTCGTGGTACGACCTGTAACGAAATTATTCAAATGGCACGTGATGCAGGTGCGAAAAAAGTATTTTTTGCTTCTGCTGCACCTATGGTGAAATATCCAAATGTGTATGGTATTGATATGCCTGCGAAAGATGAGCTTATTGCATCTGGTCGTAGCGTTGAAGAGATCCGTGAAATTATTGGTGCAGATCGTTTGATTTTCCAAGATTTGGAAGATTTAAAAGGTGCAGTGCGTACCAGTAAAGTGCCAGCATTACAGGAATTTGATTGCTCTGTATTTGATGGTGTGTACGTTGCAGGCGGAATCGATGAAGCTTATTTAGATGAGCTTGAACGTAAACGTAATGATTCTGCAAAAAAAGCTAAAGGTGGCTATATTGATGTGAATATTGATGCCGCATCAGTTGATCTTACTGGAGTAAAAGAAGAATAAAATTCTTCTTTAATTCGATGAAAAGCGGGAATTTCCCGCTTTTTTCATTTATGATAGTTCAATAAAGACAATGTAATAGAGGATCTTTACATTGAAGAGCGTGGGTTATTCTTTCATTAAAAATAAAAACATGGTTTGGTCTGCAAGTATTTGTATACTTGCGGTGCTGTTAACGCTATTCATTTTAAATACGATTTTGGGCTTGTTGGTCTTTTATCTTGATTCAACTCAGTCTATTTTTTGGCATGCTTTAAGTCCTTATCTCATTGTGTTGTTGCTTAGTGTGATGACCATTTCTGTGCTTTACGAATTCTATGTGTTTCGTTCAGGTGGGCATTCGCTTGCAAAACAGTTGGGCGCTCGTCGACTCAGTTTAATTGAAAGTATTCCTGAAGAAAGCGTTGCTTTAAGAGTAACGGAGCAATTGGCGAATACCTTTTTAATTGAGACACCCGCTGTGTATGTACTTCCTGATGAAGTTGGTGTAAATGCACTGACTGCTGGATTTTATCCGCGGGATATTGTGATTATTTTGACTTGGGGTGCTTTACAAAATTTAGATGAATTAGAGCTTTATGGGTTATTAAGTCATGAGTTTAATAAAATTTTATCAGGTGAAACAGCAGAAAATACGCGATTAAAAATTCTCTATAGTAGTTTGACTACTTTTAGCCAGTGGGGCAGTAAAATTGCCAAACTGGGTTTTACCAAGCACGGTCAAGCACATACGCATAAATTTGCGACTTCCTTTGTTGCAATGGGAGGTGTTATTTGGTTGATTGGGAGCCTTGGGATTTTGATTACCCGTTTTATCAAATATATATCTTTGGGTAGTCGAACCTTTAAAAATGATCAAAAAACCAAGCGCCTTATTCAAAATGATGCCAATGTTCAGACGCTATTAAGAATTTATGTGCATCATTCAGGCTCGCAAATTCATAGTGAGTATGCTGAATCTATTTCACATATGTGTTTTGCCAACTCTTTAAGTCCACAAAATTGGATGAATATCCATCCAGCGATTGAACAGCGTATTTATGAGCTAAATCCGGGTTTGGTGCAAGATTTACAGCTGGAAAATTTAAAAAAGCTACGCAATCAGCCATTATTCAGTTTATTTCGCTCCCTAGAGGAAATGAATAGTGAAATATATCTGCCGTGGAGTTCGCCACAACCCTTGCCACTATTGCGTTTATCACCAATAAGTTTTGCCATTAAGGATGCCATTAAGCCTTTAAATCCAGAAATACGCCATAATATGCAGCGTCCAGAGTTGATATTAAGGGCTTTGCAGACGGCGACGGGTTCACGCGAAGTCATGGTGGCAATTTTAATGATTCGCCAATATCGTGAATTTATTCCAGCAGATGCAGAGGTCAGCCGCGCAATTGTCGATTCTTTGCTGAATTTGGATGGTCGTGTGCATATTTCTATTTTTTATGATGCATGTAAAAACACTGGGGGTATGCCAGCCACAATTGCACGGCAATTTTTAACTAAATTGGCTCGGATTATTCAAGAAGATGGTGAAATTGGGCTGTTAGATGAATTGCTGCTTGAATATGTAAAATTTGAATTGAATCTTATGCCATTGCATATGCCAACCTCTTTGGGGGAAGTAAAACCCGATATTGTGCGTTTGATTGATGCCTTATTGCATGTGCAGCAGATTAATAGCCTAAATCAACTGGATGTACGTGAAAAAATTCTAAAGCGAGTATTGGGTGCGAAAGAACTGGAAATGTATACAGAAATTTCAGATGAACCCATTGATTTGGCTGAAATTTTGAATGATATTGCTGGTTTGCTATTACGTGACCGTTTAAGTATTTTGGGAATTGCAGAATTGTGTTTGTGGAGTGATCGCATTATTACCCAAGATGAATTAGATGTATTGCAATTGCTGTATTGGCGTTTTGGTTTTGAAACCAGTGGAATTGTTGAGCAAATGCAGAAAAAGAATAGTTTGATGATTGTGTAAATAGGGTGAGAAAAAATTATAGATGAGTGATGATTAAACTAATCTGCAATAAAAGCACAGCAAAATATAGATATTATCGTTAGAATACCAAGCATTAAATTGGTGATGAAAAAAGATGATAGGGCATCAGCGTGACATACTGGCGACATTAGGAATTGATATTTGGATTCCTAAGGATGCTGCATGTCAGAATATGCCATCGTCATCGATTTGGCGAGATCAGGCAGCACCTGAGTATCTGACTGAAATTGTCATTGCGAAATCTCAGCCTAAAATACCAATAGTATCTCAGGTTGAGCAGCCTAAAGTTCGGACAGAGCCTTTAACGATACCCGCATTGGTGATCAAAGAAGTGCCAACTGAAGTTGCACCTTTGGTTGTTGAAGAGCGTTCGCTTCTACAGATCGCGCCTTTTCAATTGCAAGCTTTTGGCTTGCCCGATTGTGTGATTGTTGTTGATGCCACGGCAATGACAGCCGAACAACAGCAGCTTTGGAATAATATTCAGCAGGCACTTCAGGCTGAATATTATGAGCTGCAATGGCCATTTCCTTTGCTTAATTTCCAAGATAGTCGTGGTGTAGACAGTTATGTACATGGTTTCTTGGATGCCATTAGTGCAGATAAAAACATTATTTTAATCGGGCAGCTGCCTTATTTAGCTGACCCCAAAAGTATAAATTTGGCTAGCTTGCAAGAAATGCTTGATCAGCCATTATTGAAAAAACGCCTATGGCAATTTATGCAAAAAAAGTAATTAGAGCACGGATGGGATATGAATAAGAAAGTTGTTGTTTTTAGTCAGTTAGATCAAGTCGTGCTTCATCGCTTGCAAGCTCAATATCATGTGGTGGTAATTAACCCGAAACAGGGTGATGTGAATGAGCAAATCCGCGAACAGGTCAAAGATGCGGATGCTATGATTGGTGCGGGGCGTTTACTGAATGAAGGTAATTTGGCGACGGCACAGCAGCTTAAAATTATTTCCAGTGTGAGTGTTGGTTATGATAATTATGATCTTGCTTATTTGAATCAGAAAAAAATTTGGTTAACCAATACACCGCATGTGTTGACCGAAACCACGGCTGATTTAGCCTTTACTTTGCTGATGAGTGCTGCGCGAAAAGTGCCTTATTTAGATCAATGGACCAAGCAAGGTCATTGGCAACGTACTGTGGGTGAAGCACAATTTGGGCATGATATTTTTGGTAAAACATTAGGTATTATTGGTTTGGGGAATATTGGTGCTGCTGTTGCACGTCGTGGTTTTTATGGTTTTAATATGAATATTCTTTACCATAATCGTCGTGAAAAATTAGAATTAGCACAGCCTTTAAATGCAAAATATTGCGGTTTAAATGAGTTATTGCAACAGTCTGATGTTGTTGTTGTTGCTGTTGATTTAAATGCTGAATCTAAAGCATTAATCGGTCAATCTGAATTTGATAACATGCAACCCCATGCTGTTTTTGTCAATATTGCTCGTGGTTCTGTTGTAGACCAACAGGCACTTATTGATACCCTAAAGGCAGGTAAGATTTTTGCTGCGGGACTTGATGTTTATTTGAAAGAGCCTTTACAAGAATCAGAACTTTTTCATTTAAATAATGTAGTGACTTTGCCGCATGTCGGTTCCGCCACGGCAGAAACGCGTAAAAAAATGGCTGAACTCGCCTATCGTAATGTGGTGGATGCACTTGAAGGGCGAACCCCACCTTATATCGTCAATCCTGTATTTTCTTAAAATTTAATAACACTTCATTGCAAATGCCTTCAATTTTCAATGCTATAGTCTGATAAATTGAAAAAAAGCAGTTTGAGTATATAGCATTGAAACGGTTTTTATTGGCTTGTAGTACAGCTTTGATTTCAGTCATGGGGACAACGCACAGTGCTAATCTGAATGCTGTGCCCCAGTTTAGTGTTCCTGAAATTGGCAGTGGGATTGGTTTAATTGACCAGCAAAAAGAAAAAATTATTGGGGAAAAAGTCTTTCGTGAAGTGCAAAGACACATGCCAGTCATGCAAAACCCATGGTTAGAAGATCAGTTGTTCAATGTATTTTCACATATTTTAAGCCAAACTCAGCTTGGGCAGCCTATAGGTTTAGTCATTATTAACGATGCTCAAATTAATGCGTTTGCTGTTCCCGGTGGATTGTTTGCCCTGAATGCAGGCTTAATTACCTCTGCTCGAAATATGGATGAAGTGGCTGGTGTAATGGCACATGAGGTGGCACATGTATCACAACGTCATTACAGTCGTTCACAAGAAGCATTTAAGGGGCAAGGTTTACTGACTTTAGCTGGGCTTTTAGTCGGGGCTTTGGTTGCTTCGCAAGCGGACGGTGATGTTGGTACAGCCGTGATGCTAGGAACACAAGCCGCATTAATGGATAAGCAACTGAATTATAGCCGTAACCAAGAGCGTGAAGCAGATCGTATTGGTATGCAATATATGTATTCAGCGGGTTATAACCCACAGAGTATGGCTGATTTTTTTGAGGTAATGCATCGTGCGACGAGCCAAGTGTCTTTTTTACCTGATTTTTGGTTAACGCACCCATTGAGCACGGAGCGGATGAGTGAAGCGCG
>OFRD01000723.1_pt1 | contig 12321 bp, 6 predicted proteins | sample 1543041 | NCBI WGS metagenome assembly OFRD01 (sample SAMN07774234, study PRJEB24372) | wastewater metagenome | isolation source: Exp Tend CN 100WW | collected 2016-02
CTCTTCATCGTGCACCTCCAGGTAGTTGAAGTACTCGGCAAAGCTGCGCAGGCGCAGGCTGCGTAGCCGCCGAGCCAGACGGCTGTAAACCATCTGCTCCTTGGTCGCTGAAAGGCTGATACCCGCCTGCTGGTAGAGCAGGCGCCGGACGCGCTCAAAATCGCCCGGCGTGTAGTAGAACTCCCGCAGCTCCTGGCCAGGTACCTGTTCCGTCGAGCGGCTCAGAACTCCTCCCATTCATCATCTTTGGGCTTGCTCGGCCGCGGCAGGCTTTTGGCCGGCGCGCTGGCACGCGGGGCGCTGGGCGCCGGCGCACGCGGAGCGCTCAGCCGTGGCGCGACCGGGCTCGGCACCGCCGCACTGGCCACGCCATCAAACTTGAACACCGCCACGGCTTGCGACAACACCGAGGCCTGATCCTGCAGGGCTTCAGCGGCCGCTGCGGCCTCTTCCACCAGCGCAGCATTCTGCTGGGTCATTTCGTCCATCTGCGAAACAGCACCATTGACCTCCTCAATCCCGGTGCTCTGCTCGGCGGAGGCGGCGGCGATCTCGGCCATGATGTCGGTAACGCGTTTGATCGCCACCACGATGTCATTCATGGTCTGCCCGGCCTGGGCCACCAGGGTGTTGCCGGTGTCGACCTTGTCCACCGAGTCGGAAATCAGCGTCTTGATCTCCTTGGCGGCGGCCGCCGAGCGTTGGGCCAAGGTCCGGACTTCGGCCGCGACCACAGCAAAACCACGGCCCTGATCGCCAGCCCGCGCGGCTTCCACCGCGGCGTTGAGGGCGAGGATGTTGGTCTGGAAGGCAATGCCGTCGATGACGTTGATGATGTCGGCGATTTTGCGCGAGCTGTCGTTGATGCCCTTCATGGTCTCGACCACCTGGCCCACCACGTGGCTGCCTTGCACCGCCACCGAACTGGCGTTCAGGGCGAGCTGGTTGGCTTGCAGCGCGCTGTCGGCGTTTTGCCTGACGGTGGCGCCGAGCTCTTCCATGGAGGCGGCGGTTTGCTCCAGCGCGCTGGCTTGTTGCTCGGTGCGGGCCGACAGGTCGTTGTTGCCCTGGGCGATTTCGGCGCTGGCGGTGGCCACGCTCTCAGCACCTTGGCGCACCTGGCCGACTACTTTGGATAAATGCTCACGCATGGATTCCAGCGCCTGCATCAACTGCCCCAGTTCGTTGCTGCCGCGCACCGGCACCTGGATGCGCAGGTTGCCGTCGGCCACCGCGCGCGCCACCACCACCGCTTCGTCCACCGGGCCGGTGATGCTGCGGACAAAGGCGACTGCCAAGGCCAAGGCGGCCGTCAGGCAGATGAGCAGGATGGCGAGCACCAGGTACTCGCCCTGATGCAGATGACTGACACGCGCCGCCATGGTGTCGGTCATGGATTCCATGGCCAGCGCGTTGAATTCATACAGGCCGTCAATGGTGCGGGTGAAATCGTCAAAATAGGCGGGGGCAGGCAGTTTGAGTTCGGCCGCGCTGAGCAGTTCCTGTTCGGCCAGGGCCAGCGTCTTGTCCACGGCTGCGCGGCCGCTTTCGGCTTTGGCTTCCAGTGCCGCTTTCATCGCCGGGTTGGCGTTTTCAGCCTTTTTCAGGTTGCGAAACATGTCGCCTTGCAACTCCAGGGCGCGCTTTTTGACGGCCTGCAGGGTGGCGCGGCCTTCTGGGGGCGCGCTGCCTTGTGCCAGAAAGCCGGTGCCCTGGGCGCGCATGATGCCCAGGTTTTCTGCCAGCCAGGGCATGTTGACCAGCGAGGCCTGGATCAGGAAGTAGGTGTCCACATCGGGATCCAGGCTCATGCCAAAGGCGTCGAGCAACTCCTCGCTGAGCAGCAGTTGATCGGCCACCAGCTGGGTGTGCAGCCTGGTGCTTTCCGGGGACTTGAGCTGGCGACTGGTGACGCCCTGCTCCAGCGTGGCCCAGCGCTGCTGCACGTTGTCCCAATGGGTCTGAATTTGGGCGGGGAGTTTGATCTGCTTGAATTCGGTGTCAACGGCCGTCATCGCCTTGACCACGCTGTCGCGCATGGCGGGCCGACGCTCGGCCAGTTTTTCGTTGCCATTGAGCATGCCTGCTGCCATGCCCCGGTGGGTTTGTGTGAGCTGGATGACCTTGTTCAGCATCACCAGCGAACGGGCGCCCTGCACTTCACGCTCGGCGGAATCAATGTCCGCAAACACCCGTTTGAAATACAGGCCCGATGGCAGCGCCACCATCAACAGGGCAATCAAGCCCAGAACAAGGAATTTTTGGGCGAGATTCAGACGGTGTAGCAAGGGCATGGTTTTTTCGGTTCGGAAGGGCGGTGATTCTAAGGCGTACCTGTCACTTTAGCCTTACGCCAGTTCAGGTTGGGGGTTTGAATCTGTAAAAACGGCCAAACCGTAGGGGTATTGGCAGGGTGAGCCCCGGCGGGCGGCTCACTCGCCCGGTGTGAACAGCTGCACCCGGTTGCGCCCGGCTTGCTTGGCCTGGTACATGGCGCTGTCGGCCGCATGGGCCAGGCTGATCTGATCCGCCCCGTGCGCGGGAAACAGCGCCACGCCAATGCTGGCTGAAATATCCAGTGACTGCCCCGCCAGCAGGAACGGCTGTTCAAGGCTGTGGCGTAATTTTTCGGCCACGGAGAGGGCATCCTGGGTGTGCGTGATGCTACGCAACAGCACGACAAACTCATCCCCGCCCATGCGCGCCACGGTGTCGGACTCGCGCACGCAGTTTTGCATGCGGCGCGCTGCTTCCTGCAGCAGCAGGTCGCCGACGCCGTGGCCGTAGCGGTCGTTGACCGGCTTGAATTTATCCAGATCCAGAAACATCAGGGCCAGCGGGGTGCGATCCCGCTGGGCACTCGCCAGCGCCCGCTGCAGCCGGTCGGAAAACAGGGCCCGGTTGGCCAGGCCGGTCAGCGCATCGTGTTGCGCCATGTGGCGCAGTCGTTCCTCGACTTGCTTGCGCTCGCGGGTGTCACGCACCGCAAAAATGAAGCCGCTCGGACGCTTGAGCGCGTCGTGGATGATTTCTGCATGGATTTCGGTGTCAAGCTGGTTGCCATCGAGCCGGATCAAGCGGTATTCTTCGACGCCACTGGCGCCGCCCGCCTGCAGCCGGGTCATCATGGCGCGGGCGCGGGCGCTATCTTCGGGTTTGTGAAACGTCAGCACATTGCGGCCCATCAATTCAGACTCGTGCAGGGCGCCCAGCATGATCACGCCAGCGGGCGAGATGTGGCAGATGTCGCCGTGCAAGTCGGTCACGGTGATGTTGTCGGGCGAGGCCTGCAGGATTTGGTGCTGCAACTGGCGTGACGCGTGCAGCTGGCTCAGGTTGCGATCCAGGCGGCGGTTGATGCGGAAAATGTAGGCGGCGGTGCCCGTGGCCAACAACAGCAGGGCCACGGTGGCCAGCAGGTAGGGACTGACAATGCGCGCGGCAGGCGTGCTCTGGTACAAAAAACCGTCGAGCGAGAAATGGGCGGGCAGCAAGCCCAGCGTGGCGTAGGTCTGGGCAATGTGCTGCCAGCGGCCAGGGTTCATGTAGCCGACTTCAATCAGCTGCGTTTGCAGCAGCGATTCCATTTGCCGCGCTTCAAACAGGTAGAACTCGCGCGGGTGCTGCCTGGAATAGCGGCTGCCAATGAGGTCGGCGATTTCTTCCGGATGGGCCATGGCGTACTGCCAGCCTTTCAGGCTGGCGGCGCGAAAGGCGGCGACCCGCTCCGGGTGGGCGGCAATTTCCTGCTCGGTGGTGAACAGGTTGTCGCCATAAAAGTCGATGCCGACCGAGCGCGAGGTGTAAATCTGGTAGGGCAGTTTCGCCTGATCCAGGTAATACAGCTCGTTGGTGACGTAGGCGCTCATGGCGTCCACCCGGCCCTCAATCAGGTCGCGTGGGTTGTAGCTGTGGGGCGCCTCGCGCAGGGCCGAGGCGGGCAGCCCCTCCTGTTGCAGGTAGGCCCGCAATTCGTCCGAATGGGGCTCGAACATGATCCGCTTTCCATTCAGGTCATGCACGCTCTGCAGTGCATGGGTTTTGCGCGCCACCAGAACCTGGGGCGAATGCTGGAAGATCACCGCCAGCACCACCACCGGCTGACCGGCATGGCGCGTCAGCAGCAGGTTGCTGTTGCCCACCCCATACTGCGCCTGTCCCGCCAGCACGGTCTTGACGGCATCGCTGCCCGGTTGGGCGGGCACGATGTTGACCGCCAGCCCGGCTTCGCGGTAGTAGCCCTGGGCCTGGGCGGCGTAGTAACCGGCAAACTGGAAGGCGTGCGTCCATTTCAGCTGCAGCGTGACCGTTTCCAGCGCCTGGGCCTGCGTTGCCCCGAGCAGCCATACAAGTGCCAGCAGCCGCTGGCGAAACAGGCGGGTCATGCGGGGGGCTCAGTTTTTGCGCGCCACGGTGTCGGCGTTGCTCTGGACGTCATTCTCATACAGGCCCTCCCAGCGTTCGCCGCTGTTCCAGGTGAAAACGCCCTGGCCGTGTTTTTTGCCCGCTTTCCACTGGCCGCTGTACTGGTCGCCGTTGGGCCAGGTGAAGCTGCCCTGGCCGTCGGGCTGGCCGAGGCTCAGGTGGCCGACGTAGATTTCGCCGCTGGCAAACACCAGGCGGCCCTGGCCATGCGGCACGCCGTCGCGCACCTGGCCCTCAAACTGGTTGCCGGTGGCAAACTTGAGCTTGCCCTGGCCGTTGGGGCGGCCGCTTTTCCAGTCGCCGTCAAACTGTTGGCCATTTTTCCAGGCATAGACGCCACGGCCTTCCGGGACACCGGCATGGAGCTGGCCGACGTAGCTGTCACCCGAGGCATAGCGCATGCGGCCCTGGCCCTGGGGCACGCCGTCGCTGACGCTGCCCTCAAACTGGTTGCCGTTGGCAAACTGCATCTCGGCCTGACCGCTGGGCTTGTCGTTGACCCAGTCGCCGTGGTAGCGCTGGCCGTCGGCCCAGGTGATCACGCCTTTGCCCTGGCGCAGGCCCTTGACCAGCGGCCCCTCATACACGTCGCCACTGGCCCACACCACTTTGCCGCTGCCGGAGTAAGTGGCGCCCTCGGGGTCACGCACAAATTGCCCACTGAAACGCGTGCTGTCGGTGCTGATGTCCACCGGGGGCGCCTCTGGCCGCTTGGCGGGCGCGACGGCCGCCGCCGGGGTGCCGGTACTGCCCAGCGCTGAAAATGCCGACCCCAGGGCACCGATGACGCTGGCGCCGGTGCCGGAGGCCTGGCTGAGAGTGCCCGTGCTGGCGACTGCTGCGCCGCTGGCTGCGAGCTTGCTGCTGGCCGGGGCGACCCGGGCCACCCAGGGGGTGCCGCGTTCACGGGCCAGCGCCTGGGCGTTGTTGCGGGCGGTGTCTTGTACCGCCGATCCCTTGCATTGGCCGACGGCGTCACGCCACAGGGTTTCCGCCACCATGGAGGCGTCCTGTTTGGCCTCGCGCGCCAGACCGGCGGCCGAGGCGCGCAGTTTTTGCGTGTGCTCGCGGGCTTTTTCAAACAGGGGGGCACAGAACTCGGCGTTCTGGCCGTCAATCTCGGACTGTTCGCGGCGCCGGTTGGCGGTCTCCTGCTGGCTGCCGCTGCAGCGTTCGGCGGCCATGTCCCACATGTCTTCGGCTTTGTGGAACAGCATGGCCGCATCGGCCCAGCGCCGCTCGCCCAGGGCCTGGCGGGCGATGTCCTGCAGGGCGCCCGCGTCTTTGTGCGCGGCGGCACATTGGGGGCCCGCGCCGAGTTGCTCGCTGAGGCTGTTGCTGGTCTTCTGGCTGTTGGCCAGGTTGCGCTGCGCCCGCTCTTTGGCGCGGCCTTCGCATTGGGCCTCGGCCTGTGTCCACAAGGTGATGGACTCTTCAAACAGACGGGCCTGGGCCGGCAGTTCCAGTTTTTGGGCTTGGGCGGTGAGCGCCTTCATGTCGGCGGCCATGGCCTTGTCGGTCAGGGGGCGGCAGACATCGGGCGCTGGTGCGGGCGCCGCGCTGGCAGAGGCCTCGGGCAGGGTGCTGCTGGCGCTCTGGGGGGGCGGGCTGTCCGTGGCGCCTGGGGTTTGCGCCCCCACGGACAAGGGCAGGGCCAGCCATAAAGCCAGGTGCAGCGGGCGGATCAAGGCAGAGTTCATGGTGATGTCGGTCTATTTGGAGGAGGCAACAGGCATGCTCAGCATGCCTTCAATCAGGCCACGGGAGAACGGCTGGGCGCCCGGCGCCGGGTCGCTCAGGTCATCATAAGAAAAGGCGTTGGGCGCGGAGGCCAGCGGCATGTCGGCCAGCTCAAATTGCAGCTCTTCCGGTTTGATGCCTTGCAGGATGGCCACCACATCGTCGCCGCGCCCCTTGTCTTCGGCGATCTGGTTCAGCGCCTTCATGCGTTCGGGATCGAGCACCATGGAGTTGGACGTCAAGCCCTGCTCAATCAGTTTCTGGTGCAGCGAGAAGGCGGCCAGCGGGTTGGCATGGAGTTTTTCCATGCGGGCGTAGGCCCAGGCGTCGGCGTTGTCAAACACGGTGGAGGCAATCCACGCCACGCCGGTCAAGGAGCCCCGGTTGGCGGCGGCTTGCTGCATGGCGCCCACCACTTGCGCTTGCGTCAGTTTTTGCGCCACGCCCACCAGTTCGCCGCGCATTTTGTTGGCGGCCGCCGACGTGGCCTGGTCGATCAGCTGCTTTTTGATGATGTCCGAGGCGACGGTGCTGGCGGCAGCCTGTGCCGCCTTGATGGCGGCATCGGCCGCCAGACCGGCGCCCTGAATGCCGGAGGCAATGGAGAACAGGTTGTACAGCGTACCGGCAATCTTGGTGCCGTAGTGGTAGGTTTTCATGCGGGCACCGCCCTCTTCGGACACGCCCTGCGTCCACAGCACCGCCCACAGAGCTTCGTCTTCGGTCAGCTCGCCACGCGCCACTTCCAGCGGGTGCACACTGAGCAGCCAGTGGTAGTCCTGCGCTTTCGGGCTGCTGGGCGGCGCCAGCCGGGCGTAGCCCCGGCAGACCTTGAAGGGGGTGACGTTCACGGTTTTGCCGGAGGCCAGCGTGACGTCAAACGGGCGCCCGGCATCGCGCCGCTCCACCAGTGCCAGCAGCATTTTTTCGGTGTTTTCGCGGCTGTAGCCGTCGATTTCCTTGATTTTGTCGCGCAATTGCAGCGGGCTGTCGGGCGCGGCGCCGACCACAGTGGCGCGCTCGTCCACGCCCAGGGCGCGCACCCAGGCCACGCGGTCATCGGCACTCAGGTCGTAACTGGAGGCGACCGAGAAGGGCAGTTCCCACTGGCTGTCGCATTGGGCGTCTTGCAGCTCGGCGCTGCGGGCAATCGCCGGGCGCAATGCTTTTTCGCCCGCGCCATAGCTGCGGATGTGGCCCAGCAGCTCTTCATTGACCGGGCGGCCATCGTCCACCGTGTAGCGGGGGGCGGCACAGGCGGCCAGCAGGCTGATGACGAGCAGCGTGAATATCCAGCGCATGAGGGCTAATCTCCGTGTCAATGTGTAACTATCTTCAAGGCGTGATGTTACGTCCTGTTTCCATTGCCGCTGCGGGGGGATAATTTGCCCACCTTCATTTTGTACAGATCACCGGTATGAAACTGCACACCCCGCCATCGCCGTTTTCACTCAGTCTGCGGCTTGCGGTGGCCCTGGCGTCAGCCTTGATTGCTGTTTTTTCCATTTATGTGTATGCGGAAAAGCAGATCGACCGCGCCAACGAGCTGCGTTACCGCTCCCGCTTGCTGGCGGGCGAGCTGCGCCAGTCGTCGGATGACCTGACGCGCATGGTTCGTACCTATGTGCTCGCCGGCAACCCTGCCTACAAGGCGTACTACTTTGACATCCTGGCTATTCGCAACGGGAACAAGGCCCGGCCCGTGAATTACGAGAGCATTTATTGGGACTTGGTGACGCTGGACGGCCAGCGCCCCCGACCTGACGAAGACGCCCACGTCGCGCTGCTGGTGAGGATGGATCAGGCCGGGTTGACGCCAGAAGAATTCGCCAAACTGGCGCAAGCCAAGGCCCATTCGGACGGACTCACCCGCATCGAGCTGGCCGCCATGGCGCTGTTTGAGTCGACCGGGGCGAGTCTGGATGCGCGTCGCCTGCAGGCCAGTCAGATGTTGCATGACGCGGCCTATCACCAGGCCAAAATGGACATCATGCAGCCGATCAACGAGTTTTACGAGTTGACGGATCGGCGCACCCTGCAAGCCGTGCAGGCGGCTGAACAGCATGCGATCTGGCTGCGGGGGCTATTTGTGCTCCTGGGGTTGGGCCTGCTGCTCTCGCTTTGGCGCAGCTACCAAGCGCTGCACCGCACGCTGGGCGGGTCGGTGGATGCGGTGCATGCGCAAATTACCCGCATCGGGCAGGGGCAGTTCACGGACGTTCCCGAGGAGGCCCCGACGCGGAACAACAACAGCGTGCTGGGCTGGCTGGCCCAGACGCAGCGCCAGCTCCAGCAGCTGGCCCAGGCACAGCAGCTGGCCGAGGCCCAGCTGAAACGCCTGACCCGGTTTTATGCGGCGCTCAGTGCCTGCAATCAGGCGATCGTGCGCTGCGCGAGCGAGCAGGAGATGCTGGAACAGGTCTGCCGGGCGGTGGTTGATGAAGGCGGGCTGAAAATGGCCTGGATTGGTCAGCTGGATCAGAGCAGCCAGCGGATCACGCCGACCGTCTCCTATGGGGCGGGCGTGGCGTACCTGAAAGACATTTGCATCTCGGCCGATGCAGATGACCCTTTTGGCCAGGGCCCGACCGGGGTTGTGGCGCGCACCGACCAGCCGTTTTGGTGCCAGGACTTTCAGAACGACTCGCGCACCGCGCCCTGGCATACGCGTGGTGTCGAGCAGGGCTGGGCGGCATCGGCCGCCCTGCCGCTGCACCGCCAGGGGCGGGTCGTCGGCACGCTCACGGTCTATGCGGGTGAGTGCAACGCCTTTGATGAGCCCACGCGCAACTTGCTGCTTGAAATGGCGTCCGATATTGACTACGCGCTGAAGAATTTTGATCACGAAGCCACCCGGGCGCGCGATCTGACGCAGCGCGAGCGTCTGCAGCGCATGGATGCCTTGCGCAGTGTGATGCTGGAGCGCTTGACCGGCGAGGTGTCGCTGGCGCAGCTGCTGCAGGAATTTGTCCTCAACCTGGAAGAGGCGCTGCCGGGGGCGCTGTGCTCGGTCTTGCTGCTCGATCACGAGGGCCGTCATCTGACGCTGGGGGCGGCGCCCCACCTGCCGGATTTTTACAACGCGGCGGTTGAGGGCCTGGCGATTGGGCCCCATATTGGCAGTTGCGGCACGGCGGCTTTTACCGGCGAGCCGGTGCTGGTGGGCGATATCGCCACGCATCCCGACTGGACAGACTTCAAGGGGGTTGCGCAGCAGGCCGGGCTCGCCGCCTGCTGGTCGGAGCCGATCCTGTCGGGCGCCAACCAGGTGCTGGGCACCTTTGCCATTTACCACCGCACGCCCCTGATGCCCGAGCCGCATGAGCGGGAGTTGATGCACATGGCGGCGCGGCTGACCGCGCTTGCCCTTGAGCGCAAGCGCACCGAGGCGCTGCTGCAACTCGCCGCCAAGGTGTTTGAGCAGGGCAGCGAGGCCATTGTGATCACGGACAGTGAGCGCCGCATCGTGCGGGTCAATCAGGCCTTCAGCCAGATCACCGGCTACAGCGAAGCCGAGGCGCTGGGGCGCAATCCCAAGCTGCTGTCGTCGGGGCGGCATGAACCGGACTTTTTCCGGGTCATGTGGGAGTCGATCCATCTGCATGGCCAGTGGCAGGGCGAAATATGGAATCGCCGCAAAGATGGCGTCCTCTACCCGGCCTTGCTCTACATCAGTCTGCTGCGTGACAGCAGCGGGGCGGTGACGAACTATGTGGCCATCGCCACCGACCTCAGCCAGCATAAAAAGGACGAGGAACATATCCGGCTGCTGGCCGATTGCGATACCTTGACCGGGCTGCCGAACCGGCGCTTGCTGCATAGCCGCATGGACGTGGCGCTGCAGCATGCCCAGCGCCACGGGGAACCGCTGGCGCTGATGTGCCTGGATCTGGACCGCTTCAAAAACGTGAACGACTCGCTGGGCCATCACATTGGCGACAAGTTGCTGGTGCAGGTGGCGCAGCGCCTGAAACAGGTGCTGCGCGAGCAGGATACGGTGTGCCGTTTTGGCGGCGACGAATTCGTGCTGCTGTGCAGCAACACCGATGCCGCAGGCGCGGCCCAAGTGGCGACGCAGTTGCTGGCCGCCACCGCCACGCGCTACCTGATTGAGCAACAGGAGCTGAACATCACCTTTTCCATCGGCATCGCCGTGTCAGCCCCGCAGGGTGACAGCTTTGGCGCTTTGTCCATGAAGGCCGAAACCGCCATGTACCACGCCAAACAGGCGGGGCGCAACGTGTACCGCTTCTTCACGCCGGAGATGCAGCTCGAGTCCTCGCGTGCGCTGCAGCTGGAAAATGGCTTGCGCCGGGCGCTGGAGCTGAACCAGTTGCACCTGGTGTACCAGCCGCAGGTGTCACTGCCGGATGAGCGGGTGGTCGGCATGGAAGCCTTGCTGCGCTGGCAGCATCCGACGCTGGGGCTGGTGTCGCCGGCCGAGTTCATTCCGGTGGCCGAAGAGAGCGGGCTGATTCTGCCGATTGGGGAGTGGGTGCTGCGCACCGCGACCCGGCAGCTGCGCAGCTGGATGGATGCGGGCTTGCCGGTCGAGCTGATCGCGGTCAACCTGTCGGCGGTGCAGTTCCGCCAGGCGAATCTGCTCGATCTGGTGTCGCAGGTGTTGGCCGAGGCGAAGCTGCCGCCGCACTGCCTGGAGCTGGAGCTGACCGAGGGCGTGGCGATGGACGACCCGCTGGCCGCCATTGAGATCATGAACCAGCTGCACCAGCGCGGTGTGCGCATGTCGATTGACGACTTCGGCACCGGCTACTCGTCGCTGAGCTACCTGAAGCGCTTTCATGTCTACAAGCTCAAGATCGACCAGTCTTTTGTGCGCGACCTCACCGAAGACCCGGACGACAAGGCCATCGTCGTCGCCATCATTGCGCTGGCGCGCAGTCTGGGCTTTCAGACCATTGCCGAAGGGGTGGAAACGCCGGGCCAGCTGGCGTTCCTGCGCGAACAGGGCTGTGACGAGGTGCAGGGCTATTTCTACAGCAAGCCCCTGCCGGCCGAGCAGTTTGAAGCCTTTGTGCGCCAGCGCGCAGCCGATCTTGTTGTGCTATAAAAATGATAGCTGTCTACGCAGATGCGACGAGGGCTGGCGGCTTGTTTCATATAAATGCACCGGCGTGAGGCCGGTGCTGGCGCGCTAACCTTGCCGGGCCAGCGCTTGCAGCTCTGCGGCGCTGAAGACCCGCGAACGCGTGTGAAAGGCCTTGCCCTCGGGCCCTTCGAGCGAGAAGGCGCCGCCGCCGGGGCCATCGAGCACGTCGATGATGAGCTGGGTGTGCTTCCAGTGTTCGTACTGCGCTTTGCCGATGTAGAACGGGCAGCCCCCGATGTCACCCAGGTACACATCGCCCGCACCCACCGTGATTTCACCGGGCAGGTAGCAGTTGGCGGCGCTGCCATCGCAGCAGCCGCCGGACTGGTGGAACATGAGCGCGCCGTGTTTTTGCGCCAGAAACGCCACCAGTTCCAGCGCCGCTTCGGTGGCAATGACTTTTTCAACCATGTCGTATCTCCCATGAAAAAGGGGCAGTTGCCTGCCCCTTGGTGAATCAACCGTTCAGGAAGGCGCCGGATCAGAAGAAGCCGAGCTTGCTCTCGCTGTAGCTGACCAGCAGGTTCTTGGTCTGCTGGTAGTGATCCAGCATGACCTTGTGGGTCTCGCGGCCGATGCCCGATTCCTTGTAGCCGCCGAAGGAGGCGTGCGCCGGGTAGGCGTGGTAGCAGTTGGTCCAGACGCGACCGGCCTTGATGGCGCGGCCCATGCGGTAAGCCACATTGCCGTCACGGCTCCACACGCCAGCGCCCAGGCCGTACAGCGTGTCGTTGGCAATCGCCAGCGCTTCGGCTTCGTCCTTGAAGGTGGTCACGGCCAGCACCGGGCCAAAAATCTCTTCCTGGAAAATGCGCATCTTGTTGTGGCCCTTGAACAGCGTGGGCTGCACGTAGTAGCCGCCTTCCAGATCACCGCCCAGATGGGCTTGCGCGCCGCCGATCAGCAGCTCCGCACCTTCCTGTTGGCCGATATCCATGTAGCTCATGATTTTGGCCAGCTGCTCTTTGGAGGCTTGCGCACCCATCATGGTGTCGGCGTCGAGCGGGTTGCCCTGCTTGATGGCGGCGACGCGTTTGAGCACGCGT
>OFRD01000725.1_pt1 | contig 12295 bp, 12 predicted proteins | sample 1543041 | NCBI WGS metagenome assembly OFRD01 (sample SAMN07774234, study PRJEB24372) | wastewater metagenome | isolation source: Exp Tend CN 100WW | collected 2016-02
ATTAATTTAGGTGTGGTTGAGTTAAATAAAGTGGCACGACTCAGCACTAATCAAGTCCCTCGTTTAACCATTTTGGATATGGCTGTGGGGATTACGCAACAAGATGCTCAAGCTTTAAATAAAAATGATCCCACTATCAGGGTAGCAATGAAGTTGGTGAAAATTTTCCAAGCTTTAGCTTTGCAAGAGAACAAAATTAATACGCCCACTGATATTCAAGCTTTATATATTAACGATGCAATGCGCTCAAAATTAGAACTTATTTTAAGTTCAGTCACTTCGCAACAAATTGTCAGTGATGAATATATAAATATGATTAAACCATGGGTTGATGTTTCAGTGATTGATGATGATCAAGCATTTGCAGTGGTTAGTAAATTAATGACGATTGCGACTGCCGCAGTCTATCAACCAGAATTTGCGCTATTTTCAACCAGTGGCGTATTGGGCAGTTTAATATCGGGTTCCGATGGTTTGGTCGGCTGTAATAAAGAAGATTGTGATTTAAAGAAGAGTGATAGCTCGACCAAATATTTATTTGGACACTTTATGTTGATTACCGACCGACAGGGCTACACTTTTGGTAGTGGCTTACAATGGAAAGGTGCAGCTACAGGTGATTTGGCTGCTATTAGCAGTGTCAATGCTGAATTAATTCGTAAGGTAAAACCCGTGCGTATGACTGCACTCGCACAAGGGCATTGGATTAACCCGATTAATAAAAAAATTGATCAAAATTATCAGCTAGATGTAGCAGATGTGAATTCACAGCCATTGATCATCAGTCAGGGTAAGCTTTTTAATGACTATATGATGGCGGGTAGAGAACAATTTTATAAATTATTAACCAATAAGACGACAGTTAGCACGGAAGATTTAAAAGATTTAGGTCGTTGGAAGCAAAGTACCACTACAGATGAGTTTAAAGGGTCTTTAGATTTATATAAAATATTTCCAATCACTTATTTAGATAAACAAGTGTTTCAATCTGTCAGTAATGTGAGATCTGGGGATAAATATATTTTTCCAATGTATGCAGATTTAACCTTTAAATTTACAAACACTGCAGTCCCTGCTGTTAAGTTAGGGATCGTGATCGATCAAAATGGTGATATCCGTTCTAATATTAAATCAGGCTCTACCGAGACGGATATGTCTACATCCAATAATGCGTGTACTGAAAACTCATTTGATCAGAATACCTTTGTTGATCAGTATGGTGTACAACAGTATCGTTTAGGGACGGTTGCACGTGCATTTACTGCGAATAAATTACTCTCTATACGTATGATTTTAGCTCAGGACAAGTTTGCAAAAATTAATGGTGCTTTGGTTGGCATGAACTCTAGCATTAAAACATCATCTAATTCATCGACTGAAAGTATAATCGTTGGTGGGGCATTGTTAGACGTAGCAAGTTTATTGGATCCAACTTTAACCAGTGGACAAGCGCGTGTGACATTGACAGATTCAGCGAAGCAACCTGTACGATGGGGGAACAGTTTAGCGAGTTTTCAACATGTTTATAATTTAGCGAATGACAGTGCAGCAAGTGATGCAGATAAGGCACTGGCTAAGTTAGCGGGGGGAACACTCGATTTCACTTTAGCCCCGTGTTATAGCATTGCGATTAAGTAATCATTACGACCAGTATCAAAAAAGCCCATTAAGAAATGGGCTTTTTTGAGGCTTTAATTCTGTTCAAAAAAATTAGCCCGTATGATCTAAACGCGAACCCAATGTTTCTAAATGCATACTGAATGAATGGGTTTTACGATCTTCAAAATAGTGCTTTAACGTATGTTCTACACTTGGAAAAGCCAGCTCAGACCAAGGGATTTCATGTTCTTCAAATAAACGGGATTCAATGGTTTCTTCCCCTGCACCGAACATACCATTGACTAAATTTGCTTTGAATAAAACATAAATTTGACCAATTCGAGGAATGTTATACATACAATAGAGCTGTTCAATTTCAATTTCAGCTTCGGCTTCTTCGCGTGTTTCCCTTGCCGCACCTTGTTCCATGGTTTCAAACAATTCCATATAACCCGCTGGAAGTGTCCATAATCCATAACGTGGTTCAATTGCGCGTCGACAGAGTAAAACTTTATTTTCCCAGAGTACCAGCGCCCCACAAATAACCTTGGGATTGATGTAATGAATATTGCCACAATCTGTACAAACACGGCGTAATTGATGATCGCCGAGTGGGATTTTTTCCGCTGTTTTATGTCCACAAATTACACAGAAATTCATATTCATCGTCAATGATCAAGGTGTGATCAGCATAACTGAAAAATTTAACTTTGGCATCATTTCTATCTTTTAGAATAAAAATTCAGCTATGATGAAATGAAGAAGAAATAAAGAGAGAGTCGGCTATGGATGACCATTCGTTAATTCAATCATTACAGCAAAGATTACGGTTTTCCACACGGGTTAAATCTGCACAAGCGGCTGTATTAATTGCGATTACCAATGAGTCCAATCCCAAGGTTTTACTTACTCGCCGTTCACTTTATTTATCCAATCATGCTGGCGAGGTTTCCTTTCCGGGCGGTAAAAGAGATCCACAAGATACCAGTAATATTGTGGTGGCATTACGCGAAGCCTATGAAGAGACCGCATTAAATCCATTTGATGTGCAATTGATTGGTGATTTGCCAATGCAAAAAGCACGTAATGGCATGCTGGTTAAACCTGTGGTTGGATTGATTCCGCCAGAAGTCAATTTGATTGCGCAACCGAGCGAAATTGATCGTATTTTTTTTGCATCACTCGATAGCTTAATTCATGCGCCACCGATCCCTTATGAAGTACGTTATGCACATCAGTCTTTATATTTTCCCAGTATGCGGGTGGAAAATGAAATCGTTTGGGGGCTGACTGCACGCATGTTGGTTTCATTGTTTCAGTATGGTTTGAATTATCAGAAAGAATGGCCTTTTTTATTAAATTCCCCCGCTTTTTATAGCAATAAGATTCAACGTGGTAAATAGATCAAGGAAGATAAAACATGATGTATAAATTTAATGGCTATGCACCGCAAGCAACGCATCAACCTTGGGATGGTTGGGTTGCTGAAAATGCAACCGTGCTTGGTCAAGTTGAAATGGGCAAGCAGGTCAGTGTTTGGTTTGGTGCTGTGATCCGTGGCGATAACAGTAAAATCAGTTTGGGGGATTTTACCAATGTTCAGGAAAATGCCGTTTTACATACCGATGCGGGCATTGAAATGCATATTGGTCGCTATGTTACGATTGGACATCAAGCCATGTTACATGGCTGTACCATTGGTGATAACACATTAATTGGCATTAATTCCGTCATTTTAAATCATGCTGTGATTGGTAAAAATTGCATCATTGGGGCGAATGCTTTAATTCCTGAAGGGAAGATCATTCCTGATAATTCTGTCGTGATGGGCTCACCAGGAAAAATTGTCAAAACTTTAGATCAGGCTGCTGAAGTTAAACTTAAAATGAGTGCTCTACATTACGCTGAACATTTTAAGCATTTTCAAAATTTGGAAGCTGTTGAACTTTAATTAGAATGGATTTATTGAGCCAAGTTGGTACTTGGCTTTTTTGTATCCCTCAGATGTAACATCTCGCCTAGCGTGCATGAGTGGAGTATGATAGCACTCGTTTTTTATCGCCAAATAAATTAAGGTTACGCATGAAATTGCTGGCATTGGAAACTGCCAATGAGCAGTGTTCCGTCTGTATTGTAGATGAAACCCAAGAATTATTTTTTCAATTAGATGCGCGAGCAAAAGCACAAACGCAAACCATTCTCCCAATGATAGATCAAGCATTTACTCAGCTTGCTCTATCTGCATCAGAATTAACTGCAATTGCATTTAGCCGTGGTCCGGGCTCTTTTAGTGGCGTGCGAATTAATGCTGCTGTCACTCAGGCATTGGCATGGGCCAATGATCTGCCAGTTGTTCCTGTCTCGAGCTTACAAGCTTTAGCGCAGGCAGCTTATCGTATTTACGGTTTAACCGCAGTCACTGCGGTACTCGATGCACGTATGAAGGAAGTGTATATTGCAAGTTTTCAACTCGATCAACAGGGTATTATGCAAGCTGTTGATACAGAGCAATTGTTAAACTATAGTGATGCCACTGAAATCGTTAAATTTGAATTGGTCGGTTCGGGTGCAGCTTTAATTAAGCCAGAACAAATACAATACAAAGACTTAAGTGCGACTGCGCAAGATATTGCGACCATTGCGCGCACAGATGTTAAGCAAAAAAAATGGGTCAGTGCTGAACAGGCATTACCCGTGTATTTACGTGATAACGCTTGGAAAAAAATTCCAGAACAAATTAAAGCAACTTAAGGTTAGATATGGATCTTTTATTATTATTTAAAGCGGCCATAATGGGCTTGGTAGAAGGGATTACTGAATTTTTACCTATTTCCAGTACTGGGCATTTAATCTTAGCAGGTCAACTTTTAGATTTCTGGACAATTGAAAAAAGAGAAATGTTTGCAGTTGCAGTACAAATTGGTGCAATTGCGGCTGTGATTTACGAGTATTGGGGCAAACTTTGGGGCGCTTTAATTGGTGGTCTAAAAGGTCAAGAACAAGGCCGCCGTTTAAGTCTTAACTTAATTATTGCTTCAATTCCAATCGTGATTGTTGGCTTAACGTTTGGCGATATAATTAAGGCTTACTTATTTAATGCGATTACCGTCGCAATTGCATTAATTGTGGGTGGTTTTATTATTTTGTGGGCCGAACGCCGTCCGCATAGCATTAAAACTCAAGAAGTCGATGATTTGACCTATAAACAAGCGACTTTAATTGGTTTGATTCAATGTTTAGCCTTATTTCCAGGGACTTCGCGTTCAGGCTCAACCATTATTGGCTCTTTATTTTTAGGTGTATCACGTAAAGCCGCAGCAGAATTTTCTTTCTTTCTGGGTATTCCTGTATTAATGGGTGCTGGTTTACTCGATATGTACAAAATGCGTGCTGATTTGCATAGTAATGATATGGCTGTTCTAGCTGTGGGTATTATTGTGGCATTTATTTCTGCACTCATCGTGATTCGTGCATTAATCCGCTATGTATCGAAACATGATTTCACTGCATTTGCGTACTATCGTATAGGCTTTGGTTTGTTTATTTTGGTCACTTGGTGGACAGGTTGGGTTTCTTGGTAATGCATTTGTTTACAGAACCTCAGTTTCAAGCGCAAGCACAGCAGTATTCTGCTGTGCTTTCTTCTCGTGGGGTTCAGGTAAATTTAGAAATCATTGAAAAACTGAATGCTCGCTTTTTACGTTTTCATCCAGAATTAGCGTTGTGTGTAGATGAATTGGGTCTTTGGCTGTGTGCCAATGGCATGAAAATGCAACCCGACTGGAAAGCTGAAGTTCCACGGTTAAAAAGAGCTTCACTCAAATCTGAAATGATTGCACGGGCATGTAATTTAGGCGAAAAACCCAGATTGATTGATGCGACAGCAGGCTTGGGTCATGATAGTTTACTGATGGCACATTTAGGTGCTGAAGTCACTTTGCTTGAACGACATCCTATTTTATTTACCTTGCTTGAAGACAGTAAAAATAATGCTGAACATGATCCTTTTTTAAGCTCGGTCGTGGCACGAATTGATTTAATTTTTTCTGACTCTGCTGACTATTTAAGCCAGCAAGCAGAACAGCATAAGACGGTTGATGTGGTTTATTTAGACCCAATGTTTCCGCAACGTGATCAAAATCAGCAAGCCATTAAAAAACAAGCTCAAGTCAAAAAACAGATGCAATTGTTACATATGCTGTTACCTGAAGATGGTGAAATGGACTTGGGTGATAATTTATTGATTTTGGCACAAAAACTGGCAAAACGAGTGGTGGTGAAGCGTCCTCGTCTAGCCGTCTATTTGGCAAATCAACAACCCAATCATCAATGGCAAGGTGATGCTTGTCGTTTTGATGCTTACTTTCAGTATCATCTTATAGAGTAGATGGGTAATTGCTTCAATATTGTGCATTAATCTGTTATATAGTTAAAAACAGCATTGATAAAACTCCCATCAAGCATACACTTAGATTGTAAATCAGCGAGCTATAGCCAACCCGAAATCCTATGATCGACTTCAAACCCTCCATCAATTTTTGGCATGATTTTAAAAGTAACCAAACTGCAGGGATGTGGCTTTTTTTGGGGTCGCGCCAGTCTTTACAGATCGTTCGCCCCTCGATTTTGCAATTGATCTTTTGGGGGATTTTAGGCGGCAGTGCCAACAGTCTTTTTAGTTGGTTAAGTTCTGGTGAAGTCGGGGATTTCAATCCTCAAGGCTTGATTAGTTATGCGTTATGGCCTTTTATTGCTTTAATTGTTGGGATTTTCCTGTCACAACGGATTAATAACCCACGTTTAATGCTCGTACCCGCATTGTTGTGGTTGGTACTCGACACACATATCGCCTTATTACAAAGTTTCATTCAGTATTTAGGCTATATCGATGTATTGCCTTATATCTTCTATGATTATTTACCCACGATTTTCATGGTGCTGTTTGTTTGGCAAAGTTTGGCCGTGGTTTGGGTATTCTCACGTGAATTAAAGTGGCCTTGGTGGGAGCGAGCACTGATTGTTGCTGCAACCCTGTTTACCCTTGTGGTTTGGCAAATGTCAGTCAAAAGCCAACCCATTTGGAAAGTCGAAGAAATACCGCCCACTTTTGCTGAAGATGCCTTTTATGCCCAAAATCAGGTCCTGAATAAATCTCTGGAAGCGGTTCAGTATGGTGAGTTTGCACAATCTCATTGGTATTTTTTAGGCGTGGCAGGCGCAGGCTATCAAGACGTGTTTAAGTCGGAAGTTGAACGCATTAAGGAACAGTTTGATACCCGTTTTGGAACTTTTGGGCGTTCACTGGTGTTAATTAATAATCCGACAACACGAACTAAAATTCCCATCGCTTCACGCACCAGTATGGACTTGGCGCTGCGTAGAATTGGACAGCAAATGAACCGAGAAAGTGATGTATTATTTTTATACATGACCTCGCATGGTTTGCCGAATCAGTTTGAAATGGAAAATGCCCCAATCGATTTAAATGATGTTGATCCGAAATGGTTAAAAGAGACCTTAGATAAATCTGGGATTCGCTGGCGTGTGATTGTGATTTCTGCATGTTATTCAGGGAGTTTTGTTCCTGCATTACAAGATGATAATACCTTGATTATTACTGCATCTGCCGCAGATCGTGCCTCTTTTGGTTGTTCAAATGAAGCGGATTATACGTATTTTGGACGTGCTTTTTTTGATCAGGCGATGCGAGAGCAGACTTCTGTAACTGCTGCATTTGAGCAAGCGAAAGCAACAGTGGCACAGTGGGAGTCGGCTCAAGGTTTTGAATCGTCGGAACCGCAATGGTCGATTGGTAAAAACATGGAATTTATGTTGCCACAATTGGAACAACGCTTATTTCCAGTCGTGGGCAAGAGTGATAGCAAAACAGTAGAAACACCGCAATTAAGTGTTCAAACCCAATAAAAGAAAGGAAATACGCACATGGAATTAATTCAACATAATCGATGCTTTGATGGCGAACAGCGCATTTATGCTTTTAATTCTAAGGTGCTCAATGGTGAAGCAAGATTTGGTATTTTTTTGCCACCGCAAGCTTTACTTGGACAAGCCTGTCCGACACTTTTTTATTTGGCAGGTTTAACCTGTACAGAAGACACTTTTGCCATTAAAGCCCATGCTCAACGCTTAGCCGCACAGTTGGGCTTTATTTTGATTAGTCCAGATACCTCACCAAGAGGTGAACATGTTGCGCAAGGTGATTCTTGGGATTTGGGTCAAGGGGCAGGATTTTATATCAATGCCACCCAAGCACCGTGGGCTGAACATTATCAAATGGAACGTTTTATTGTTGATGAACTCTATGAGTTGGTGAGCCATAATTTTCCAATTCACGGCCATAAAATCGGTATTTTCGGACATTCTATGGGCGGTCATGGTGCATTGACCCTTGCATTGAAATATCCAGAAAAATTTAAATCGGTTTCTGCCTTTGCACCGATTTGTGCCCCGAGCCAATGTCCATGGGGTGAAAAAGCATTTTCACATTATTTGGGTGCAGATCAAGCGGAATGGAAAAAACATGATGCCAGTGCTTTAGTTCTAGCGAAGGGTGCTTTGTTTAAAGAGATTTTGATTGATCAAGGACAGCAAGATCAATTTTATGCACAATTGAATCCGGCATTATTTCAACAGGCTTGTACGCAAGTGGGGCAGCATTTAACTTTGCGTGAACATGCAGGCTATGACCACGGTTATTATTTTATTCAAAGTTTTATCGATGAGCATTTACAGTTTCATGCAGTGCAACTTGACGCATAGTTTTAAGATGATCGGTGACGCCGTTTAAATGTGCTGAAAATAAAGATCTTAAACGTCAGAAAAAAAGCATTTCATTCTAAGAATAAAGGGAGAATATCATTCTCCCTTTTTGATTTATTGATGTTGCCATGTCGCAGTAAATTCTTGTTGTGCCATACGGCTTAAATGATCTAGAACCACTTGTTCTAAACGACTGAGGTCTTCGAGCGTGCTGTCAATGGAGACCAATAGCGCATCGGGCTGTGGTATAAGTTGAATGGTCGCATCGGGCATAAAAATAGTGAAATCGGCTTCAGTTTCAGCCACTTCAAATTTATGTTTCCAATGATTGAGTAAACGCTTGGCAATGCGAGCGGCTTCAGCCGTGCTGATTTGAGTATGGCTTTTCATTTCTATTTACCTTGTGATGATAGGTCAAAGTAACAGATCCAGAAAATTGCTACAGTAAAAAAATAGAACACAATATTGCATATTTAGAACGCTGAATAAATCGAATCACATCAGGATTGAATCACAGTATGCGGGTTCAATTTGTTATAATGTAAAAAATCAATTTGCATACATAGCCAGGTTTTCCTTATGTCCAAGCCATATTTAATTGCACCATCAATTTTATCTGCTGATTTTGCTCGCTTAGGTGAAGAAGTCGACAATGTCCTTCTTGCAGGTGCAGATGTTGTGCATTTTGATGTGATGGATAACCATTATGTACCGAATCTGACTTTTGGTGCAGGTATCTGTAAGGCACTGAAAAAATATGGTATTCAAGCACCAATTGACGTGCATCTTATGGTTTCACCGGTCGATCGCATGATTGGTGATTTTCTGGATGCGGGTGCAGACATTATTACTTTCCACCCAGAAGCAACCCACCATATTGACCGCTCTTTGCAGTTGATTAAATCGGGTGGTGCGAAGGCAGGTCTGGTTTTTAATCCTGCGACACCATTGCACTATCTTGATTATGTTTTGGATAAAGTCGATCAAGTGTTATTGATGAGTGTAAACCCTGGTTTTGGCGGTCAAAAATTCATTCCAATGACTTTAGATAAACTTCGTCAAGCACGTAAAATGATTGATGCCTCAGGTCGTGATATTCGCCTTGAAGTCGATGGCGGTGTTACACCAGCAAATATCCGTGAAATTGCAGAAGCAGGTGCGGATATGTTTGTTGCAGGTTCAGCCATTTTTGGTCAACCTGATTATAAAGTGGTGATTGATGAAATGCGTTCTGAACTGGCGAAAGTGGGTGCTGTGAATATCTAATTTATTTGGATAAATTGCAGTCATGCTATTGATAAAATTGTGGATAAATATATGGATATCTATGTAGATAATCATATGGATAACTTGGTTGTTTTGCAAACGATTAATGATCAATAGGTTGATAATTAGACGCTAAATGTATAAAAAGGACTCAATTGAGTTCTTTTTTACTTTGTTAAAGTACTGCTGGGTATGATTGTTTATTGATCGTTGTTTGGAAATAAGGCTGTTTGAAAAATAACTTTATTGTTTTGATGTGCATCAAATAGAGTGTGATGTATTATTGAGTGTAAATTTAAAAAATTGTGTATCACTGTATTGTTGGTTATGCTGTTATATAGAACTGGACAATCTCTGAATATTGATCTTTGACTTAAAAGGAAGCATCTGTGCTGACTCAATTACGCAAACAGGCTTGGTTTGTGTTCCTGATGACTTTTGTGATCGGGTGGAGTAGTGCTGTCTTGGCTTCAGTCAAACCAATACATCAGCAAATGATGACTGAGTTGAGTGTTAAACAGAGTCACAGCACAGAAATGTTGGCAATGTCCAATTGTCATGCTGCACAGACTTCACAAGCACAGGTAAAACACGATTCTTCATCGCATATTCAAATACACGTTGATCAAGATTGTCATCCTTCAATCAAGGATCAGATGCAGCATACAAGTTGTAATGATTGCGCACAGTTGCACTGTCAGAGTGTAAGCACTTGGTTAGATGCACAAACGATAAAATTGTTCAGTGCAGCAGAAAGCCAACAATTACAACAGCTCAATTTTGAGTATTCAGCCCAGCATTTAACGGGCTTTTGGCAACAGATTTTACGTCCTCCTAAAGCTTAATCTCGATTTAAAAAACATTTTCATTTTTAAATTACAGGTTAAGTCATGTCTATTCAATTAAGTCAAAGCCTCCTTGTCGGTGTCTGTCTATTTTCATCATCTTGGGTATATGCCGCAGTTAAAGAATATCATCTGAATATTGATGAACAGATGGTCAATATTACAGGCAAGCCATTAAAACGTATTACCGTGAATGGTCAATTTCCTGCACCCCTTTTAGAATTTGAAGAGGGCATGATGCTGTTATTCATGTGCATAACAAGCTAAAAAATAAAGATTCTTCTATCCACTGGCACGGTTTATTACTGCCCGGTTTAATGGATGGCGTACCCGGTTTTAACCAATTTAAAGGAATTAAGCCGCAAAGCGATTTTACCTATCGTTTTAAAGTGCGTCAGAATGGCACCTATTGGTATCACGCCCATTCAAAAGGACAGGAACAAGATGGTCTGTATGGTACTTTGGTGATTTATCCTAAAGATAAAAAGCCCGTTGCAGCGCATGAACAAACTGATCGTGATTATGTGGTGATGCTGTCCGATTTTCATGAATCGACGGGCGATCAGATTATGAAAAATCTGAAAAAATCGGCAGAATACTATCAAAATGAGCGTGAAACCGTAGCCGATGTTTTAAAGCAGGTGAAGCGTGATGGCTTAAAAAGCACATGGCAGGATCGTTCCATGTGGAATCAAATGCGCATGCTGAAAACAGATTTATCTGATGTCACCGGCTATACTTTTTTAATTAACGGTAAAACACCTGAACAAAATTGGACAGGCATGTTTAAAGCGAATGAAAAAGTTAGACTACGTTTTGTGAATGCCTCCGCAATGTCATTTTATGATGTCAATATTCCAAATTTAAAAATGACGGTAGTAAGTGCCGATGGTCAGCCGGTTAAACCCGTTGCTGTCGATGAATTTCGTATAGGCACTGCGGAAACCTATGATGTCGTGGTGGAGCCGAAAGCCAATCATTACCAAATTGAAGCAGAGTCGATTGACCGCAGTGGATTTGCAATTGGTACATTGCGTAATGAAGCCCTTGCACAGACACCTGCGATACATATGCCGAAAGCACGTCCACGCGCCTTGCTAACCATGGAAGATATGGGGCATGGTGCTTCGGGCGATCATGCCAATATGGATCATGAAAAAATGCAGCATTCCATGATGAAACATGAGCCTGCGCCAATCGATCATACGAAAATGAGCCATGCCGAAGTTGCAGAGCATTCACAACACCAAGCCAAGTCTGATTCTGAGTCACAACAGCAGATGGAGCATTCAGCACATACAGCAGCAAAAACAACATTGGATCACAATGAACAGCCGGTTTATGGCTGGGCGAATGCTTCCACACCCGCAGGTCATAAAGCGCTGCAATACAGTGACTTAAAGTCTTTAACCCCGCAAAAAGACACCCGTCCAGCAGAGCGAGAACTCGAGGTTCGTTTGGGTGGCACGATGGAGCGTTATATTTGGACCATTAATGGCAAAAAATTCACTGAAGTGGAACCTTTGCAGGTGAAATATGGTGAACGCATCCGTTTGAAATTTATCAATGACAGTATGATGGCGCATCCGATGCATTTACATGGCATGTTTATGCAGCTGGAAAATGGGCAAAGCAGCAGTGATATGCCGAATAAACATACCTTGATTGTGCCACCAGGTAAAACGGTGACCGCGTTGCTCACTGCGGATGAGCTAGGCGAGTGGGCAATCCATTGTCATCTGCTTTACCACATGTCATCAGGCATGATGAGCAAAATGATTGTGGCCAATGTAGATGGGAATCAA
>OFRD01000727.1_pt1 | contig 12284 bp, 12 predicted proteins | sample 1543041 | NCBI WGS metagenome assembly OFRD01 (sample SAMN07774234, study PRJEB24372) | wastewater metagenome | isolation source: Exp Tend CN 100WW | collected 2016-02
GAGGCTCGCCCAGCGGCGCAATTGCGCCGCAAGGCTCGCACCTCAGCGATGATGGGCTGAGAGCTAGACTAGCGATTCCGGACGATATGCCGACGTCTACCGCGCCCCCGGCACTGCGGCATCCGCAGCCGGCTGCGTGCGGCCGCCGCCACGCATCCGCGCCAGCAGCTCCGCGGTCGGCCAGGAATCCGCCGGCAGGCCGTATTTCATCTGCATCGCCTTCACCGCGCTGCGGCTCGCCTGGCCGAGCACACCGTCGATCTTGCCGACGTCGTAGCCGGCGCGCGCCAGCAGCGATTGCAGCTCCTTGATCTCGCCGAACGGCAACTGCGCGACCGGCGCGTGCGGCCGTTGCATCGGCGGCGCGCCCGCGATGCGGCTGGCGAGATAGCCCGCAGTGGTCGAATAGATCAGCGAGTTGTTCCACTCGGTATAGGCGGCGAAGTTCGGATAGGCCAGGAATGCCGGACCCATCCGGCCCATCGGCAGCAGAAGCGAGGCCGGCAATTCGTCGCTCGGTAGCGGCTTGCCGTCGGTCGAGGTGACGCCGAGCGCAACCCATTTCGAGCGCGGCAGCTTGATCGTAAGGTCGGCCTGATCCCACGGGAAATTGGCGGCCTGCGGCACGCGCACCTCCTGCAGCCACGGCTCGCCGCGCCGCCACTTCAATCCATTGGCGATATAGTTTGCCGTCGAGCCGATCACGTCGGGGCCGCTGGCGAGCAGATTGCGGTGGCCGTCGCCGTCATAGTCGACCGCGTAGTTGAAGTAATGCGTCGGCAGGAATTGCGTCTGGCCGAGTTCGCCGGCCCACGAGCCGATCATCTCGTCGGGCGTCAGATCGCCGCGCTCGATGATCTTGAGCGCCGCGATGGTCTCGCCCTGGAACATCTCGGAGCGCCGGCAATCATAGGCCAGCGACACCAGCGATTTCAGCGTCGGCAGATTGCCCATCTGGACGCCGAAATCGCTCTCCAGTCCCCAGAACGCGGCGATGACAGCCGGCGGCACGCCATACTCCTTCTCGGCGCGGGCGAACGCGGCCGCATAGGTCCGGATGTATTGCTGGCCCTGCTGCATGCGGTAGTTCGCGGCCATGCGGCCGGCGAACTGGGTGAATATCTGGCCGAACACGCGCTGGCCGCGGTCGCGGTTGACGATGCCCTGGTCGTAAACCAGATAGGGCGCGGCCTCGGCGATCGTGCGCTGCGAGACGCCGGCGGCGACCGCCTTCTGCTTCAGTTCGGTGAGGAAGCGATCGAAGCTCTGCCCATTGTGGCAGGACGCAGCGCGGGGCTGCGCCACGGTGGCCGGGCGCGCCCTGGACGGGCCCGGACCCGCGGGGTTGGACAGCGGCTGCTGCGCCGAGGCAAGGGACGAGACGAGTGAGGAGAGTGCCAGCGCTCCCGCGATCGCTGCGATCCTGATCGGGGCGCGGAGTGGGCATGCTGGCATCGATGTCACCGGCTGAAAAAGGGGGAAGTGGCCCAAACTGCATACACCAGGGCAACACCAGGCAACAACGGGGAGGCCGCTCCCGGGCCATTTGGGCTTCGGCAGCCTGGACGGTCGCCGCTATGATTGGGCGAAGTGATTCGCGGGCAGGGGTGTCGGCGGATCGATCACGCCCGGAGGGACCCATGTGGAGTTTTCTCGAGCGTCTGTTGGATTCGTCGACGTTTTCGCCACACGGCATCTGCCTGTTGTGGGAACCGGAGCTGATCTGGCTCCACGTGATTTCAGACGCCATCATTGCCGCTTCGTATTTCTCGATCCCGTTTGCGCTCGCGATCCTCGTCTCCAAGCGGCGCGACATCCAGTTTGGCTGGATGGCCTGGCCGTTCGCCGCCTTCATCCTCGCCTGCGGCCTCACGCATGTATTCTCGATCTATACGTTGTGGGTGCCGATCTACGGCCTCGAAGGCCTGGTCAAGGCGCTGACCGCGATCGCCTCGATCGTCACCGCGGTACTGCTGTGGCCGCTGATCCCGCGGATCCTGGCGATCCCGACCGAGGCGCAGCTGCGCGAGGCGCATGTCGCGCTCGCGGAGGAAGGACGCCAGCGCCAGCGCTCGGAATTCCTTCTCGAGCGTTTCCGCGAGGCGGAGGCCAACGAGAGCACGATCCGCCAGGCACAGAAGATGGAAGCCGTCGGCCAGCTCACCGGCGGCATCGCGCACGACTTCAACAACATCCTCACCGTCATCACCGGCACCATCGACATCCTCGCCGAGGCGGTCACCCACAACCGCCAGCTCACCGAGATCACCGGATTGATCCGCGACGCCGCCGAGCGCGGCGCATCGCTGACGCGACACCTGCTGGCGTTTGCGCGCAAGCAGCCGCTGCAGCCGAGCGACGTCGACGTCAACGCGCTGATGGTCGACACCATCGAGCTGCTGCGACCGACCATCGGCGACCATGTCGATATCGATTTCCGCCCGATGCCCGATCTGCCGCACGCGCTGGTCGATGCCAACCAGCTCGTCACCGCGATCATCAATCTCGCGCTGAACGCGCGCGACGCGATGCCGAAGGGCGGACGGCTCACGATCGAGACCCGCACCGCCGAGCTCAAGCCGTCCGACGTGCACGGCCATGACGGGCTTGCCGCCGGCGTCTATGTCGTGATCGCGTTGATCGACAACGGTCAGGGCATCGCGGAAGCCGATCTGGCAAAAGTGTTCGAGCCGTTCTTCACCACCAAGGACGTCGGCAAGGGCACCGGCCTGGGCTTGAGCATGGTCTACGGCTTCGTCAAGCAATCCAACGGCCACATCGTGCTCGACAGCGAGCTCGGCCGCGGCACCAAGGTCATGCTGTTCCTGCCGCGTGCGGCGGCGGTCGCGGCGGCCGCGGCGCCGCCCGAGCGGCGGCAGCCGGAGATGCGCGGCGCGCAGGAGATCGTGCTGGTGGTCGAGGACGACAAGCTGGTGCGCTCCTACGTGCTGACCCAGATCGAGAGCCTCGGTTACACCACGCTGTCGGCAAAGAATGGCCCGGAAGCGTTGGCCGTGCTCGACAGCGGCGCGCCGGTCGACCTCCTGTTCACCGACGTCATCATGCCCGGTGCGATGAACGGGCGCGACCTCGCCACCGAGGCCGAGAAGCGGCGGCCCGGCCTGCGCGTGCTGTTCACGTCGGGCTACACTGAGAACGCCATCGACCAGGACGGCAAGCTCGAGCAGGGCATCCTGTTCCTCGGAAAGCCCTACAGCCGGGCCCAGCTCGCCCGCATGCTGCGGGTCGCGCTGCGCGAGAAGGAGGCGCGGCACGCGCAGGAGCCGGCAGAGTAGGCGTGAGATTCGCAGCAGGCGTGAAGCCCGGCTGAAGCGAAGCGTAATCCGGCGCAATCTGTCCGCTGTGAGATAGTCCCGGATTGTGCTGCGCGTCATTCGGGTCACGGATCGCCGCACATGACCAATCGTTAATCCGCGCCGCGTCGCTGCGACGCACGACGTCCCCTTGCGGTTTCAGCGGTAAAATCCCTACCTGAGCGGCGTCGGTTGTGGCAGCATTCCGCTGCCGCCCGGGAACCACGATGAACTATTTTCGCACCGCGCTTCTGCTTGCCGGCCTCACCGCGCTGTTCATGGGCGTCGGCTATCTGATCGGCGGCGGCACCGGCGCCGTGATCGCGCTGGTCGTCGCGGCTGCGACAAATCTGTTCACCTACTGGAATTCCGATCGCATGGTGCTGTCGATGTACGGCGCCCATCAGGTCGATGCGCGCAGTGCGCCCGATCTCCACAATCTGGTCGCCGAGCTGGCGCAGCGCGCGAGCCTGCCGATGCCGCGGGTGTTCGTGATGGACGAGGCACAGCCCAATGCGTTTGCGACCGGCCGCAATCCGGAGAACGCGGCGGTTGCCGTCACGACGGGGTTGATGCAGCAACTCAGCCGCGAGGAGCTCGCCGGCGTGATCGCGCACGAGCTCGCGCATATCAAGCATCACGACACGCTGACCATGACGATCACGGCGACGATCGCCGGCGCGATCTCGATGCTGGCGCAGTTCGGCATGTTCTTCGGCGGCAACCGCAACAACAACGGCCCCGGCATCATAGGCTCGATCGCGATGATGATCCTGGCGCCGCTCGGCGCCATGCTGGTGCAGATGGCGATCAGCCGCACCCGCGAATACGCCGCTGACAATTATGGCGCGCGCATCGTCGGGCAGCCGATGTGGCTGGCGTCCGCGCTCGCCAAGATCGAGAATTCGGCGCATCACGTGCCGAACATGGAAGCGGAGCGCAATCCGGCCACCGCGCACATGTTCATCATCAACCCGCTGTCGGGCCATGGCGTCGACAATCTGTTCGCGACCCATCCTTCGACGGCCAACCGTATCGCCGCGCTGCAGCAGCTCGCCGCCGAGCTCGGCACCCAGACCGCACCGCGTCCGGCCGGCGCGACCTATCCGCCGCGCAGCCCGTGGGGCGGTGCCTCAGGCCAGCGCGGGCCGTGGGGTTAGAGCAACATAGGATCAGGTTGAACAGCGGCCGCGAAGGCGGTGCGTCCCTCTCCCGCTTGCGGGGGAGGCGCAGCGAGTTCGTCGCCAGAGCGATTCAACTAAAATTCATCCCGCCGTTACGCGCTCGCGGCATCCAGCCGTAAGACCTGGTCCTTGCTCAGCTCGAGCTTCGCCGCCGCGACCAGCGTTGCGACCTGCTCGGGCTTGGTGGCGCTGGCGATCGGCGCGGTGATGCCGGGCTTCGCCATCAGCCAGGCGAGCGCGACCGCGGCCGGCTCGGCGCGCTGTTCCGCGGCGACCTCGTCGAGAGTGGCGAGGATGCGCATGCCACGCGGGTTCATGTACCTTGGAACGCTGCGCGCGCCGCGCGGGCTCTTGGCGAAGTCGGCCTCCGAGCGATATTTGCCGGTCAGGAATCCCGCGGCCAGCGAGAAGAACGTGATCACGCCGACGTCGTTCTCCACGCAGACGCGTTGCAGCGCGCCTTCATAGCTCGATCGTTCCGCCAGGCTGTATTCGGGCTGCATGCTCTCATAGCGGGGCAGCCCGTTCGCTTTGGCAATATCCAGCGCGCTCTTGAGCCGCTCTGCCGAAAAGTTCGAGGCGCCGATCGCCCTGATCTTGCCGGCCTTGATCAGTTTGTCATAGGCCGCGAGCGTCTCCTCCTGCGGCGTGGTCTCGTCGTCCTTGTGCGACTGGTAGAGATCGATGATGTCGGTCTGCAGCCGCCGCAGCGAGTCCTCGACCGCGCGGGCGATGTAATCCGGCTTCAGCCCGACATTGCCGCCTCCCATGTCCATGCCGACCTTGGTGGCGAGAATGATGCGGTCGCGGTTGCCGCGCGTCTTCATCCACTTGCCGATGATTGTCTCGGACTCGCCGCCGTGATGGCCCGGCACCCAGCGCGAATAGACGTCGGCCGTATCCAGGAACGTCAGCCCCTGATCGAGCACGGTGTCGAGCAGGCGAAAGGATGAAGCCTCATCCACCGTCCAGCCGAACACGTTGCAGCCGAAGCAAAGAGGAGGGACGGTGAGGCCGGAGCGGCCGAGCGGACGATGCTTCATGAGTGTTCTTTCGCTTGTTCTTGGTGATAGGCCCAGGAGACTGAGGCAGTTCGGCCTTGTTTGCAAGGCGCTGTGCCGGTTGAACGACCTGAGGTGAAGTCAGCAGGGATCAGTTGGAAGACATCGGGCGTGCGTCAGGTCAACCTCGCTGCCCCTCAGTCCGCGTCATCGAATGATTTCGTCGCAGCACCTGAACGCGATTTCATTTGTCGTGCACTTGATGTAGATTGTGCGGCGAGCTGCCACCGGTTACGCCGAACTCCGGAGAATGCGCGGCAGCGCCCATGGCCATCGGCAGGCCCTTTCTTCTTCATTTCAGTACGAAATCCTCTTCTGCCTGGGCGACGCCCGAGTGAACGCCTTTTTCATTCCCAGCCAAATGGAGCAATTGCCATGCATTTCTGCTTCTCAGGGGAATACACGCCGCGTGCGATCAACAACATCATGGAGAACCCGGCGACCAATCGATACGAGGCCGCCAAGAAGCTGATCGAGGCGGGCGGAGGCAAGTTGATTTCGATGTACAGCACGTCGGTCGATGGTCCCGGCGTGATGGTGATCTTCGACGTGCCGGATCCGACCGTCGCGCCTGCCATCAGCGGCGTGGTGGTGGCGGCCGGCGCCATGCAGAACGTGAAGCTGGTCCGGCTGTTTACCCCGGACGAGATCAAGGTGGTGCGTCAGCACGCAAGCAAGCTCAAGGCAGTCTACTCGCCGCCGGGCAGCTGACGGCGACGACCGACCAAACGCGGCGCAGATCGATCTGATGGCCGATGTCACTCTCGCGCGGCGGCGCTTCACGGCGCCCCGCGCGGAGACGGGGGCCGTTGCGCGCCGCTGATCCGGGGCGCGTCAACGGATGGGCATTAGCTCAGGCGGACGTCGCGCGCGCATGCTGGCTCGCATAGCCCCGGCCGGTTGTGCCGTCGCATGACGTCCGCCTCCTCGCTCGCCGCGCGTCACCGATTCACGACGATGCCGTAGCGCACGCATCGGCTGCGGTGTATGTACAGAAATTACCGACGTGCGGTTGGCGCGGCGACGTCGGGCGGAATTGGGGTCTGAAGGTGCATCACTCGGTTTTGATTTCAGGCCGCACGGCATTGGCGGCGCGCGCGCAACTGCCTGCCCGCATGATCCGGCTGGCCTGCAGTATCGTGATCGGTTGTACGCTCACCGGCTTGGCGCCGCGCGAGGCCGCGGCGCAGGTGCCATTCTCCCTGTTTCAACCGGCGCGACAGATGGAGGCGGCGAAGCCGCTGGCCCGTGACGTCACCGCTCCGCCGACGGTCAGCCAGCGGCTCGACGGCACCGCGTTCTTTGTCGACGATCTCGGGCACATGCTGACCGCGCGTCATGCGGTCGCGGACTGCGCCCGCATCGTGGTCAGCAAGGAGGGCCGCGCGGTCGCGGCGCGCGTGGTGGCGCTGGCTACCACCGACATCGCGTTGATCAAGGTCCCGCGCACGCTGGGCCTTGCGGCGGTATTCCCGCGTGCAACTGCGTCGGTGGCCAACGATATGGTCTTTGCCGAAGCCTATGATCGCCTGAAGCCGATGCTTGCGCATGGCGGCGCGCTCGGCAATGCGTTCGTCGACAGCACCCAGCACGATCCCGCGCATCTCGTGCTGCGCTCCAATGTCACCTTCGGCACCAGCGGTGCGCCGGTGCTGGATTCCCGTGGCCTAGTGGAGGGTGTGGTCAGCCGGCGGACCACGATCGATCGTGTGCTGGCGGTCGATGCGGCGCACGCCAAATCCTTTCTTTCCGCGCATGGCATCCGCGTCCAGGAAGACGACCGGCCGCAGATGAGCGGCACCGCCTCGCGGGCGCATCGCGCCGCCAGCATCTCGGCGCGCGTCACATGCCTGCAACAATGACCGACTAGTTGCTCCCGGATCGATGCTTGCGCGTCGTCCTGTCAGCCTGCTGCCTGCGGTCAACCCTTGTCCAGAACCATGCTCATCTTGCGGGGCACGCTTGTGCTCTCGTTCGGCCTGCTGATCCTTTCCCCAGCGCCGAGCCGTGCCCAGAACCTCGACTTTCGCAATCCCGAACAGGCGCCGCCGTCCTGGGCGCAATTTGCCAAGCTGGTCAAATACCGGTTCGAAGAGTGGGTCGCGGCCGACGAGACGGTCGCCAATCGCTTCCGCAACTGGGTCATCGAGAATTCCGGCAAAGAGAACGGACCGCCGCCAACGCTCGTGGTCCGTGCCTGGCTCAACCCGGACGGCACCGTCGAGCGCGTCACCTTTCCCGCGTTCAATGACGCCGGCGCGACCGAGGACCTGCGTACCATCCTGAAGCGCGGCAATGTCGGCGAGGCACCACCGCCCGAAATGCTGCAGCCGCTCAACCTGCGCTTCTCGCTCAATCTGAAGAAACCCTGAGCGGCTTCGACCACGCGTCCATCCTCTCGTCATTCCGGGGCGTGCGAAGCACGAGCCCGGAATCCATTTACCCACAATCCCTTGGGGCTCGATGGATTCCGGGTTCTCGCTTCGCGAGCCCCGGAAATGACGGGAAGGGGTGAAACAAGTTGCGCCGACGGGCAACTCAGCAAGGCCTGTCAATCAATGCTGATGTGTGTCTCACCGACTGCGCGACAAATTCGGTGTCGTTCCGGCCTGGTGCGCAATTGCGCAGGGGACCCATAACCACCAATGCTACTTGTTGTGCGATGTTGGAATCACGAGTCTCGCCTACAATGTCAGTCACGGAGTATGGGTCCCGGCCTTCGCCGGAACGACGCATGGGGTGAACACCATGGCCAAACAGCAACGCGGACCTTCGCGCCGCACTTTCGTTCGCGCTGCCATCGCGGTACTTCCCGCCGCGCTCCTGCTGCGAACCGCTTCCGCCTCCGACAGGATGACAAAACTGCAGGCCGAATATCAGGACACGCCGAACGGCATCTACTCCTGTGGCTCGTGCACGCTGTTCGTCGCGCCCGACGGCTGTAAGGTGGTCGAGGGTGCGATCAGCAAGGACGGCTGGTGCAAGGCCTTTGCCGCAGTGGATTGAACCACCCTCCCTCTCCAGGGGAGGATAAGAAGGCGAGACTACAACTCCCGCGCATTCGAGAATGCGAACGACGACACCCGCCGCGTGGTCTCATCCAGGATCAGGGTGCGCGTGATCGGCGGTTCGGCGCGCTGGCTGCAATTCTCGCGTTCGCAGAGCCGGCAGTTGACGCCGATCGGGGTGCCCTCGATCTTTTCCAGATCCATGCCGGTCGCATAGACGAGCTTTGCCGCATGACGGATTTCGCAGCCGAGCCCGATCGCAAAGCGCGGCTGCGGCTGCGGATACGGCGCCACCGGCCGTCGCACCGTCTGCGCGATCGAGAAGTAGCGCGTGCCGTCGGGCAGTTCGATCACCTGGCTGAGCAGGCGGTCCGGCATGTCGAAGGTCGAGTGCACGTTCCACAGCGGGCAGGTGCCGCCGAATTTGGAGAACGGGAAGGTGCCCGAGGAAAACCGCTTCGACACGTTGCCGGCATTGTCGACGCGCAGCAGGAAGAACGGCACGCCGCGCGCGTTCGGCCGTTGCAGCGTGGTGAGGCGGTGGCAGACCTGTTCGAAGCCGGCGTTGAAGCGCTGCGCCAGTACGTGGACATCGTAGCTCAGGGCTTCGGCTGCGGAATGAAATGCCTGATAGGGCATCATCGCGGCGGCAGCGAAATAGTTGGCGAGCGTGATGCGATAGAGCCTGCGCGCGGTGTCGTCGAGCGCGCCGGCGCGGCTGACGATCGCATCGATCGCAGCGCCACATTCGACGAAGCCGATCTGCAGCGCGAGCTGGAAATTGCGGCCGGAACTGTCGACCAGTTCGGAGATCAGGAGTTGCCGGCGGTGGCGATCGAAGCGGCGCAGCGTCTCGCGCATCACATCGACCGGCATCACGCGGCAGACGATCGAATGCTTTTCGCGCAGGCGCGCAGCGAGGGCCGTGAACAGGCCTTCGGTCGGCACGTTGAGCTCGTCGCGCAGATTCTCCGCCGTGGTCTCGAGCTCCGGAAAATAGTTGCGGTTGGCCTCGATCAGGTCGCGCACCCGCTCGATCGGGTTGGCGTCGAACTGCGAGCCCTCGCGGTCGGCCATCTGCGCCGCCACCAGCGTCTCGCCGCGGCGTGCCTCGGTATAGGCGGCGTAGAGCCGTTGCAAGGCGTGGGTCACGCCCGGGCAGAGCTCGGCGAGGTCGCGCAGCTCCTGCTTCGGCAGGTCGATCTGGCGGAACAACGGATCGGAGAAGATCTCGTTGAGTTCCGCGAAGAAGCGGTCCTCGTCAGCGGTGGCGAGGTCGCGCAGATCGAGATCATAGGTCTCGGCGAGACGAAGCAGGATCTGCGCCGTCACCGGCCGCTGGTTGCGCTCGATCAGGTTGATGTAGGAGGGCGAGATGCCGAGACCCTCGGCGATCTGGGTCTGCGACAGCCCTAATTGCTGGCGGATCCGCCGGAACCGAGGCCCGACGAACAGCTTCTTTCCGGACTCGCCGGGCATGGCAGTCTTCCTGACCTAATTTTGTGACAGATTTTACAAATCAACATTTATTACAAGTTCATATGTTACATGACATCACCAATAGAAAACAAGGCATCTATACGAACTTCGCCTTTTCGCGTTTATCTCCTGACACGCGCTTCGCGATGCTCTGTCAAGAATGTCGGTACGACGGGCAGGTCGCGGGGATCAGACTTCAGGCGGCTGGGCAAGGCAGCAGGATTTTTTAGAGGAGACTGACGATGAGCAAAGGCAGCAATTTCTGGGTGATCGGCGGCGAGTTCGGGTCGATGAACTTCCACAAGCTCGTCGAAGGCTCCGCCCAGGTCCGTGGTCCGTTCAAGACCCGCAAGGAAGCCGAGGAGTGCTGGAAGGAAGTCTCGGAAGAGAGCCGCCACAAGGCCGGCGTTCGCTTCTCGATCGTCGAGGAGCCGTCGCGGGTTTCGGCTTAAGCGCCAGAATTATCAGAGCTAAGAAAACGTCCAAGGACGGCGGCCCCATCCGGTTTATCCGGGTGGGGTCGACCGCTTTTGGGACACCGCCTGGGTTTTTTCGATCTGGGGATAAGTGACGGCCTAAGTGCTTGGGAACCAACGTCCTTTGCGGACGTCATGGTTGCTGATAGGTTAACGGTAAGCAAACCCGTCACGACGAGACCGCAAGGCATGTCCGATCCGCAGAACACCGGCAGCGAGGCGCGCGAAATGCGGCCGACGTTGCGAGAAGCGCTGCGGCGGGCGCGGATCGAGGCGGCCGATCGCACCGGCGTCGTCGTCGAGTTGCGCGATGCCGAGGTGGCGCGGCTGGAGATCCTCAACGACGCGCTCGATCCGCTGTTCGCGCAGGTGCCCGAGAAGGTCGATCTGTTCGACCGCGGCATCAGCCAGGGCGAGACGCCGCGGCTGTGGATCGACGTCGTCGCCCATGTGCTGATGGGCCGCGACAAGCGCATCTACCGCTTCGTGCAGGACACGCGGTTCGGCCGCATTGTGCTCGCCGAATCGCACGACGTGGCGGTGATCGTCGATGCCGTCACCGATTATGTAGCGCGGCGCATGATCGAGCGCGAGCACGCGATGGTGGCAACGCCGCTACCGGTTGCCGAATCGCCGGCACCGCCACCTGTATCGGTGGTGGCGCCGAAGCGCCGCGGCGGGATCGGCATGTTCGTGCTCGGCTTCATCCTGGGCGCGCTGGCATTGTTCGGTCTCGCGCTGCTTGCGAGCGTGCAGAATCTCTAAAGCATGATCCGGAATGGTGTGAAACGGTCTTCCCTCGCGACAAACGCGGAACGCGTTTGCGCGGAGATCATGCGCAATTGACGCAAGGGGCGGGGGCATCGTGGTCATAACACCCGCCTCGGTATTCTTCGGCATCCTGGCGGCGGCCGCGGTGGTCGGCAGCGCCGTGCTGTTCGGCAAATGGCAGACGCTGCGGCGCGCCGAATATATCCGCACCTTCAAATGGCCGGCGGGGCTATTGGCCCGGCTCGAGAAGCATCACCCCGGATTCACCCGCAAGGACAGCGCGCTGGTCTCGCGCGGCCTGCGGCAGTTCTTCCTCGCCTATCTGATGAGCGGCAGGCGCTACGTCTCGATGCCATCGCAGGCCGCCGACGACCTCTGGCACGAATTCATCCTCTACACCCGCGAATACGACGCGTTCTGCCGCCGCGCTTTCGGCGGCTTCCTGCATCACAGGCCGGCCGTCGTGCTGGTGAAGGAGCAGCGCCGCAGCAATGAGGGGCTGCGGCGGGTCTGGTGGTACTGCTGCAAATACGAGAACATCGATCCGGTCAGGCCGACACGGCTGCCTTTGCTGTTCGCGCTCGATGCCAAGCTCAACATCGCGAACGGCTTCATCTATCACACCGACTGCGAGGCGCTGCGCCGCAGCGGCATTGCCGGCAGCAGTCCCTATTGCGGCGGCGATTTTGCCGACTCCTCGATCGACGGATCGTCAGCGGGTTTTGGCGATGCCGGCAGCGACGGAAGCCATGGCGGCGACGGGTGCCGAAATCGGAGAGCCGGAGGCCATCCAGCTTGCGCAGGCGTTCCACCTTGGTCCACAGCTTGGCCTTGGCGCGGGCATAGAGCACGTCGAGCTCGAAGCGGCCGCGGCCCTTCATCGCTGCCCGCGAGCGCAATTCGTTGAGGATGGCGAGCGCAGGAATCTCCCACATCGTGGTATGGCTCCACGGCCCGTGGAAGTGGAGCTCGTACTGGCCTTCGACCTTGC
>OFRD01000731.1_pt1 | contig 12234 bp, 10 predicted proteins | sample 1543041 | NCBI WGS metagenome assembly OFRD01 (sample SAMN07774234, study PRJEB24372) | wastewater metagenome | isolation source: Exp Tend CN 100WW | collected 2016-02
ATTTCACTATCAAAACCCATGCGCGGCTGAAATTTTGCCGAATTTAGAGTTTGAATGGTCTGGGCCAGTGGATAGACCCGAAATCCACACATACTGTCTTTAATATCGAAAGAGAGACTGTTAATCCAGACCCAAATATGCGTGGCATAACGACCATATAAGCGTTTTTTCGGCACGCTCTCATCAAAAATTGGCTGACCAATCACCATCGCTTCTGGATGCTGCTGAGAAATGTCTAAAAATTTGGTGACATCCTGCCAGTCATGCTGACCATCAGAATCGAGCTGCAAGGCATGACTAAAGCCTAAAGCATGGGCATGGCGTAAACCACTCATCACCGCCTGCCCTTTGCCTTGATTATGTGAATGCTCAACCAATTCAACATATTCATGCTGAGCTTTCAGGTCATGTAAAAGTGCGCTACATAGCGCATCACTACCATCATTGACTAAAATAATCGGCAACTGAAACGGCTTTAAATGTGCAACCAAAGCCTCAATATAATGCGGATGGTTATAAACAGGAATCACAAAACAATGCTGCATATACATCCTCTTTTAAACCTGCTCAGTTGGCGTTTTAAACAATAAACGCCCCGATGCCAAGGTCTGATCGGCATGGGTTAACTCGAAACTGACCTTATGCAATTTTCGCGACAGTTTCAGTTGCAGTACCATATACGGTCGAATCAGATCTTGAAATTTCAATTGCTCAAAACCATTACACCATTCCAAATCGGCCCACGTTTGACGGGAAAAATGCTGAACAAAACCAATCTGCCCGACACCGGGGAAAATCGGATAATCGGGAAAATGCCCTTTAAAACATTCCAACTCAGCAGAAAATTCAAGCTGATAAATGGCCTGATCGGGCGCGTTGTGTTGTGCCAATACAATAGGCAACAACATCGGTTGAAATAAGGATTTTATGTACTGTTTATTCAGTTTCGATTGTGCATTTTGTGGTAATTGAGTCAAAAACCGCCACTGCCGTGGAATGGCAATGCCCTCTAGTTTGAATTGTAATTGTGCTTTAATTGCAGCCACGCATTGCGCTTTGTTGCTGCTTTGCAGCTGTTGTCTGGCAGCTTCAGACAACACTGCAACACAGGCTAAAATCTGCCGATGTTCACGTTCTAAAATTAAAACATGACACTGGGCAATCTCATCGAGTTCTATGATTTTTTGTTCAATCGCATCTAAACTTAAGCGTTTTTCTTCCAGTTTAACAATCCGATCTAAACGTCCTAGTAAACGAAATGGACTTTTAGGGTTTGTCGCGTCAAGCACTTCAATTTTATCACCGGTTAAAATCCAGCTTTCACTAAAAGCATGATTGGCGTGTACGGCCAACTCTTGTTGATCACGCATTTGAATATCGACATTGGCAAACGGTATCCATAACGCATCATCTTGTTGTCGATGTGCAATGCCGCCTGTTTCTGAGCTACCAAATACTTCGTTAATCGGCCGGTTTAAATAAGGACGCACACCCGATTCCAATTTTCCGCCCGATGAATAGATGCTTAAACAGTGCTGTAGTCGCACATCTGGGGTCCAGCGTTTTAATAATGCAGGACTGGAAATAACATAATTTTCAATGTTTAAATGTGCTAATTTTGTTTGAATATCGGCAACATCTTCAGGAAAAGCCAATTGGGTTTGATAAAAACAACGACCACTGGCTAAAGGCCACAACAGCTTGAACAATAAGCCATAAATATGTTGATGGCTCACCGTCGCTATAGCAATGGCCTGTTCAGGTAACGGAAAACTGGCCTCCAAACCTTGCACTTCATTTAAGAGCTGACGCAGCGTACGCGGAATTTTTTTCGGTTGCCCTGTTGAACCTGAAGTATAAAAATAGAGCTGCGCCTGATTTAAAAAGGCATCATCCAAATTCAGTTCAACCTGCGGATCTGTTGTAGCGGATATAGGCTGACGCTGTAAAAACAGAATATTCTGCTCAGCCAGTTCTTTTTCTAAATCACTGACCCGATTGGGCGGCAATAATACCTGTTTTTGCGCTAACAGTGCGGCAAACAACAGCACTAAAAACTCATAGCTATCGGGTTCCCATAACGCCCAACTGCTCTGTGATAACAACTGGATTGCATGACTTTGTTGTATCACCTCTTGCCAAAAATCCTGAAAATGGATTGGGCTTAAATCAGCCTGAAGACACAGTGGTTTCAGTGAATGAATATGATTCTGAAAATGACACAACATAACAATCCGTTTTATTCCTGAAGTTGATTTAAGCGTTGCTGACGCTTACGCAATATAAATTCGCCCAGCAATAACAGCCCCATCAACATATAGGAAATAAAACCGTTATAGAGCACCCACACCTGCATTGAAGCAAACAACACCGTGGCTAAAGAAATCAGGGCATTGAACACAAAGAAAATACACCAGACTATAGTGACCTTACGCGTCCAAATCACCCCTGCTTCGGGTAAATTCGGTTCAGCCAAACGGGCAAAACGCTCAATCATAGAGGGTGGTTTGATTAAAGTCGCTGCAAAAATAGCCAGTGAACCCAGACTCATCAATACCGGATAGAGTTTCAGCCATGCTTGATCTTTTAAAATCAAACTCAAGCTGCCACATAAAATAGCAAAGCCAGTTAAGGGCCAAAGTAAAGCATTGCCTTTACTGAATAGGCGCAACACGCCTAGGACAATCAGCAAACCACTGACCCAGATATATTGACCCTGCGCTAAGCTATAGCCCACTAAAAAGGGATAGAGAATCAAACTGATGACCACTATCCCTTGGAAGACCCATTTCATGCAGCAGACATATTCTGAATCACAGTCACAACATCTTGCACTGTACGTACATTTTTAAAATCTTCAGGATTCACTTGCTTACCCGTCAATTCTTTAATTTTGACTACAAGATCAATGGCATCAATACTATCGACATCCAAATCTGTGGCTAAATTTGCATCGAGCTGCACATCTTCTGGATTAATCTCAAACAGATCTTCCATCCATGCTCTTAATTTTTCGAGTACTTGTTCCTGAGTTAACATCACAACCTCTTATGCCGTTTTCTGTGCTTCAACCAAAGCCACAAGACTTTGAATTGATTTAAAATATTGTTTGGTTTCTGCCGATTCAGCATTCAAATGAATGTTGTAACGCTTTTTCAAGGCCAAACCAAGTTCCAAAGCATCAATTGAATCTAGACCTAAGCCATCACCAAATAAGGGTGCTTCAGTTTCAATATCATCTCTGCTGATGTCTTCTAAGGCCAAAACATCAATAATCATTTGCTTTAATTCATCAGCAAGATTGCTCATTTTTAGATAACTCTTGGTTAAAAAATTGGTGTAATTGATGATTTAAATGACGCACATTTTTCGGACTGACCGCTGCATCATCTAAAAGATCATCGACTTGAATGGCATCTAGTACCTTCACATGAATATGAAAGGGCTGTGAAGGAATGTGATACCACTTTTCATTCTTGGTTAAAGTTGAAGGCGTACAGGTCAGCAACACTGGACGAATCGGTACATGGGCACGAATGGCAATATTGGCTGCACCACGTTGAAATTCATTCAACAATTCACCTTTTGCAGTCCGTGTACCTTCAGGAAAAATCAGCAAAGATGCTGCTTGATCGAGCTTTAGTTTTTCCACGCAGTCCTGAATAAATTGTTCAGAACCTGCATTTAAAATATAACCTGCATTTTGCACTGGCCCTTTGGTAAATGGATTGGCCCATAATGCTTGCTTGACCACACAATTTGCTTGTTCCATTAAACCAATCAATATCACCACATCCACCAATGTTGGATGATTGGCAATAATCAATTCCTGCCTACTTTGCTGTAATTTTTCTAGACCTTCAATGTCATAGGTCATAATTCCTAGCTTTACCATCATTTCAGTAAAACCTTTGAAACTATAGCGAATCACATTTTGTGTACGCTGCTGACGTAAGTTTTGATTTTGTGTCGATAAATTAACCAAAGGTGAAACTAAACCACCGATGGCAACGCCACCGATGCCAAAACTGGCAAAACTAAATCCTGTCGCACCAACACGCCATAAATAATTGGCTTTTTGTTTAATTTGATTCAGCTTTAACATTTTTGCCACGCTTGCATATGAGAGTCATCTGGATTCTGCTGAGATTGCTGCCAGAAATCATAAAAATTTTGTGCATCCAGATATTTATACTGATGATGCGCCAATGCATTCAGATCGAATTGTAAATTGGGGGCATCAAGGCCGATCAGCGCAGACATGGCAAAACCACGAAAAGGCTGGAACTCCTGATAAATCGCAGGTAGTGCTTCGTCGTAATACACCACCAAAACCCGTGAATTGGGTTGTTTTGTTGTTTTTAACCAAGCATAGGCTTCAATCAGTGCTTCACTCCACGAGGCAGCCAAACTGGTCGAGGGTGTGGAATCCTGACATAAAATTGAATACAACCCAGCAACGGCATTGTGTACAGAAGTCGAAAATTGGGTGGGTGATGGCGTTTGATCTTGCAATACATCTGCTAAAATTTTCAGCGTTTTATGTTCATCACCATATTGCGAAGCCCAGACAATATAATCCACTGATTCAGCATTCAGCGAGCCAATGGCACTATTGATCGCCAATTTTGCAATCGGTGATAATCGTCTACGCTGCATTGCAGGGATTTTTTCTAAGGCAGGAACGGTTTCATCGGCACGACTGATATACAGTTGAGATATATTTATTTGAATCATTACCGAAATTTTCCGTACCCTAAGAATATTTTTAGCTCAAGGCTATTTTATTCGCGGGATTATAGCACCTGTCATAAAATTTACACAAAAAGTATCTTGTACTCATTGAATTACAGATATTTATCATTTTGATTTAATTCTATATTTATTATTTTTAGCCCATAAAATAATCATTCATAAAAAAACCAGCAACCTGTGTTGCTGGTTTTTCAACTATCACTGCTTAAAAATTTGGCTGATTAATTCCCTTGTACCAAACGGCGTGCACTAATAATCCCCGGTTGTTGCTCCAAACGTGCCAACAAACGTGATAATTGTGCTAAACCTTTTACCTCAATCAATAATTTCATATTGGCAATACCATCTGATTCTGAAATAGTATTGACCTGACGAATATTAATTTGATCAGAAAAAATGACTTGGGTTAAATCTTTTAACAAACCACGGCGGTCATAAGCTTCCACCACAATTTGCACACTTTGACCACGCGTTGGTTGCATTTCCCAATCGGCTTCTACCGCACGTTCAGGTTCTTGCGTAATCATACGGCTATAGTCTGAACACGCAATTTTATGAATGCTCACCCCACGATTAAGTGTGATATATCCACCAATCGATTCACCATGCACAGGTTGACAGCATTGAGCAATATGCAGTTCCACATTATCCAAACCATCAATCAGAATGCCATGCGCAGAAAGTGTATGACTGGCACGTGGATTCAAGGTCGGCTTTAGCACCAGTTCAGGTTCATCCTGCCCCAAATGCATATGACGATTGACCTGATTGATCAAGGAATGCAAACTAATGTCGCCATTGACCAAACCAATCAGAATATCTTCACCCAATTTGACATTAAAATGATTACAATAATCACTTAAATCAATACTTTTGGGATGAATCGCCAAACGTAAAAGTTCTTTATTCAGAATTTCACGGCCAACTTCCAAGTTTTTACTACGATCTTGCTGTCTAAACCAATGACGCAATTTATCCCGCGCACGCGAAGTCTTAATATAACCCAGTGAATTTACTAACCAATCACGATTCGGATCACGATCTTTTTTGGTTAAAATTTCAACTTGCTCACCGGTTTTTAGCGTGTAGGTTAATGGTACATAGCGCTGATTGACACGCGCGGCATAACATTTATTACCCACTTCAGTATGCACATGATAGGCAAAGTCTAAAACCGTTGAACCGCGTGGCAATTCTTTAATATCACCATCACGACTAAACACATAAATCTTCTCAAAGCCTTCAAAATCTTGAAGTTGTTCAAAGTTTTCTGCATCTTCACCCGATTTATGCGCACTGGCATCATTACGTTCTTGATAATGCTCTAAGACTGCGCGTAAAGAATGTAATCGGTGATTAAAGGAATGATCGGTGTTCTTGCCACCTTCCTTATAATTGAAATGCGAACAGACCCCAAGTTCAGCTTCTTCATGCATGGCCTTGGTACGAATTTGCACTTCCAGCGATTTGTTTTCTGCAATGACAGCGGTATGCAAAGAACGATAACCATTGGCTTTCGGATTGGTAATGTAATCATCAAACTGATGCGGAATATGTCGCCAAATTTGATGCACAATACCCAGTGAGTGATAACACTCAGGCACACTTTTGACCAAGACACGTACAGCACGAATGTCATACAACTGGTCAAAACTCAGGTCTTTACTTTTCATTTTTCGATAAATCGAATAAATGTGTTTAACCCGTCCAGTGATCTCCGCTTCTATATCATAGACAGCCAGTTCTTTTTTCAGTTTATCAATGACAAATTGAATATATTGCTCGCGCTCTAAACGTTTTTCATTCAGTAACGAGGCAATTTCTTTATAGCGTTCTGGCGCTAAATAACGAAATGCTAAATCTTCAAGTTCCCACTTCAGCTGAGCAATGCCTAGGCGATGTGCCAGAGGTGAATAAATAGTCAGAATTTCACGAGCTACACGCTCTTGACGCTCTTTAGAAGAGTTGGCCAGTTCCCGTAAAGCATAGGTACGCTCTGCCAGCTTAATGAGTACGACACGAACATCTTCGGTCACAGAAATCAGCATTTTATAAATGCCGCTTAAATGTTCGCGCTGGTTGTTATTAAAATGATCTTCTAAACGTTTGTTCTTTTCAATGAGTTCTGAAAGTTTCCCCATAGCCAATGTCCCTTGGACCAGACTATGGACTTGCTCTCCAAAATGTTCACGAATTTCTTCAAGCGTCATCACGCCTTCACGAACACTCCGATACAACATCGCCGCAGACAAGGTGTCTTCATCAACATGTAAATGTGCCAAAATATCGGCCATTTCAATACCGGTATAAAAGGTATTTGAACGATGATTAACCGTGGCTTGCAGCTCTTTATGTAAAGTTAAATGAGCAACTTCTTCGAGTTGTTCAAGCGTTGCGCCATCTAAGATGCCACGAACACGATTCAGCCATTCGGTTAAATCATGTCGAGCTTGTTCGGCATGTTCTACAGTCGCTTCCTCTGACAGCTCATTGAGTCGCCCAGGAAGTTGTTCACGTACTGTGACCATACCCTTCTCCTACCTCTTTACTTATCATATTCTAAATCGTTTATTTCATTGTATTTTTCGAATAAGGCAATAGACTCAACATGTCCCGTATGGGTAAACATATCCATTACCCCAGCCTTTTTTAATCGATAGCCATGTTGTACCAACACACCCGCATCACGTGCCAATGTTGCAGGATTACATGACACATAAACGATTTTCTTTGCACCAAATTTAGGTACATAATGCATGATTTCCTCAGCACCCGCACGCGGAGGGTCAATCAATAATGCATCAAATCCTTGATTTGCCCAAGAATGATGCGAAAAATCTTTTGTTAAATCTTGTGAATAAAAATGAGCGTGAATTATACCGTTGCTTTCAGCATTTTCCGCAGCACGGCGTACCATTTCTTCACTCCCTTCTACACCCACCACTTGTCCAGCTTCCCCCACACAACGCGCAAGCGGTAAAGTGAAGTTACCTAGACCACAAAATAAGTCTAGAACGCGCTCTCCTTGCTTCAATTGAAGCAAATCACATGCCAGCTTCACCATCTGTGGATTAATCGTCGAATTGACTTGGGTAAAATCAAGCGGACTAAAGCCAAACTTGAGATCAAAATCATCTAAATGATAATGCAAACGCATTGCAGCCGTTGGATCATCCACACGATGCAAACTCTCTGCACCTTCAGGTTGCAAATACAACTGCCACTGTTTGTTTAACGCAAATTGTTTTAATTGGTTGACATCCTGTTGTGATAATTTTTCAGTATGACGAACCAGCAATGCAATTTCATCATCGCCCATAGCCAATTCTATATGACCAATGGCTGCTTTGGCTTTTAGACTTTGGAGTAACTGTTTCAATGCAGTGATGGAACCAAATTCACGATCCAACACCAGACAACGGTCAATCGAAATCAATTTATTGCTTTGGTTCTCACGAAATCCCACCACCAATTTGTCTTTATGTGGAAGGTAGCGCACCCCTATACGGGCTTTACGGCGGTAATCTTCACGGGTTGAACGTAAAGCAGGGAGCCATTGCTCAGGCTGAATGCCAGCAAAATGTTCTAAATGCGATTTTAAAACATCTTGCTTGAGACGAATTTGTTCATCTAACTGAATGTGCTGCATATTACAGCCACCACACACGGTAAAATGTGGACATTTCGGCTCAGTACGTGTTGCAGCAGGTTCACTTAATAACGCAGTGCTATCTGCTTCTTCTAAACGTTTAGCCACATGGGTAATTTGCGCGCTCACGGTCTCACCCGGCAAAGCATAACGAATAAATACTTTTTTGCCTTGCTTCTCACTCGGATGATCAGGGTGTGATCCATAGTGTGCTATCCCCCGTCCTTCATGTGAAAGTGACTCAACCTGAAAAGTATAAATCGGCTGTTGAGCTGGACGGGGCTTGGTTCTATGTTTCATGAATACCTAGAGTGTGGGAGAGAGAAAGTCTATCGATGTAAATTCAGTACGCTGTGAAGTTTCACGCCATACTGCTAAAAAATCGCGATGTTGAGGTTGGGTGGATAAAAATTGAATGGTGCGCTGAATAACATCACGATAATCATTGATTAAAAGCTGACCTTTCAATAACGACCAACGCAAATAAACCAACCATGTATTGAGCACATCCCCTTCGCAATATGCGGTCAGTTTTTGCCATTCTTGCTGACGTACATACTCGGGTACATGATAAGCACCATCACCGCGTTTACCGGGATAACCCAGTAAATGTGCGATATCATCCAGTTTTTGAAAATTCCGACCATTAAACATCGCCATCACATCCATTAAATCGACATGACGATGGTGATAACGGTTCTGATAGTTATTATAGCGCTTTTGCTGATCAATTTCGCCTTGATCAAATAAACTTGGTGCAGACAAACCATGATACATGGCGCGAAAAAGAATCACAGGCAAATCAAATTGTGAACCATTCCAACTGACTAGGGTTGGATTGCGCTTATCAAAAATAGAGAGGAATTTGGTTAAAATTTCAGCTTCACTGTGCTGTTCTCGACTAAACGAGAACATTTTCATGCCACCTTGTTCATCTAACCATAAGCCAGAAATACACACAATTTCATGCAAAGCAAGGCGTTGAAAATCCATGCCCGATTCTTGACGACGTAATTTAATTAAGGCCTGTTCTAAATCTGCATCTGGCAAATCTAAACCATACAAATGCGCCCCCGACTTTAAATCGGTCAAGGTTTCTATATCGAAAATTAAAACAGGTAAGCGCATGTAAAACTCACAAAATTGCAGATTTATTCAGGGTCTTGAACTGAAAATAAACCTGTAGAAAGGTAACGATCGCCACGATCGCAAATGATACAGACAATAACCGCTTCAGGATTTTCTTGCGCCAATTGAATAGACGCCCAAACTGCACCACCGGATGAAGTCCCCGCACTAATGCCTTCTTTTTGTGCCAGTTTACGCATGGTTTTTTCCGCTTCAATTTGTGGAATATCCATAATGCGGTCAACACGACGACGATCAAAAATGGTAGGTAAATATTCTTCTGGCCAACGACGAATACCCGCAATACTTGAACCATCTGAGGGTTGCAAACCAACAATTTGAATCTCAGGGTTCATTTCTTTTAAGTATTTAGAAACGCCCATAATGGTGCCTGTCGTGCCCATTGAACTGACAAAGTGCGTGATTTTCCCACCCGTTTGCTGCCAAATTTCAGGGCCAGTGGTGAGATAGTGCGCTTCAACATTATCAGGATTACCAAATTGGTTCAGCACCAAACCTGTGCCTTCTTTTTCCATCTGCAAGGCAAGATCACGTGCGCCTTCCATGCCTTGTTCTTTGGTGACTTCAATCAGTTCAGCACCATAAGCCCGCATTGCATCTTTACGTTCTTGGCTCATATTATTAGGCATGATCAAGGTCATTTTGTAGCCACGCATTGCGGCAACCATGGCTAAGGCAATCCCTGTATTTCCGCTTGTCGCCTCAATTAACGTATCACCTGGCTTGATTTGACCACGCTTTTCAGCTTGCATAATCATGTTATATGCAGGACGGTCTTTGACCGAACCTGCCGGATTATTGCCTTCAAGTTTTGCCAGTACTGTTGCTTGAGTGTGACTTGCTAGACGCTGTAAACGCACTAAAGGAGTTTTTCCTACATAGTGATCTAACAAAAATTCGTCTGCTTGAAAATCAGGGGAGATATTACTCATTATTTGCACCTAGATCGAGGTGCGCCTATTGTATGAAAAAATGCTAGGCGCTGCACCCATTTAACTGGCTTTTTATTGAAAGTGATTAAAGCACAATCAGTTTCAAATAAAGCATGCTAAACTGCCGTGCATAGGAAATAAACTGCTTTAACCATGTCAAATATCAATAAAAAGTTATTTAAGCGTCTACACTTAAATCATGCTTATGGACAATTAATTGCACTGATTTTTGTGCCAATTACGATTTTGGCATGTGTCGGCGCATTGTTGGTTTTATCCGAAACGTCAAACGCATCACGTGCGCAGCAAAAACAAATGGCAATTGCCATTATGACACGTTACCAACCCACGTCTGAAGCTGCACTCGACTTACTCAATCGTTATCCTTGGCAATATGATCAAGCGCGTAATGCCATGCAAAGCATGTTAAATGAAAAACATGTCATTCGTGCCGCAATTATTGACCCCAAAGGTCGAAACCGTTTAAGCATTGGTTTTCAAGACCAAGACCCTTGGCCTGCAATTCACTCCAAAGCCTCTTTTGCTGGCCCTATTTCCTATAATAAAAATCATATTTACGCACTCAATATTAATGAAAATACACAATCACCGGCACAACTGGTGATTGAACTCGACAACCAACCGCTCGAAATTGCACGTTATCGTGTCATGATTGTACTGGTGGCGACCGGTCTACTGACTTTATTGCTGCTGTTATTGTGTTTGAATTTTTATTCACGGCGCTGGATTGCACCGATGTACGAAATTCGTATGCAATTACAACGCTTAAATGCCGACACACTCGATCAGCACATGGTCATTAACAGTACCGGTGAATTACGTTTACTCCAGCGTGATATTGCCAATGTGGTCAAGCGCCTGCATTTTAGTTTTTTAGAATTGAAAGAACATACCGAACAAACTGAAGATGATTTACGCCGTACTTTAGACACCTTAGAAGTGCAAAATATTACCTATCGTCAAGCACGTGACCAAGCCATTTCAGCAAATCAGTCTAAATCGGTGTTCTTGGCCAATATCAGTCATGAATTACGCACCCCATTAAATAGTATTGATGGCTTTATTCATTTGTTGCTGCGCCAAGGCAATTTAAGCAATGAACAAAATTTATATTTGCAGACCATTCGTAAATCATCGGCCCATCTTTTGGCTCTCATTAATGATGTGCTTGATTTCTCGAAAATTGATGCCGGTAAATTAGAATTAGAAACCGCACCCTTTGACCTAGAAGAAGCCATTTTTGATGTGATGGATATGCTCTCGCCCTTGGCTGCACAAAAGCATATCGATATGGCCTTTTATTATGCCGACAATATACCGACCCAAATGGTGGGTGATGCACTACGTTTCAAACAAATTCTGACCAACCTCATTTCCAATGCCATTAAGTTCACTCCAGATGGTGAAATTATTGTCCGTGCACGGATGGAACATGATGATATTGGTCACTGTTTATTACACTTTAGCGTACAAGACAGCGGGATTGGTTTAAGTGGTACAGACCGGAAAAAACTGTTTGAATCCTTCTCGCAAGGCGATGCGTCAGTCACCCGCCAGTTTGGGGGTACAGGCCTAGGTTTAGCCATTTCTAAGCAGCTGGTGCATTTAATGCAAGGTCAAATTGGCTTTGAAGATAACCAAGAACGCGCACCGACTGAAAAAGGCTCGACCTTCTGGTTTACCGCTCGATTTGCTGTCGATGACGAGATTGAAATTGAGCATCCAAAC
>OFRD01000732.1_pt1 | contig 12218 bp, 11 predicted proteins | sample 1543041 | NCBI WGS metagenome assembly OFRD01 (sample SAMN07774234, study PRJEB24372) | wastewater metagenome | isolation source: Exp Tend CN 100WW | collected 2016-02
TTGTCGAGCTTTCAGCTTGACGGCGACAGCACTTTCGAGCCCAGTGCCGCCACCGTGCTCAACATCACGCAAGACCATCTGGACTGGCACGGCGACATGCCGGCCTATAGCCGGGCCAAGGCGCAGATCTTCGGCCAGCACGGCCTGATGGTGCTGAACCGCGAAGACCCGCAGGTCATGGCGATGCTGCCCGCGCCGCTGCGCGTCAAGTTGCAGCGTCCGCAACTGCGTGCCCACGTTACTTTTGGTGGCGACATGCCGCAGCGTCCGGGTGATTTCGGCATCGAGCAGGTCAACGGCATGGTCTGGCTGGTGCGCGCGCTGGAGGCGGACGAGACCTGCCGCAAACGCAGCGAAGCGGCCGAAGAAATCCACATCCAGCGCCTGATGCCGGCCGATGCCCTGCGCATTCGCGGCCGTCACAACGCGGTCAATGCGCTGGCGGCGCTGGCGCTGGCCTCGGCCGCTGGTTGCGCCTTGGGGCCGATGCTGTACGGCCTGCGCGAATACCGGGGCGAGCCGCACCGGGTGGAGCCGATTGGCATCTTCAACGAGGTTGAATTTTTTGACGACAGCAAAGGCACCAATGTCGGCGCCACCGTGGCCGCTTTGTGCGGCCTGGGCGCGGATCGCAAGGTGGTCGCCATCCTGGGCGGTGAAGGCAAGGGGCAGGACTTTGCGCCGCTGGCCGACCCGGTATCGCGCTATGTGCGCGCGGTGGTGCTGATCGGGCGCGACGCGCCGCTGATTCGCGCTGCCCTGGCGCCCACCGGCGTGCCGCTGCTCGACGCCGACTCCATGGCGCAGGCCGTGGCGCTGGCCAATGGCAAAGCCCATGCCGGGGATGCGGTGCTGATGTCGCCCGCCTGTGCCAGTTTTGACATGTTCGACAACTACGAGCACCGGGCCCAGGTGTTCATCGAAGCGGTCAGCGCCACTGCCAGCGCCGCCGGGGTCGATCTGGGAGGCACTTTGTGAGTGACTGGCACGCGCGTTTACGCGCCTGGTTCGGGGCGCTGCTCAAACCGGCCAGCGAGGCCTTGCCGGTGCGCCTGGGCGCGCGGCGCCACGTGCCGACCGGCATTGCGCCCACCAGTGAACTGGGTTTTGATCAGGCGCTGATCTGGGTCACGGTGGCCCTGCTCGCCTGGGGCATGGTCATGGTCTATTCGGCCTCGATTGCCATGCCGGAGAATCCGCGCTTCTCCAAGTACACCCACACCTATTTCCTGACGCGCCACATCATGTGGCTGCTGATGTCGTTTGTGGCGGCGCTGCTGGCGTTTCAGGTGCCGGTGGCCAGCTGGGAGAAATCGGCACGCGCTTTGTTTCTGATCTCGCTGGTGCTGCTGGTGGCGGTGCTGATTCCGCACGTCGGCAAGGTGGTCTATGGCGCGCGACGCTGGATCGCGCTGGGGCCCTTGAGTTTTCAGCCCTCCGAGCTGGTCAAGTTCACCGTGCTGCTGTATGCGGCCGACTACATGGTGCGCAAGATGGATGTCAAGGAGCGCTTTTTCCGCGCCGTGCTGCCGATGGGCGCGGCGGTGGCGGTGGTCGGCGTGCTGTTGCTGCTGGAGCCCGACATGGGCGCCTTCATGGTGATTGCCGTGATTGCCATGGGCATTCTGTTTCTGGGCGGCGTCAACGCCCGCATGTTCTTTCTGATCGCTGCCGTGCTGCTGATTGCCTTCGGCTTGATGATCGCCACCAGCGAGTGGCGCCGGGAACGGATTTTTGCCTACCTCGATCCCTGGAGCGAGAAGAACGCGCTGGCCAAAGGCTACCAGCTGACCCATTCCCTGATCGCCATCGGGCGCGGCGAAATTTTTGGCGTCGGCCTGGGTGGCAGTGTGGAAAAGCTGCACTGGCTGCCCGAGGCGCATACCGACTTTTTGCTGGCCGTGATCGGCGAAGAGTTCGGGCTGGTCGGAGTGTTGTTCGTGCTGGGCCTGTTTCTCTGGATGACGCGGCGCATGATGGGCATTGGGCGCCAGGCGATTGTGCTGGACCGGGTGTTTGCCGGGCTGGTGGCGCAGGGCGTGGGCATCTGGATGGGCTTTCAGGCCTTCATCAACATGGGCGTGAACCTGGGCGCCTTGCCGACCAAGGGCCTGACCCTGCCGCTGATGAGCTACGGCGGCTCCGCCATCATCATCAACCTGGTGGCGATTGCCGTGGTGCTGCGCATCGACTATGAAAACCGCCAACTCATGCAGGGAGGCCGCTTGTGACGATTCCACCCAAATCCCGTTGTGCGCTGGTCATGGCCGGGGGTACCGGCGGCCATATTTTCCCGGGGCTGGCGGTGGCGCAGGCCTTGCGCGAAAGTGGCTGGCGCGTGCACTGGCTGGGCGGAACGGGCGCGCCCGGGCAGCCGAGCATGGAGAGCCGGCTGGTGCCGCCGCAGGGCTTTGCCTTCGAGACCATCGATTTTTCCGGCGTGCGTGGCAAAGGCCGCGCCACCTTGCTGCTGCTGCCGTGGCGCCTGTTGCGGGCCTGCTGGCAAAGTAGCCAGCTGCTGCGCCGTGTCCGCCCGGATGTGGTGGTGGGCCTGGGTGGCTACATCACCTTCCCGGCCGGGCTGATGTGTGCCTTGCACGGCGTGCCGCTGGTGCTGCATGAGCAAAATTCGGTGGCGGGCATGGCCAACAAGGTACTGGCGGCGCTCGCCAAACGTATCTTCACCGCCTTTCCCGATGTGATCAAAAACGGCCAGTGGGTCGGCAACCCCTTGCGCCCGGCCTTTATTGGCGGCGCTGACCCGGCCACCCGCTTTGCCGGACGCAGCGGGCCCTTGCGCCTGCTGGTGGTGGGCGGCAGTCTGGGCGCGCGCGCCCTGAACGACATCGTGCCGCGCGCGCTGGCGCTGATTCCGGCGGCCCAACGTCCGCTGGTCACACACCAAAGCGGCGCCACCCAGATTGCGCAACTGCGCGCCAATTACGCGCAAGCCGGGGTGCAGGCCAAGCTCACCCCGTTCATCGACGACACGGCGCAAGCCTTTGCCGATGCCGATCTGGTGATTTGCCGCGCCGGTGCCAGCACCGTGACCGAAATCGCCGCCATTGGCGCGGCGGCCCTGTTTGTGCCGTTCCCGTCGGCGGTGGACGATCACCAGACCGGCAATGCCCGCTTTCTGGTGGCGCAGGGCGCGGGCTGGCTGCTGCCGCAGCCCGAGCTGACGCCCGAACGGCTCGCCGAGATGCTACAAAAAACAGAGCGCTCCACGCTTTTAGAATGTGGGCTACAAGCCAAAAGACTGGAAAAGATTGATGCGGCCGCGAAAATCGTGGCCGCATGCGAGGAATTAACCGTATGAAACACGCAGTTCGCCATATTCACTTCGTCGGCATCGGGGGTGTCGGCATGTCGGGCATCGCCGAAGTGCTGTTCAACCTGGGCTACACCATTTCAGGCTCCGACCTGAGCGAGAGCGCCACCCTGAAGCGCCTGGCCGCCCTGGGCATCCAGACCTATGTCGGCCATGCGGCGAGCAACGTCACGGGGGCCAACGCGGTGGTCACTTCCACCGCCGTGCAGGCCGACAACCCGGAGGTGCTGACCGCCCGCGAAAAGAAGATTCCCGTGGTGCCCCGCGCCTTGATGCTGGCCGAGCTGATGCGCCTCAAGCAGGGCATTGCCATTGCCGGTACCCACGGCAAGACCACCACCACCAGCCTGGTGGCCAGCGTGCTGGCCGAGGCCGGGCTGGACCCCACGTTTGTCATCGGCGGGCGCCTCAACAGCGCCGGGGCCAATGCCCGCCTCGGGCAGGGCGACTACATCGTGGTTGAGGCCGATGAGTCGGATGCCTCGTTTTTGAACCTGCTGCCGGTGATGGCGGTGGTGACCAATATCGATGCCGACCACATGGAAACCTACGGTCACGACTTTGGCCGCCTGAAACAGGCGTTTGTCGATTTCCTGCACCGCATGCCGTTTTACGGCACCGCCATTCTGTGTACCGATGACCCGGCCGTGCGCGAAATCGTGCCGCAGGTGACCTGCCCGATCACCAGCTACGGCTTCGAGGAAGGCGCCCAGGTGCGCGCGGTCGATGTGGTGGCGCGCGACGGGCAGATGCACTTCACGGTGCAGCGCCACAACGGCGTGGTGCTGCCCGATCTGGCGGTGGTGCTGAACCTGCCGGGGCGCCACAACGTGCTCAACGCCCTGTCCGCGATTGCGGTGGCGGTGGAGCTCAACGTGCCGGACGCAGCGCTGCAGAAAGCGCTGGCCGAGTTCAAGGGCGTGGGGCGGCGTTTCCAGCGCTACGGCGAAGTCAATGCGCGCGCTGGCGGCCGCTTCACGCTGGTGGACGATTACGGCCACCACCCGGTCGAAATGGCGGCGACGCTGGCGGCGGCGCGCGGCGCCTTTCCGGGGCGGCGTCTGGTGCTGGCGTTCCAGCCGCACCGCTTTACGCGCACGCGTGACTGTTTTGAAGATTTCGTCAAGATCATCGGCCAGGCCGATGCGGTGCTGCTGGCCGAGGTCTACAGTGCGGGCGAAGCGCCGATTGTGGCCGCCGATGGCCGCAGCCTGGCGCGCGCGCTGCGCGTCAGCGGGCGCATTGAGCCGGTGTTTGTGGACAACATCCTGGACATGCCGCAAGCCATTCTGGACAATGCCCGGGCCGGTGATGTCGTGCTGTGCATGGGTGCCGGTTCGATTGGCGCGGTGCCCGGGAAAGTCGTCGATATGCTACAAAATTCAGAGCAAGGTATCAAGGAGGAGCGAGGGCTATGAGTCATTCTGAACTAAATTTTGGCAAGGTTGCCGTGCTCATGGGCGGCGCCTCTGCCGAGCGCGACGTTTCCCTCATGTCGGGGCAGGGCGTGCTGCAGGCGCTGCGCTCGCAAGGGGTGGACGCCCATGCCTTTGACCCGGCCGAGCGCGATCTGGCCGACTTGAAACGCGAAGGTTTTGCGCGCTGCTTCATCACCCTGCATGGCCGCTTCGGCGAAGACGGCACGGTGCAGGGCGCGCTGGAGCTGCTGGGCATTCCCTACACCGGCTCCGGTGTCATGGCCTCCAGCATCGCCATTGACAAGGTCATGACCAAACGCATCTGGCGTGCCGAAGGTTTGCCCACGCCCGAGTGGCAACAGGTCGACAGTGCCGCCGCCACCGCGCAGGCCTTTGCCACGCTGGGCAGCCCGATGATCGTCAAGCCCGACCGCGAAGGCTCCACCATCGGCTTGACCAAGGTGCTGACGCTGGATCAGTGTGACCAGGCCTACGCCGTGGCCGCCGGGCATGACGCCTGCGTGCTGTGCGAACAGTTCATCAGCGGTGACGAGGTCACGATCGCCGTGCTGGGCGCCGGTGCCACGGCCCGGGCGCTGCCGGTGATTCGCATCGTGGCGCCGGACGGCAACTACGACTACCAGAACAAGTACTTCACCGACAGCACGCAGTACCTGGTGCCGTGCGGCCTGCCCGCAGGCGAAGAGGCGCATATCCAGGAACTGGTGCTGAAGGCCTACCGCGTGCTGGGCTGCCGGGGCTGGGCCCGCGCCGACGTGATGATCGACGCCCGCACGCGCCAGCCCTATCTGCTGGAGATCAACACCTCGCCCGGCATGACCGGACACTCGCTGGTACCGATGGCGGCCCGCGCGGCCGGTATCGACTACCCGGCGCTGTGCCTGGAGGTGTTGCGCCACGCGGCGCTGGACTACACGGTCGCGGCATGAAAAACGCCGTGCCCACGCCGCTGGACGTGAAACTCATGAACCGGGTAGCTTCCTGCCTGTTCCTGGCGTTCGCGTTACTGCTGCTGGGCGCGGTCGCGGGCTGGGCGGCGCGCCATTCGCTGTTTGCCATTCGTGGCATCACGGTCGGCGGTGAGGTCACGCACAACAACGCCGTCACGCTGCGGGCCAATGTGGCGCCCCGGCTCAGTGGCACTTTTTTCACGCTGGATCTGAGCGCGACCCGGCTCGCTTTTGAATCCGTGCCCTGGGTGCGGCAAGCGGTGGTACGGCGCGAATTCCCGAACCGGCTCAAGGTGCTGCTGCAAGAGCACAAGGCGGTGGCGTATTGGGGGGCGGACAGCGAATCCCGGCTGGTCAACAGTTTTGGCGAGGTGTTTGAAGCCAATGTGGGCGAGGTCGAGCAAGAGGCCTTGCCGCGTTTGAATGGCCCGGACGGCCAGGCGGCGCAGGTGCTGGCGATGTACCAGGCGCTGCAGCCCCTGTTTGAGGACACCGATCTGGCGCTCGATCAGCTGGAGCTGACCCACCATGGCGGCTGGCGCGCGCGGCTGGACACGGCTGCCGCGCTGGAGCTGGGCAACGGCAGTGTGGCCGAGGTTCTGGCCCGCACGCAACGATTTCTCCAAACATTGACTCAAGTAACGTCCCAATACGGGCGAAAATGGGATGCATTGGAAACCGCAGATTTACGCAATCAAGACGGCTACGCCATCCGGCTGCGGGGCGTGACCACGCTGGTGGCGGATGTGCAGAAAAAATAACGGCTTGTGTGGCAACACAGGCAACAGGTAAACATATGGCAAAAGAATACAAAGATCTGGTTGTGGGCCTGGACATTGGCACCGCCAAGGTGATGGTGGTGGTGGCTGAGGTGCTGCCCAATGGTGAGCTTAAGCTGGCCGGGCTGGGCGTTGCCCCCAGCAATGGGCTCAAGCGCGGCGTGGTGGTGAACATTGACGCCACGGTGCAAAGCATTCAGCAGGCGCTGAAAGAAGCCGAACTGATGGCCGACTGCAAAATCACCCGCGTCTATACCGGCATCACCGGCAGCCACATTCGTGGCAAAAACTCCAAAGGCATGGTGGCCATCAAGGATCGCGAAGTCACCGCCGCCGACGTGGCGCGGGTCGTCGAAACCGCCAAAGCCATCAACATCTCGACCGACCAGCGCCTGCTGCTGGTGGAGCCGCAGGAATTCATCATTGACGGCCAGGACGTGAAAGAGCCGATCGGCATGAGCGGTATCCGGCTCGAATCCATGGTGCACATCGTGACCGGTGCGCAAAGTGCGGCCGAGAACATCATCAAATGCGTGCGCCGCTGCGGCCTGGATGTGGAGCAGCTGATGCTCAACCCGCTCGCCAGCAGCCTGTCGGTGCTGACCGAAGACGAGCGCGAACTGGGCGTGGCGCTGGTCGATATTGGCGCCGGCACCACCGATGTGGCGATCTTTACCAACGGTGCCATTCGCCACACCGCCGTGATTCCGATCGCTGGCGACCTGATCACCAGCGACATTGCCATGGCGCTGCGCACCCCCACCAAAGACGCCGAAGACATCAAGGTCGAGAGCGGCTACGCCAAGCAGATGCTGGCCGACCCCGAGGCGCAGGTTGAAGTTCCAGGACTGGGCGACCGCGGGCCGCGCATGCTGAGCCGCCAGGCGCTGGCCGGTGTGATCGAGCCGCGCGTCGAAGAAATCTTCTCCCTGGTGCAGCAAATCATCCGCGAATCCGGCTTTGAAGAAATGCTCTCCAGCGGCATTGTGCTGACCGGCGGCAGCTGCATCATGCCGGGCATGGTTGAACTGGGCGAAGACATTTTCCTGAAGCCGGTGCGCCGTGGTATTCCCAAGTATTCCAGCGCGCTGGCCGACATGGTGGCGCAGCCCCGGGCCGCCACCGTGATGGGCTTGCTGGAAGAAGCGCGCCTGGCCCGTTTGCGCGGTTTCAAGGTAGCGCAAAAGAATGGTTCCATGAAAACTGCTTTTGGCCAGGTGAAAGACTGGTTTGTCGGGAACTTTTAAGTCCCGATGTTGACGGAAACGGGTATTGGCTTGCCTTTGTTGCCTATTTCTGAAGTTAGAAGTGTCCACCGTCAATAAAATGATTCCAATTGAATTCAAAAAACTGTCAAATAATTGAAATGCCAGGAGAGATAAATGCCTATTGAAATGATGGAAGACGAAGCCTTTAATCAGGGCACCCAGATCAAGGTGATCGGCGTCGGCGGCGGTGGCGGCAATGCCGTGGGTCACATGATTGACTGCGGGGTGCAGGGCGTGGAGTTCATTTGTGCCAATACCGACGCGCAGGCCCTGAGCCGCAGCGACGCGCACCGCACCATTCAACTCGGCACCACCGGTCTGGGCGCGGGCAGCAAGCCCGACAAAGGCCGCGAAGCGGCTGAGTTGGCGGAGAGCGACATCCGTTCCGCCATCGAAGGTGCGCACATGCTGTTCATCACTGCGGGTATGGGCGGCGGTACCGGCACCGGCGCGGCGCCTGTCATTGCCCGCATCGCGCGCGAAATGGGCATTTTGACCGTGGGCGTGGTGACCAAACCGTTCGAGTTTGAAGGCGGTCGCCGCATGACCAACGCCGACAGCGGCCTGTCCGAACTTGAATCCAATGTCGATTCGCTGATCGTGGTGCTGAACGAAAAACTGCTCGATGTGCTGGGCGATGACATCACGCAGGATCAGGCGTTTTCCCATGCCAACGATGTGCTGAAGAATGCCGTCGGCGGCATTGCCGAAATCATCAATGTGCCCGGCCACGTCAACGTTGACTTTGAAGACGTGCGCACCGTGATGGGCGAGCCCGGCAAAGCCATGATGGGCACCGCCGTGGCCAAGGGCCCGGATCGTGCGCGCATCGCGGCCGACCAGGCCGTCGCCTGCCCGCTGCTCGAAGGCATCGACCTCTCCGGCGCCAAGGGCGTGCTGGTGCTGATCACCGCTGCCAAGGGTTCCCTGAAACTGAGCGAGTCCAAGCTGGCGATGAACACCATCCGCGCCTATGCTTCGCCCGATGCGCATGTGATCTACGGCACCGCCTACGATGACAGCCTGGGTGAAGAAATCCGCGTCACCGTGGTCGCCACCGGCCTGAGCCGCCAGGGTGTGCGTCGTGTCGCCGTGCCCCTGCAGGTGCTGCGCACCGGCACCGACAACCTGCCATTCCACGTCGGTACGATGAATGCGGCTGCTGGCAACAGCGTGCCCGTTCCCTTGCAGCCGGCCCCGGTGGGCTTGACCCAGCCGGACTACAACGGCATGGCCACCCCCAGCGTCTGGCGCACGCGCGACCGCACGCAGGCGGCGGCCAAGGTCGATGCCCTGGCCAATGGCGGCATGGACGACTTCGACATCCCGGCCTTCCTGCGCAAACAGGCCGACTGACCCGCACGTGCTCGGTTTTTCCAGTCCACGCGTGCTGCAGCAACGTACTCTCAAGTCCTTGACCCGGGCCGTGGGCGTCGGTTTGCACAGCGGGCAGCGGGTGGAACTCACCCTGCGGCCCGCGCCACCGGATACCGGTATCATTTTCCGGCGGGTGGATCTGCCCGAGCCGGTGGAGATTCCGATCTCGGCCCTGGCGGTGACCGATACCCGGCTGGCCTCCACCATTTCCGCCCATGGCGCCAAGGTCTTCACGGTCGAGCACCTGATGTCGGCCTGCGCCGGGCTGGGGGTGGACAACCTGTACGTGGACATCACGGCCGAAGAAGTGCCGATTCTGGATGGCTCCGCCGCTTCGTTTGTGTTTCTGCTGCAAAGCGCGGGCATTGCGCTGCAAGACGCGCCCCGGCGTTTTATCCGGCTGCTCAAACCCGTCGAAGTGCGCCAGGGCAGCGGTGCTTCTGAAAAGTGGGCGCGCCTGGAGCCGTACCACGGCTACAAGCTCAGTTTCGAGATCGACTTCGATCACCCGGCGGTAGATTCCACCGGTCAGCGCGTGGTGTTCGATATGAGCACCGGCTCCTATTCCAAAGACATTGCGCGCGCCCGCACCTTCGGTTTCACCAAGGATGTGGAGATGATGCGGGCCAACGGACTGGCCTTGGGCGGCGGCTTGGACAACGCCATCGTGATGGACGATTACAAGGTGCTGAACGCCGATGGCCTGCGCTACGACGACGAGTTCGTCAAGCACAAGATTCTTGATGCCATGGGCGACCTCTATCTGGTGGGCAAACCCTTTCTTGCCAGCTACAGCGCTTTCCGCTCGGGCCATGGGCTCAACAACCTGTTGCTGCGCGAGCTGCTGGATCACCCGGACGCCTGGGAGCTGGTGACCTTTGAGAATGAAAAGCTGGCCCCCAAGGGCTTTGCCGAACTGGCACGCGCCTGGTAGGGTGGCGGGCAACTCGGTCTAATTCTGCCCGGAGCGATCTCATCATGCTGCTCTTTCGCTGGCTCATCCTGCTGCTCTTGCTGGGTGTGGTGGTCTCGTTTGTCTTCTATACCGCGACCGGTGACCCCCGTTTCAAGCGTTACGGCCTGCTCGTCCTCAAGTGGACGATGCTGGCCGCCTTTGGTTTCTTTGCCGTGCTGATTCTGGAACGAATCGCCTGAGGCTCAAGAGCCAACCGTCGCTAATCATTTGAGTTAACAACCGAGGCGAGGAATCTGACATGCTATTTTCTGCAAGACAACTGGGATGGGTAGGGGCGCTCGCAAGCGCATTGCTGACGTCGGCCTGTGCGAGCCTGGGTGCCGCCCATTGGGAGAGTCTGGACACGCTCCAGCAGCAGTTGCTGGGTGACATGCCCCTGCCACCGGGAACCACGATTGACAACGGCCAGTCGCTGATCCTGGGCAGTGGTGCCAGCTGGGCCGGGCGCATCGTGATCCATATCCCGCACGGGCCGAGCGACACCTTCACGTATTTCCGCGATCAATACCCGGCCACCGGTTGGACCGGCATCTCGTCCATCAAGGCCAAGAGCAGCATTCTGGTGTTCACCAAGCAGGAACGCACGGTGACGGTGGAAATCAGCGAGGCGGGTTCCCTGACCAGTGGCACGCAGGTGCTGCTGACGGCCGCCCCCAAAGGCATCATCAGCCCCGTGACCAAGGCAGCTGTCAGCGCGGCCCGTTAGCCGTTTGCCGGGCGTCTCAAGCCGTTCCGTCGTTAACGATTAGCGGCTGCGCCCGGCCTTGTATTTGCCGCTGCCCGCGCCGAGCACGCCATCGGCCAGCGCCAGCCGCGCCATCGCTTTGGCGGCGTGGGCGTGGGTGATGGCCAGGCCCAGGGCATCGGCCGCATCCGGGCCGGGCAGGCCGGGCAGGGTCAGCAGGCGGCGCACCATTTCCTGAATCTGGGTCTTGTCGGCGCGGCCGTAGCCGACCACCGCCTGCTTCATCTGCAGTGCGGTGTATTCGGCCACCGGCAAGTCGCTGAACACCAGCGCCGTGAGGCAGGCGCCACGCGCCTGGCCCAGCAGCAGGGTGGACTGCGGGTTGACGTTGACAAACACAATTTCAACCGACGCCGCATCGGGCTCGTAGCGGCCCACCACTTCGCGGATGCCGTCAAACAGGATTTTCAGCCGCGCCGGTAACTGACCGCGTTCCGTGAATTGGGTGGTGTTGATGGTGCCACTGGCGACGTAAGTCAGCTCCTGGCCATTGACATCGATCACGCCAAAGCCGGTGGTGCGCAGGCCGGGGTCAATGCCGAGGATTCGCATGCGCTATAAATTTGATAGCTGCTTGCGCAGGATTGACGAGGGCTGGAGGCTGAAATGGCATAAGGTCAAGGCGGTTCAGGGTAATTCCGCATCCGCCATGCGGCGGCTGATGACGCTGGCGCGCCCGGCGATGTAGCTGGAGTTGGGCAGCTTCTCGAAATACTTGGGGCGCGGCAGCATCACCGCCAGTCGCGCCGCTTCCAGGCCGCTGAGCCTGGACGCTGGTTTGCCAAAATAGCGCTGCGCGGCGGCTTCGGCGCCAAACACGCCGTCGCCCCATTCCACGCTGTTGAGGTAGATCTCCAGAATACGTTCTTTGTCCAGCAAGGCTTCGAGCAGCAGCGTCAGCACAAATTCCTGGCCTTTGCGCAGCAGGGTGCGTTCGCCCGACAAGAACAGGTTTTTCGCCAACTGCTGGGTGATGGTGGAGCCGCCAATCACCTTGGGCGGTTTGGCGGCACGGGTGTTGCTGCCGGGGGCGGCGCCCGGTTTCTGGCTGGTTTGGACTTTGGCGGCCTGCGCTTCGGCCCTGGCGTTTTTTTGCCAGGCTTTTTCCAGCGCATCCCAGTCCACGCCGTCGTGGTTGCTGAAGCCGTCGTCTTCCGAGGCGATCACGGCGCGCTTCAGGTGGTCGGAAATTTGGGCGTAGGGCACCCATTGCTGGCGCCAGTGAAAGCGCCCCGGCTCGGTCAGCACGCGCCAGGCTTCCGAGCGCTCGAAGGCGGTTGACTGCGGGTCGAGCACCGCCATGGCGGCAATGCGCGCCACAAAAAACAGCTGCAGCGCCAGCACGGCGGCAAC
>OFRD01000733.1_pt1 | contig 12216 bp, 15 predicted proteins | sample 1543041 | NCBI WGS metagenome assembly OFRD01 (sample SAMN07774234, study PRJEB24372) | wastewater metagenome | isolation source: Exp Tend CN 100WW | collected 2016-02
TGAATAAACACTTATAGGCTGATTTAATTATCACTCAGTCTCCAGTGTATTGGTTTGGTTGTTCGTGGATTTATAAAAAATATATTGATGAAGTGTTTACTGAAGGAATGATACAAGGAAACTTCTTAACGGGTGATGGCCGTACTCGACAAGACCCAACCCTGCAATATGGTACAGGTGAAAAACTTTTGTGGTGCAGAAGTATTACCAACATTTTCATTTTTCGATGTCATCAAAGATCCACAGATAAACCCTGATATCGAATGTCTAAAACAACAAATCGCCGAAATTTTTGAATAATTTTAAATGAGATCAACAATATGAAAAATGATACTTCTAATATCCTAAATACAAGACGAGTAACGGACAAATTCAAACTCAATAGCCTACTTAAAAAGGTTTTCTAATTTCAACGCTCGCATTTGGAACAATGGTTTTTACTGCTCAGGCTACGCTTGCAGTAGACGTAAAAACGAAGATTAGCTCAGAAATAGGTCAAAAAAATCTGCGACCTGTTACTTTCAAAAATGGCCAAATTATCATGGCTGGCAATTTGTATTTACCAGATAATTTCGATGAAAGAAAACAATATCCAACTATTATTGTGACTCATCCTGGTGGTGGTGTAAAAGAACAAACAGCAGGTTTATATGTACAAAAGTTAGCTAAAAAAGATTTATCACCTTGGCATTTGATGCTTCTCATCAAGGTGAAAGCGGTGGTGAATCTAGATTTTTAGAAAATCCATCTGAACGAGTAGAAGATATTCGGAGTGGCTTTGATTATCTCACCACATTGAAATTCGTTGATAAAAATCTAATTACTGCGCTTGGAATTTGTGCTGGTGGTGGATATAGCATTAATGCAGCAATGACAGAGCACCGCATTAAAGCTGTAGGCACTGTAAGTGCTGTTGATATTGGTTTGGGATTCCGTAAAGGTTGGAATGGTGATGGAACATTACCAGATCAACTAAAGCTACTTGATAGTGTTGCTCAACAACGAACTCTGGAAGCAAATGGTGCCAAACCATTATATATTAATTATGTTCCTGAACAGCCTGATGCTAATACACCAAAACAACAGCTCAAAACACTACGAGTTTGCTGTCAAATTTAACCTAATCTAGTACAGCCCTCCTTTATTTTATTAACTCTTTGAAAATACAACTGATTACAATCATATGCTCTCCCTACCTATTCATCACCGCCTTGCAGGATTCTACTTTTTCTACTACTCGATAGTAGGAACCTTCATGCCATTTTGGAGCCTTTATCTAGAAGATCAGGGCTTTAATTATCAAGAAATAGGGCTTTTATCTTCTATAGCCATTGTGACACGTTTTTTTGCGCCGTTTATTTGGGGCTGGATTGCGGATAAGTCTGGTAAAAGAATGTTGTTGGTACGTATTGCGACTTGGGTTGAAGCTTGTATTTGGTTCATGATTTTTCTAATTCCAAATACATTCCAATCGGTTGCATTACTGATGCTTATTTTTAGCTTTTTTCAAAATGCCATTTTAGCGCAATTTGAAGGGGTGACTTTATTTTGGTTGGCTGAAAAACGCACCCAACTTTATGGAAAAGTTCGAAAATGGGGTTCTATCGGTTTTATTGTTGCTGTTTTTGGCATAGGGGCTTTACTTGAAATCGTGCCAATTTCGATGCTGCCTATTATGTTGCTATGTATTGCATTTTTGGCATTCATTTGGTCTTTTACGATTAAAGAGCCGACTACAGCACCTCATTCGCAGCAGCAGTTAGAACCATTGTTACCGATATTAAAACGACCTGTTGTTGCTGCATTTTTTGCAATTGAATTTGTTTTATTATTTTCTCATGCGCCCTTTTATAGTTTTTATAGTAACTATTTACATCAAGTTGGTTTTAGCACCACTGAAATCGGTTTTTTATGGTCGGTTGGGGTGGTTGCTGAAATTATCATGTTCGCCTTTGCGCATGTTTTTTTAACCCGATTCTCTTGGCGTTATTTAGTCAGCCTTTGTTTGGTGTTAACTGGAATTAGGTGGATGATTGTTGGGCTATTGCCGAACTCATTTGTTGCTCAGTTTTTAGCACAAACCATTCATGCTTTTAGTTTTGGCTTATTTCATATGATTGCTATGCGTGTTGTGTTCCAAAATTTTTCTATAGGGCAGCAAGGACGTGGGCAAGCCATGTATAGCACGATGTGGGGCTTAGGTGTGGCTTTAGGGAGTATCTTAGCAGGCCGATATTGGCAACTTATCTCTGGGGAAGTGATTTTTATTATTGCTGGCTTTGCAACTTTTATCGGCTTGTTGTTTGTTCGTTGGCTTCCAAAACATATCCAACAAGCCTAAAAAGCTTAATAACGTAAATATAGTGTGACTATTTTTTAGAGTTGAATTTGACTATAACGATTAAACCACGGCTGTGCTTTTTCAAGTTGAGCTGCCAGTTGCAGTAACACGTCTTCTCGGGCAAAAGGTGCAATAAATTGCGAACCTAAAGGCAGATTGTCTGTATTCCAGTACAGTGGAACAGACATTGCTGGAAGACCCGTGATATTAGCCAGTTGTGTAAAAGGAACCCATGTTAAATTTTCTTTCACAATTCGATCCACCAATTTCCCTTGGGCCAATAAATGTGCCTTGCCCAATTTTAATAAACTTTTCAAAATGGGTTTTTGCCAGTGAGGTAATTTAATTTCACCGTTTTTAGGTGCAACAGAAGCGGTTGCTGGCGTTAAGTACAAATCATATAGATCAAAAAAATGATTCATTTTTGTCGCATACACGCCCCAGTTATTGAGATTGTGAATATATTCAAGCGCTGTCGTTTGTTTTCCAAATGCTGCAAGTGCCAATGAATCCAGTTCAAAATCACTATTCTTCGCCTGATGTTGTTGCTTAATCTTTTCAAGAACATAGGAAAATTGACTGAACCACGTGGTAATAAAATCTTTGGCTAGTGCCATACCATCAATAGGTGGTGTGTCTTCGACTACAGTATGTCCTAATGACTCTAATAATTTTGCTGTATGTTGAACTGCTGCAATTGCATCTTTGGAAATAGGCGTACCGATAGGTGAGTGGGTACTAAAAGCAATTTTTAATGGTTTAGGTGGCTGTTGAATGATGTCTAAATAGGGACTTTGAGGATGTTCAATTTTAAACAAAGAACTATGTTCTGCGCCGTGTGTCGCATCAAGCATGGCTGCACTATCTCGAACTGTTTTGGTCAGTACATGTTGAACTGCGGCCCCATGCATCGCTTCACTCATTTGTGGGCCCCAAGGCGTTCGACCACGGCTCGGTTTTAATCCAAATAAACCACAGTAAGATGCAGGAATACGAATAGAACCACCGCCATCTCCAGCGCCAGCAATGGGCACAATACCTCCAGCAACTGCGGAAGCCGATCCGCCTGAAGATCCACCACTATTGTGTCTTAAATTCCAAGGGTTATGACACGTTCCCCAAGCATCTGGTTCAGTAATTCCTTTAATTCCAAATTCTGGCGTGTTGGTTCGACCAAGGGTCACAATCCCTGTATTTTCCCAGCGATTGACAATTTCAGAATTTTGTTCAGCAATATGATGAATTCGTTTTAAGCCTTTACAACCATATGAAGTGGGATAACCTGCATATTCTTGAAATAAATCTTTCACTAAAAAGGTACACCAGCAAACGGACCCGTTAATTGTTGTTTGGTTCTTTGCTCTGCATAGTCATACATGGGGATAATAATGGCATTTAATTGGGGATTCGTGTCTGCGGCACGCTCCAATGCTAAGTTGAGTAATTCTGAAGCTAAAACTTCTTTATTCGCCACTAATTCGGCCAATCCTAGCCCATCATATTTAAGATATTCAGAAAGTTGCATTACTAGCCCTTGTTTTATTTTAATATAAGTCTCTGTTGTTGTAAGCGATTTTATATGAAGAAGCAAGACAGATCGGATGAACCTTATAAGGCCTTTGATTGTAGATGGCTTAATCAGCATGGTTAATTGAATCGTGGTACTGATTCAGCGGCGCCCCGAATTCGTTTAGCAATCGCTTGAATTTTTTCTATATGGTTTTGATATTTTTCTGAATTTACTTCTAAGTTAAAAAGCATAAATTTATGGACGTATTGCGCTAAAATTTCCTTTGCCCAGCACAGACTAAAATCGATTTAAAGGCATGGCTAAAACATAAATATATTGTTGTAATATGGTTGATAAATACTGGGTTTTCATAAAAATATGCTAAGTTGTATTTAGAAATTTTATCATTGAACTTATGATGTATGAAAAAAACATATCTTACGATTTTTCTCATATTGTGCTCATCTGTAGTGATGGCAAATGAGAACAAAGCAGTTGTTGCAACAGAAGAAATGGATCGAGTTGAAGATTCGAATCCTATTCGTATTGTAACGCGTCCCGAAATTGTTGGTTTGTGGGGTATGCAAATAGCGAATAATAAGAAATGTATTGAATATTATAATTTTAAAAGTAATAACAATGTGGTGATCAAGAGTGGGCAAGAATGGTCATCTGGTATTTATGACTATCAATCATCACAAGAAGAACGTAGCGCGTTGCCAGCTCTGATATTACAAGTAAAATACGATAACAATGAAGTTGATTGTTCTGGTTATAACGAAGACCAAACAGGTGAAATTTCTCAATATTTCGTGCAGTGGAAAAATCCATCAACCATTAATTTTTGTAGCAGTGAAAAAGCAGATCAATGTTTTGCTACATTACGCCGTATTTTACCTTAGTTGCTGTAAGCATATAAAAAAACCGCTCTTAAAGAGCGGTTTTTTTATAGCAAAGAAGGTTTAGTTAAGATCCTTCTTTAACATGACCTTCTAATTTCTGAAGCAAATGTTTTTCTAGATAATGAATATCCATTGCTTGAGAACAGAAATTTTCATCTTCTAAAATCAGATCTTTATGCAAAGGAATGTTGGTCTTAATTCCAGTCAAGATCATTTCTTCTAATGCTTGTTTCATCCGCGCAATACATGTTTTGCGGTCTTTACCATGGGCAATGAGTTTAGCAATCATTGAGTCATAGTAAGGTGGAATACTATAGCCTTGATAGATATGCGAATCTAAACGAATACCTGCACCGCCTGGTGTATAGAAGTGTTCAATTTTACCTGGTGATGGTAAGAAGGTCGTTGGATCTTCTGCATTGATACGGCATTCCATAGCATGACCATTACATTCAACATCTTCTTGTTGAATATTAAGACCAAGACCACCTGCAATTAGAAGCTGTTGCTCGATAATATCGATACCAGTGACCATTTCAGTGACTGGATGCTCAACTTGAACACGCGTATTCATTTCAATAAAGAAGAATTCATCATCTTCAAATAAGAATTCGAATGTGCCTGCACCACGGTATTGCATTAGTTTACATGCATTTACACAAGCTTCTAAAATATCAGCACGTGCTTGTTCAGGTAGGCCCGGTGCTGGTGCTTCTTCAAGTACTTTTTGATGACGACGTTGTAAAGAGCAGTCACGATCAAATAAGTGAATGGCATGACCATTACCATCTGCTAGAACCTGAACTTCGACATGGCGTGGTTTTTGTAGGAAGCGTTCCATGTAGACGGTGTCATCACCAAACCACATTTCTGCATCACGCTGTGCTGCTTGAACTGATTCAAGTAGTGTATCAACACGCTCAACAATACGCATACCACGACCACCACCGCCAGAAGCAGCTTTAACGATCAATGGAAAGCCAATTTCTTTTGCTTCAGCTAATGCATTGCTTGTTGTTACGGCATGCGCTGAACCCGGAACGGTTGGAACACCTGCTTTACGCATTGCTGTAATGGCAGAAACTTTGTTCCCCATTAAGCGAATGTGTTCAGGGCGAGGGCCAATGAAGATAAAGCCTGAGCTTTCTACAATTTCCGCAAATTCAGCATTTTCAGACAAGAACCCATAACCTGGATGGATTGCATCTGCACCAGTGATTTCAGCAGCAGTAATAATTGCTGGGATGTTTAAATAGCTTTCACTACTTGCACCCGGACCAATACATACTGCTTCATCAACAAAACGAAGGTGCATGAGGTCTTTATCGGCATCGGAATAAATACCAACGGTTTTAATTCCTAAAGTTTTGCAAGCTCGGGTAATGCGTAAAGCGATTTCACCCCGGTTTGCAATTAATACCTTTTGCAACATTATAAATCCCCGTGGTTTTACGCGCGATAGCGGAAAAGTGCTTGACCGAATTGAATCACTTCACCATTTTTCACTAAAATTTCTTCAACAACACCGCTTTGGGTTGCTTCAATTGGATTCATGATTTTCATGGCTTCAATGATGCCTAAAGTTTCACCCGCAGAAATGGTTTGACCCACTTTAACAAATGGTGCTTCACCTGGGCTTTGTGCTGCATAGTACACACCAACCATTGGAGAAGTTTCTACAGCGCCACGTGGAGTTTTAGCCGCAGGAGTAGCTGCAACAGGAGCAGGCATTGCCGCAACAGCGCCAGCAACCATAGGATTACGACGAGTTAATGCGATGGATTGATCACCTTCTTTAACTTCTATCGCTTGTAAGTCAGATTCAATCATCAGGTCGATGAGTTTCTTGATTTTACGAATATCCATGAGACAGTATTCCTAATTATGATTGCGTAGTAGGTTGAATTTTTTCGATGGCATAATCGAGTGCAGCGGAATAACCTTTTGCACCTAAACCGCAAATTACGCCAACAGCTTTATCGGATAGATATGAATGATGTCTAAATGCTTCACGAGCATGAACATTAGACAAATGAACTTCAATAAATGGTATTGCTACACCAAGAAGGGCATCGCGTATTGCAACAGACGTATGTGTCAATGCTGCTGGATTAATAATGATAAATTGCACGCCGTGTTGTCCGGCTTGATGAATTCTGTCAACAATTGCACCTTCCCAATTACTTTGGAACGTGTCTAACGAAATAGATGATTTTTGAGCTTGTGTAATGAGTTGCTGATTTATGTCCTCAAGAGTGAGATGTCCATAAACTTCAGGTTCACGCTTACCTAATAAATTAAGATTCGGTCCGTGAATGACTAAAATGCTCGAACTCATTCAGCTTGCTCCATTTCTAAGTTGCAGTAATACTTTGCAAGATGTCTGCAAAGTTGCCTCATTATGGCACAAAATCCTACATTTTTTTTATAATTTCGTTAAAATGAAGTAGAGGATATGTGTCATATCAGCGCTATATATTGAGAACTTTGCAAGGAAATGGCAATGTTAAAAAATGACAATTTTTATGATTATTCTTTGTTTTTATATTCTAAACCGAATTGACCAAAACAGTTCATGTAAATTGTGTAACAGCTATTACTCGGTTATCAAAGGTTTGAATGTCTTGTCAGTCGGTAGCAATTGATCTTATTGCGTCATTTTCCATAGTTGATGGTTGTTGTGGTAAATACTTATATGCAATTTAAGACAAAGTCCTATTTTATTTTAATCAGCTTTTATTCATTCATTATGCTATATGCGACATTTTCATGTCTAGTATAAGTCATGAGCATTGTGTCGTTCTGGTTGCTTAGGTTAAAGAGCAAAGATATGACTTTTATGTTAAATAATTTTTAATTTTTTAAAATAAAACATGTGGTTATTGTAGCTTTTTAGGGTTTGATTCATGTGCGTTATACGCTGTGTATTTAAGTTTTAAGGGGTAAGAAATACTATCTTTGTAGTGGGGGATTTAGTATTTTTTTCTAAAGAAATATCGACATATGCAAAAAGTGATTGTTGTACGATTAAATGCTAAATCTGCGCTGTTTATATGAAAATGCAGGTTTATTTTATAATCATCTTTGTATGCAAAATAAAAGTAAAAGGTCTAGATGAAAGGATTCTTTTGAAGGAATATGGCTATCTTGACGAATAATGGATTGACCTTTTAGTTCATGAATAGCATGCACATGGTGATTGAAAACGATTGCATGAGATGATGTTCATTGGCAAAAGTTATGTTATCGCGATTATAAAGTTCATTATTGGGCAATTGTTCGCTGATTTTACGATCAATTCATTTAAAAGTTCCTTTTTAATTCAGTCAAAAGAAACCGTCATACCTATTTTTAAGCTTTTGGCTTTGTTACTCAGATACACAGAGTCACCTTTATTATTGTGTGAGATAGAGGGCTATTGCTTTGTACAAAAATTAATATTGCTTAAATTCAAGTATGATCTCTCTATTTTTGGCTTCTTGAATTTGTAACTTTTTCAAAAAAGGAAGAGTGAAAGCCTAACAAAGCGCTTAGTTGATCATTCGGATAATCAAATGGGTATAATTGACGATCTTTAAAGTCGTATAGGCTTGAGTAGTTACAGTTAATCGTATCTCGAGAGTAGATGGGATGTTTACTGAAAGAGAATCAATCGGCTATAAAATATGGGTATGGCTAATGAAATTAACATTACTAAACAATGTGGCAAAACAGTAGTCCAAACAACTTAATCGGCATCAAAACTCAAAAGACGAATTTTATTCATACAATTTCATTATCTCAGTTTTTTTAAAATACAGGTTACAACGCCCCAAATAATTAATTGTTCTTCATCGCGTAAATAAATATCAGGATAATCCGGATTTTCTGCTTTTAACCAAATCTTGGTTTGGGCACGTTGTTGTTTTTCTTTCATCAGCCGTTTTACGGTAAATTCATTATGAATTAATGCCAGAACAATATCGCCGTGTCCTGCGGTTAAGCTACGATCAATAAGAATTTGATCATCTAGGTCTATACCTGCATTTTTCATAGAAAGTGAACTCACCCGCAATACAAATGTACTTAATGGGTTATGTACCAAATATTCATTTAAATCGATAAAGTCTTCTGTGTAATCTTGGTCTGTAAAAGAATAATCGTCAGGAATAGCTGGATAAGGAATATTTAATGCTGTTTGATTTCGAATTGCTTGCAGTTCAATTTTCTGACTCAGATCATCTTCAGGTTTTGGCTTTAACCATGCTTTTATTTCTAAAACTTTGGACTCTGGCACACGCATAACCACTGTTTTTTCTTGGTAGTGAGTTTTGCGTCCTGCATTTTTGCGCTTACCGCCGTGTTGATGTTTTATTATGCCTGAATCTTCTACTTTCATTTTTAGTCTTGAATTTGTAACTTTTTCAAGACTAGCAAAAAACCATGCAAATAAAAAGATTGCCAACACATTTATAATCTAGGATAAAATGCAGCATTCAGCTTTATGTAGCAAGGTATAAGCAATGATCCAGAAATCTCCTTTAGAAGAACTCATCGCAGAACAAAAGTTATTGTGTGAAGAGTTTGATTCTGCCTATATTAAAGTTAGTGGTGATGATGTTGTTGCAGTTGCTGTAGAGACATTAAATCAAGAACCGATTGTTGGTATTCGTAAAAAACCTGAGACAGAAGAAAATGTTGCTTGGTTTATTTATGGTGGGGAACTGGGAGACGGTGAAGATTTTTTCCAAACCATGACTGTTCGAGAGTTGCAGGATATTTTACCCGAAGTGCTACCGTACTTAGCTTTGGCTGAAGGTTTTCGTTTTATGATTGATCGTGAAGATTACGAAGATGTTTGGAAAGAAGATTAAGTCTAAAATTTTGGTCTAGATATTTTCCAGAGTGTACTGAGGTTAATTTTTTAGATAGTTCTTTATTTTTAGCCACTAAATAAGTGGCTTTTATTTTTTTAAGAATCTGAGTTAGATCTCACGGTTTTACTGAAACAACATGATTAAATAGCGAATTTATCCAGTCAGCCGTTACATTTCTGTGTTGGTGTATAAATAGACAATTATTTGCACTGTGCTAATATAAGATGGAAATATAAATTATGTAACGGGAGTTGTTTTATGACAGCTTATTACAGCCTTATGAAGGCAAGCAAATATGAGGATGATATGATTCCTAAACTTGCTATACATGCCTTTCGTCATGCTTTTAATAAAGCATGTTCGGTTGCGACCGTCGTTTACGCCAAAGATCAGCAACTGGTACAACGTGAAGTGAATGGGGTTGAGACTGTTCTTCAAGACTTATCTCAATGCTATGTCACAGTTGATCATCTTCCTAAAGTATTAAAACGTAAGAAAAAACAAGAGGCTGCTGTATAACTTAATGCCTCAACCAAGAATAAGAATGTTTGCTGGTCCTAATGGGTCTGGAAAAAGCACAGTCAAAGAATATTTATTGCCCCATCATATTGGGGCTTATTTAAATGCTGATGAATTAGAACAAATGCTGAATACGACTCATCAATTAAATTTGATGGTTTATCATTCTGCGTTAAAAGCACAAGATTTGATGGATTTTTTAAAGCAAAAAAAGCGCCCTCAAATTGGTAATTTCATTCCTTTACTGAAACTTGATCCCATTTTATTGGATGACTACAACATTCAATTTGCTAGCTCAGAAATAGATTCTTATCTCTGTGCACGTATCATTGATTATATTCGCTTAGAATTTTTACGCTTAAAGATTAGTTTTACTTTTGAAACAGTGATGTCACATATTTCTAAAGTAGAGTTTCTACAAGAGGCGCAGCGCCAAGGCTTTAAAACTTATTTATATTATGTATCGACTGTCGATCCGCTGATTAATATTGCTCGAGTTCAGTATCGAGTGAGTGTGGGCGGTCATCCTGTGCCTGAAAAGAAGATTGTAGAACGCTATTACCGTAGTATGGATTTATTAATGCAAGCAGTAGATGCCAGTGATCGAGCGTATTTATTTGATAATTCTTCAAATGGCGAAAAAGCTGCATTTATTGCCGAGATTCAATCAGCAGAAACCTTGAAAATGAACCCAGATATTCTGCATTTACCGTGGTGGTTTGCAGAAAAAGTACTTAAAGAATTCATAGACGAATAAAAAATATCTTTAAAGACAAATAACATTGGGTATATTATAAAATATGGTTCATAAAACTAAATAATAACTACGAAATCAATAACTAAGGGTTAGATAAAATGACAAATATTCAATCTTCTGAAAAGATAGAAACGATTGATGCAGATCTTGATGTGAAAGAGATTGAGCAAGAGCAACAAGACAAGAATAACAGTACAGATGTTACTTCAGGATTAGATGTATTTGATTTAGCAGAATTAGGCAGTGATTTAATTGATGTATTAGGAGACTTAGTCAGTGGCATCAGTCTGGATTTCTAAACGGTCTTCAATACATTAAACAAAATTTAACCATACTTTATATTGTATATGCCGCGTACATATTAAAATAATTTAAGTATAAAACAGTTGGCTAATATAGCTCCTTTCCAACGAGTAAACTCAACCAAACGTCCAAAAGATGTCAATAAAATAAACTTCTCAATCCATGACCCATAAAGTTACGGCACTTGATATATTTTTAAATATATTATATAAAAGTATATTGTTTTGGAGCGCTCTATCATGCACGACTTCCTACTCGCATTTCTAGGTGGAACACTTTTAGGTCTCTCTGTCGTGGGCTATTTATATGTAAATGGTCGTATAGCAGGGGTTAGTGGTTTAATTGCTCAAGTGTTAAATTTGCAAACGATATTTAAGACGCCTGCACTGTGGTTTTTATTGGGCTTATTTGTAGTGCCATTTTTTTATGGCATGGTACAAACGCCAAATATTGAACTTAATGCAAGCCCACTAATGATGATTGTTGCAGGATTATTGGTCGGTTTTGGTACGCGTATGGGTTCTGGATGTACCAGCGGACATGGTATTTGTGGAATAAGCCGACTTTCTAAACGTTCTATGATTGCAACCATGACCTTTATGTTTGCTGGATTTGTTACGGTTTATCTCATTCGTCATATCATTGGAGCGTTCTAAAATGAAAAATATATTGGCTTTTGTATTTGGTGGATTATTTTCAATTGGTTTAATTCTTTCAGGTATGTCTAATCCAGAAAAAGTATTAAATTTCCTTGATATATTCGGTCAGTGGGATCCAAGTCTTGCATTTGTGATGCTAGGGGCGATTGCTGTCGCATTTATTCCATTTCAAAAAGTAGTACGTCATCGTGCGCCAAAAACATTATATGGTGATGCGATTGATTTACCTAAAAACAATACAATCGATTCTAAATTGCTGATTGGGAGTTCGATTTTTGGAATCGGTTGGGGGATTGCGGGGATTTGCCCAGCACCGAGTTTAACTTTAATTGGCCTAGGCTACTATCAGGCAATTTACTTTATTATCGC